>TARA_B110000240_G_scaffold75074_1_pt1 | contig 11725 bp, 10 predicted proteins | sample TARA_B110000240 | Tara Oceans TARA_B110000240 (sample SAMEA4397611) | marine metagenome | biome: Polar Biome; feature: [DCM] deep chlorophyll maximum layer (ENVO:01000326); material: water (ENVO:00002006), including particulate matter (ENVO:01000060) such as... | depth 17 m | reverse complement strand
CACATCACGAAGTACACCCACACGTGCCGACGGAAGAGACTGACGCTTTGTTTTACCCATCGCAAGTTCCTCGGCTCGGGACCGGGTTTCGCCGCGGCGCACGACTGCTTCGTGGAAAACGCGCGGGCGGCGGTTTGCGGCGTTTCCACTCGCGCGTTCGCCCCGGACTGGGCGCTTGATGACTCCACCATGGGCATCGGGCGGCGCACGCCGTTTTTCGCCACGCGTGGTGAGTACCTCGGTGATGACTTTGACGACCTGGACGACCTGGACGATGACTTTGATGCGTCCACAACGGAAAGGGGACCGGGCGGACGAGCCCGGTCGATTCGCGCGGGCGGCGGTCATCGCCACAATTCCTCCGCCTCGTTGTTACCGCAAAACGCGGTTCACCAAAGAATCTTCGCCTCACCCGTCACCGCGGTCGCGGCGCAGCTCACGTCGTTCGGCGGTGCGAAAGGAGGGTTGGTCGCCGCGGGGAGCGTGTTGGGGGCGTTCGCGGTGTGGGACCCGGTGGTCGGCCAGGTGGCGCGCCCCGCGCTCGGCGAGTGGGGCGCGGAGACGGTTTCAAACGGCGGCGATCCCCGCCGAGGACCGCACGGCGCGATCACCGCGCTGTGCTTCCTGTCCGACGCGGGGCCCGCGTCGGGTGACGATTCGTGTTCCGGGTCCTCCTTCGCGTGGGGGGGGCAAAGGGCCCCCGGGCTGGTGCTTGGAGGTACAAGGGGCGGCGGGGTCGCGGCGTGGGACGTTGTGAAGGGCGCGTGCGTCCTGGCGAACCCGGGAAGCCACGCCGGGGCGGTTTCGTTTGCAGCCGCGGCGCCCAGTGACGGCCCCGGATCTGGGTCTGGGTTCGGCCCCACCATCGGCCTGACTGCGTCGAACGCCCCCGAAGACGGGTGCGTGCGCCTTTGGGACGCGCGGACGGGGCACCGGGAAGTAGCCGCGGCGCTCGCGGGGCACGATGGCGGCGTCACCGCGGTTTCTCCGCGCCGCGGGGTGTGCGACGGGCACGGAGCTCGCGGCGGGCAAGGCGCGGCGGCGAATCGCGTTTCGGTCGGCGCGTTCCTCACCGGGGACGGCTCCGGTGTGGTGCGCGCGTGGGACTGGCGTCGAGCCGGGGGGGGGTCGTTGGCGTCTTGCAAGGCGCACGTCGGCGCGGTGACCGCGGTGACGCCTCTGGACGAGTCCAGACCGGACGTCGCGGCGAGCGCTGGGGAGGACGGCGTCGTGCGCGCCGTGGTGCTGGACGGCGGGCGCGGTAAGTATTTCCCAATCACCACATTCCTCCGACTGATTGCCCATACAAGACTGACACTTTCTTTTTACAATCAGGCCGCGGGCTAGGCGGCGGTTTCGGGGGCGGCGGGGGAACTTTGATTGGTCACCTGGGGCCGGTCCGGTGCTTAGCCGTGATACGGGGCGTCGACTCCGTGCAGCACAGGGCCGTCTCGCACACCGAGCCCGTTGTCAACCCGTTCGACGACCAAAACAACGGAGGATTCGACGCCGACGCCACGGGCGACGCCGCAGCGGACGCTTTGCTCCACCGGGCGAACGGGGTGGGGTTGGTGTCGGGCGGCGACGACGGCGCCGTGCGACTGTGGGCGCCCGTAGGCTTTTCCGGGTCTTCCGGGTCAGGGGGTCCGTTTGGCGGGCAACTGCACGGACGGACACACGGAGGCGCGTGGTCGTGTGTCGGGGTGGCGCACGCGCACGGCGCCGCGGTGGTCATCGCAGAGGCGGGCGCGGGTTTCGCGCGGCGCGGGTCGAGGTTCCGCCAAAGTTCCGTGCTGACCGTTTCCACGGACAACGCCGTGGCGGCGTGGTCGGCGCCGTCGCCGGGGGCGCTAGGGGGCTGGGGCGGATGGGGGGGCGGGGGCGGCGGTTACGCGCGACCACTTACACACCGAGCGAACTCTGGCAAGCGAAACGCTCCCGACTTCGCGACCTTCGCCAGCTCAAGGGGGGACGAGAATCGGCGAGGCGCGCGCGTATTGGTTGGGGCGGGAAACTCGTTTCCGAAAAAATCGGCAAACGCCAATCGCGGCGACGACGCAGTCGGTCCGGAGACGGGTGGGGGGTTCGAAAACGCACAGAGAGGTGCAGGCTGGGCGCCGATTCGGATGCACCACCGAATGACAAGAGAACCCCCCCGCGCGCTAGCGGTGGACCCGCGGGGGGGGAGGTTGGTCAGCGGCATGCGGGACGGGAGCGTGTCCTGCGCCACGCTGCCGGGGTGGGGAGAGTAGCACTCCTTAATTTTTATTGATCAAAGTGAAGTCAAAACCTCAACAACGACATATTTTTTCACGAAACCGACATTGCTCTCGTCCCCCATTCTCCCCCGCGCCTGTGTCTCCCGAACCCTCGCGCCCCCGATGTTGACCGAGTACGAGCAGCGCCGCGAGGCGAGGATCGCGCGTAACCGCGAGATTCTTGTGAGGCTCGTCGGTGACCTCCCCGCGCACTGGGCGATGATGAAAGACCCGAACGAATCCTCGCCAGAGAAAAAAAAAACCGGGGTGAAGCGTAAACCCAGGGCGTCCATACCGGAGGAAGACCAGCGCCGTTCCGGGCGTATTCGGAACCTCCCCGCCCCAATTTACACGTCCTTCGAGGTGAACGAGGATTTGGGAGACCAACTTGTGCGGGCGGCGAGGCGGGAGGCGCGACGGAAACAGATTGCGACCGATCGGTCGAAAGGGTCGGTTTCCGGTGAATCCGCGAAACCGAAACCGTCCAAGCCGCCCGCGCCGCCCGCGTTTGGATCGATCAAGACGCTTGAGGCGAAAATCAACGAGTGTTCCCTGACGCATTTAGGCCAGCCTATCAGCGACGGCACCGGTGCATTAAAAGCCGCGGTGATTCACACCCTGTCGCCGGTATCCAACCCGCGCTTTTCCAAGTACAGCGGCATCCAGGAGTGGAAAAACTGCGTTTGCCTTTTCGTCAACGTCGGGGACAAGCACGGGAACTCGTACAAAAACGTGTTCACGCACGCGGGGGGCCGAATCTCCTGGTTCGCGCAACCGTCGCAACACGAAGAAACCCCGGTGATTAAACGGATTCTTGAAACGATTGAGGAGAAGCACGACGCGACGCAGAAAAGCACAGCGCCGGCTGGGTTGGGTGAGGAAAACGGAGATGAAGAAGATGATTTAAAACACGAAGGGTCTGACAAGAAAGCTAAATCGGAGGCTAAACACAAGCAGTCTAAATCGGACACCACGAAGAAGGAACCAAGACCCGAAAAAGAAAAAAAACAGCCCGTCTGGCCCGTACACCTCTTCGCGCGAATGGAAGGGTTTACATACGTGTACTGCGGCCGGTTACGCGTGCTGGAGCACTTTCCACACAAAACGCCGATGCAATTTGTGTTCCGCCTCCTGGACGCCCCCCTGTTGCGCCACAGCGACGATTTCCTCGGCCTGGTTGACCTAGCGGATGCGGACGCGAGCCTCGGCGAGCACAAGGAAAAGGCCGCGGCGGCATCAAAGAAAATGCTGGACAGGAAAGAAAAGCAAGCCGTTTACTTGTAATCACGTAACACGACGTCTTCGCTAATTAAACGTGCTTTCCCGGCTCAAGCTTGGCGACCCTTTCGAGGAGGACAGGGAAACCTTTTTCGTCAACTCGGCTTGTTCGTACGTCAGGTTCACCTTACGCACTAAACCGTCCACCTCGTCTATTGTGATTTCCGCCGCGTCCATGGCGTTATCAAGCCTTCGGTTTTTGTTCACACAAGCCTCCAGGTTCGCGGTGAACCGCCTCGAGGACAACAGCTCGGCGTACGCCAAGACTTCGTCCAGTTCGCGTTTCAAGTCGCACAGCTTGTCGAACCGTTCGTCGAATTGTTGCAGCAGGGCTTTCCTTTTGTGTCTCTCGCCCAAATCACCCGCGTGCTCCATGTCCAGGGCTTCTTCGAAAATCTCCCGAAGCGCGCCGGCTTCCGTTTCAATCAAAACCTCCATATCCTCCGTCGCGCCCAGCACTTCGTCAAGCACGAAGTTGTGCGACGTCAACCGGTCCACCAACTCCAGAAACTTGGGCGTCATGGTCTCCTCCCTCGCCTTCGCCGCGGCGTCGTCCCGGTACACCAGCCACCTTTGTGTGAAATTAGCCCCAATGACGGAAATAGGCAGTGCCATTATCAACACCGACGCGATCATCGTGATGGACGCCACGAGCTTTCCCTCAATCGTGGCGGGGTACGAATCGCCGTACCCCACGGTCATCAAGGTCACCATGCACCACCAGAACGACCGCGGAATACTCGCGAACGGGTCCCCTCCCAAAGCATCCACCGCGTCTTCACTCTGCCACACGTCCTTTTCGCAAAAGTACACCAGCGTGCTGAACAACACCAGGGCGAGGAACAGGAGGAACACCAGCATGACGAACATATCCAGCGAATCGCCAACCGCCGCCGCGACGACTTCCAGTTTCTTCATGCGCGTCCCCAGTTTCAGCACCCGAAACACGCGGAAAAGGCGGAACAGCCGTAACAGCCCAGTCGGTACGTTCCCGCCCTCCCCCCCTGATGCGGCGATTATGATGATCTCCACGTAAAACGGCACGATAGCGGCTAAATCGATCACGTTCATGGGTTGCCGAATAAACTCCAACGTCCTTGGCGCGGTGATGACCTTGATCACGTACTCAAGCGTGAACACCACGATACAGAAAACCTCAATCACCCACAACACATAGTTCCCTTCCCACTCCGGGCGCGTGTCCAGAATGAAGGACGTGGTGCTGACCACGATTAAGGTCAAAATCGCAAGCGACACGTACTTAGCCGCGTCGCTGAACTCGGGGTCGTTCATTGTGAGGAAGATGCGGTTTCTCAACGTGAGGTGGGGTTCGTCATCATCCACGGATGACGACCCGGATGGGGTGGAGGAATCCTGCCTGAGGAAACCGGGGGAGGATTTGCCACCCGAGCCGCCGCCGCCGCCGCTGGCGTAGCGCGAAAGCGCGCGCGTCGACGCGTGCTTCGCGACACCCGATGCCCCCCCCGTGAGTCTCGGCGCAGGTTTCACGTCCGGGGCGAACCGGTTTCCGCGCGCGGTACGGACACGATTCTCATTTGGAGACGCACCGCCGGCGTCGGTTCGCTTTCCCCTGCCGCCCGACGGGTGGACAACGTGGTCATCGTCGTCGTCGTCGTCGCCGCCGCGCCGCGCGTTTTTATTCGCCTCGACGGTTTCGTGAAGAAACTCCTCCAGCGTGTCATACGGGTCCTCCTCGCCTTCGTACTTCAAACACATCACTCGTGTCACGATCACGGCTCTCATCGCGTTTGTTAAGCCTGGCACGACCGGTGACTTAACAACCTCCCCGCGCGCGCGACGGCGCGCGCGATTCAATCGAACGGTGAATCGCAGAATGCACTGGATCTTACGCCACCCCGCGTTGGGACGCGGAAGCGTGGTGAACGTGGTGCTCGGGCGCAGACGCATGATCCTTTAGGGTTCCGGGTTTAGGGTTAAGTGGGTTCTATGGTCAGCGAAAATGGATGCGGTGGGGGGTCACGGTTGCCGTGAACAACCGGGAGGTCCGTGTTCCGAAGCGGTCCCCAATCCCCACTCGGGACGGACGCACGCGCTTTTGGTTCGGGAAAATCGAGAATCACAAAGCGCGTGCCAATTACGGACCCCGCGCCGCGCGCGTGCCGTGTGTGTCGTCGCGCGCGCTTCGTGGCACGACCCAAGGCCCGATGGGGTTGGATGATAAAAACGTGTAGCGTCGTCCAACCCGGAGACGGGTTCGGCGGTGCCCCTCACGCATTCGGCCCGGGACGTACATGCGGGTTTTACTTTCGGTCGCGCGAAGCTTTCTCGCTTCTCGGTCCGCAGCGCGGTTTTCATCCTCTTCCCTCATCGCCCTTGTCATTTGCGACCCGGCGAACGCCGCGGCGGCGACCATCGTGGCGGCCGGTCGTGCGTACCGCCACTCGCGCACCCAAGTCGCGCGAGTGGAATTGCTTCGCGTCGTGGAAATGCCGAATCTGCACCAAACGGATTCGGCAGTGTCGAAAATTCAAACCCCCAATGAAATCTCATCGATGCGCGGTTTGAAGAGGTTTCGAGTGTGATTTGAAATTTACTTGTGTTGAAATGTTTCTTCAAGTGTTTCATCGCTAAAAACCGAGCTCTCGACTTTCTTTTCAGGCAGCTCTGGGTTTCGCCTCGCGCGTCGCGTGTGTCTATTTCTGTGCCCCGAATCGGGACGGGGCGGCGATTTGGCCGGCCCCGAGTTGACCAGACGCTGCTGCTCGTCGGAAGTTGCCCTCCAACTGCGACGGCATGCATCTGGGGGGAGGGGCGAGACGGCGACGACGGTTAGTTTTTTTTGCTTTGTCGAAACAAAGCGCGAAAACTTGAAAAGAAAAGAATTTAGAGAACACGCACCCGTGGCCGGCTTTTTTGCCACCCTTCTTAGCGTGAACGAACTTCGACGCCGGGGACATGTTGGAGTCGGTGGGGCTTCGGAACCTGGGGAGCAGAGAGATGTGTTTTTTGGGTGGAAAGGATGACGGGTCAAAACACTGGGGTACTGACGGCGGACGTCGAATGCAAATTCTAGAATTTGCGTGGAAAAAAAGTTTGCCTGGTTTGCGTCTGGTCTTGTTTCGCGCTCCCGAAACTCGCGCCGCGTACCTCGCGTCCAGGAGCTTTTTCCCGATAGATTTCGGGTACTCCGTGGGCATCGCGTTGACGTCCTTCTGCGCCAGCGCGTTGGGGGACAGCGCCAGCGGCATTTGCTGCTCGGGTGACTCTTGAGACATGGTGCACAAACGCGTTCGCGAAGGTTGCGTTTTCTGTCGGAAGTGACGACAGAGGTTTCTCCGATGCAGGCGAAGGTCCCTTGGGGAAACGCGCTGGCGGGGTTCGCGAACGTGAGTCCTGCCGATGTGTCTCGGGACAGCGGTGTGGCACGCGACGCAAAGGCGTGTGTTGACTCGAGTACGCGGTAGGAAACGTCCGACGCGCGGTGATGGTGTGGGGACTGCGCGGAGTGTGGGTGGCGCGAGGAACATGGGAAGTGTCACGAAACCGTTGTGGATTTCGAGAATGCAAAAACGAAAAACCACAACTAAATGCCATCATTCGCTCAGTGCCACGGCACCTTCCCCGAGGTCTGATAGGGTTCCGTCGTCGCGCGATGGTACCGGCCACCGGCCACGTGTTTGTACGATGACACGATTTGCGAATCGATCGCGATGACGGGCAAACACGACGAGTTTCGGGTTGGTTCCGGGGACACGGCCACGGCGGCATCGGCGTCGGCGTCGCGCGATCCCGGCGAAGAAACGAAAAAGAAAACACCCACCACGCCGCCGGGATGGGCGGTTGATTTGTCCTGCGGCGTCGTTGCGGGCGCGGCGTACACCGTGGTGGCGCACCCGTTCGACACCGTGAAGGTTGCGATGCAGAGTCGCGCCAATGATCTGCCCCCGATCGGTACCATGGATACCGTCCGGTCCATCGTTTCCGGAAAAAGAGGCGCGTTGAGTCTGTTCAAGGGGCTCAGCGCGCCGCTCGTGGGGTACTCCCTGGAGTGCGGCGTGAACTACGCGTCGTTTTCGCAGTGCCGCGCGTGGCTCGAGAGAAACGGACACAGGTTCGGGTTTTGCGATTGGAAGGCGTACGAGACTGCTGTGAGTACTAGAGCGACGGATAGCGTGAGTACTGAAGAGACGGATAGCGCGACTACTACCGCGACTACTGTGACTCCTGAACCGGAAGCCACGGCGCGCGACGCATCATCCTCCGAAAACCGAATGGCGTCGCGTCTCGCGCAAGTCGCGCTCGCCGGCGGCGTTGGCGGTTTTCTGTTATCCGGAATAGTCTCCCCCACTGATTTGATCAAGTGCCGTGTGCAGGACGGGCAGTTTGGGGGGCCTCGAGGTGCGATTGTTGATATCTACAAAAAAGGCGGGCTGTCCGGGTTCGGAAAAGGCCTGGGCGCGACGCTGCTGCGGGAAGTTCCCGGGAACGCGCTGTTCTTCACCACCTACGAAGTAACCCAGCTCGTGTTTCCGCGATGGACGCAGGCATCACGAGGTACCTCCTCTGCTACATCCGCCTACTGGGTCCAGGAAACCGCCGCCGCGGTGACCTGCGGGGGCGCGGCCGGGTGCGTTTTCTGGTTCACGATGTTGCCCGTGGATTACGCAAAGACGCGGTTGCAAATCGCAAAGCCCGGGTCGGCGGACGACCAAAGCGTGTTTCGTATAATGGCACGGACGTTTCGCACAAAAGGAATCACCGGGCTATACGCGGGGGCGTGGCCCACGCTGTTAAGGGCGTTTCCCGCCAACGCCGCGCAGTTTCTGGCGTGGGAAATGGCAACGCAAGCCATGGGCTCGCGAAGAGCCGTGAGCGGTAGCGATTAGAAATACACGAGGTCACAGTTGAAACGAGGTGCCTGTGTGCGCTTCGCGTGCACGGTCAAAGTTTGGTTGTACGCAAGCCATGGGCTTGCGAAGAGCCGTGAGTAGTAGCGATGGGAAAATAGACTAGTCCTAGTTGAAACTTCACAGACCGATTGAGGTTTTTTTCATTCCCATGACGACTCGTTCGGGGTTGCTTTTTTCTTTCGCTTGTGATGAAGGCGAGCGCCAGGTGCTTCGACGCGAAGTGTCAGGCCGTTCGAGAAACAAATCCAGGGTAACGTCGACGAGAACGTCCAAGCGTTTGAACCGGGTTTCTTTTTTCGGGGACGAAATTCCTTCGTTGTTTTTGTCGTTTTTTTCACCCCCGTTCGGCGGCGGAAACACGGCGTCCACGGTTAAGCAAACCACCTCCTCCATCATCAATGGAAGCATGGTTTTCAGGACCTCGCCGTGGCGAAACAACGCCGGACTGGTGTTGATTTCAAGCAAAACCGGGGACCCGCTTTGGTCCAACATAAAGTCCAGGCCGAAGAGCTCGTACGTAAACGCTTTGGGTTTTTTTTCGGGGTTCGGCGTCGGACCGTTTCGTCCTTTACTTTTTGAGGAAAGGTCTTGCGTTATTTTACGCGTTCCCCCGTCCGCCCCCCTTCCCAGCGTCGCTCGGAACGCCTCCGCGGTGACCCGTTCGATGGCAGGCCACACGTGGTTTTCGAAATCGATTCGTGCCCCGGTATCGGCACTCGCCGACGTATCCTCGGTCGGTTCGAGACTTTCACGGCGACCGTCGTCCAGCGCGCGTTGAAACTGTTGGAACGACATTTTGTTACACTCCTCGTGCGTCCCATATCCCGGCAGTCTCTGTTGCACCGCATCGTTGGTTAAGTGCACGGCTTTGTCACCCAAGTCCTCAAGGGTGTACTCCGAAACGCACGTGCGCACGTAGCTGTCTTTGTACACGTAACAATTCCCGTCGGGGGTGACGAGCGCGAAGACTCGGATGTCAAACTTTCTGCCAAACACCAACAACGGAGACTCCAGATACACCTGCGCCACGAACACGTCGTTTGTTTTGTGACACGCCAAGTGCTGCTCCACGTCCTGGGCGCTTCCCAAAACCTCAACCCCACGGCCGCGATTGGAAGCCTCGGGTTTCACGATCCAGGTTCCGGCGTCGTCGACGTCTTTTTTTCGTTTCACATCGTGTTCCCGAAACGCAACAAGCTCGGAAGTGTCCCGCCCCGCGTGAAGCACGAACGTGGTGGGTACCCAGTCGTACGCCTCCCCGTTGCTGCTGTTGTTTTCACGTTTCCTCGCGTATACCCACCGTCGAAGGTTCAGCGCCAACCTCGATTTCACGCACGCCTCGCGGTTGTTCCTCAACCGGTTGCACATGGACAGTGACACGCCATGGAAGGGGAACCGTGACCAGTCCATGCGTTGCCCGTTAAGCCCGATTCTCAGATGGTGGGGTACGATGTTGCCGCTCGCGTAAATCGTCGCGGGGCGCCACCACCATCTTCGGTCAAGACACTCACGCACCAGCGATGCCTCGTTTCCAGGCAACAAATGGTACACGTACGGGGGACCTGCGGCCATCGACGCGCGCCACGAAACTGTCGGGCCGAAACGCTTTCGCTTCATCGAAACTGGTTCCGCGGATTTCTCGAGGACTGAAAAAGGTTCATCCCCATCCCCTCGGCGCGCGCGACCACCTCGAGTGTGTCTCGCTTCGTCGCCCGACAGGTCTCCGGTGACTTCGCGTGGAGGGCGATGCCGACGATCACGGAGGTGAGCGGAGATGGGACGTACCAGCACGACCGACGCGTGTGCATCTACCCGTCGTACATAAACGCCGGGTGCTCGGTGCAGCAAGGCCGGCGGATTCCGAAAAACCTGGCGTGCGAGCACCCCAACGTGATGGAGATCAAGGACGTGCTCGAGAAATCGCTGAAGTTGCCGTGCGAAACGGAGAACAAGAGCTACCCGCGGGATGTATGGCAGCCAGGCAGGGTGCGCGTGACGTTGAGGAAGGAAGACGGGACGCCGCTTGCGAAGGAGTTCCCCACGAAACGCGCGTTGATGATCGAGATCGCGAGGTTGGTGCCGAAACACCCCGGGCGCGTGCCAGGAACGCCGGAGTACAAAAAACGGCTGGTGGAACCGATTGACGTCCTGACGCAGTTCACGAGCCAGCCGGGACAGGCTGGGGCGGTGGTCGCGGCGGGGGCGGGGGGGAGCGCGGGGTCGGGCAAGAAGAAGGGCAAAAAGGGACGAAAATAATAGGGTTCCGTTGTAAAAAGTATTCCACAAAATGCGCCCACCGCTCACCACCTCGACCTCACAATGCAGGACGCGAGCGGTAACTTCCTGGCGGGGATCGGGGATGCGGAGCGTACGCTCGCGCCTCCCACTCGGGGCGCGGACGGTGCCGTGGACGCGTCGTTCCATTCGCCCGCGTGGCAGGAGCAGTACTTGAAATCTTTGACCGAGACGCGGTTGAGTTACGACGAGTTCAAGAAACGCGAGAAGGACCGGGAGGGGAAACTCGCGGCGGCGGCGGAGTTAGCGGAGCGCGAGACGCTGCAGTTTCGGAAGGAGCTGGAGCGGGACCGGGAACGGCGGTTAGCGGGGGGGAAGCTTGGGGTGAAGAGCGGGAAGGTGAAGAAGGACAAGAAGAGCAAGAAGAAAAAGGACAAGAAGAGCAAGAAGAGCAAAAAGGCCAAAAAGGAAAAGGACAAGAAAAAGTCGAAATCCAAAAAGCGCGACAGCGACAGCGACTCGAGCAGCAGTGACAGCGACAGCAGTGGGAGTTCGGGGAAGGAAGACGACCCTACCGAGAAGTTTCGGCTCAGTGGGTTTTTCAGTAAGGAATGAACGAGGGTCTGAGGTGGTGAGGAGCGTGAGCGCGAGCGTGTCGTATAGAATGTATAATTATTCGCCACTTGGCAAAATCATGTCAGTCGCGCTTGCGAATCTTCGTGTCTTCACTTTTCTTGGCACGAGCATGGCGCCCGGCAGCCGATGGCCCGCGCCCATCTTGCTCCCCTCGGACCTGGATGATACCGACGCCCCCGACGCTTTGGTGTGTCCCATCACGCAGGAGCTCATGACCGAGCCCGCGCTTGTGATTACGACGGGCCGGACTTTTCAGCGAGACGCGATCACGCGTTGGATTTCGGAAAACGGCACGTGCCCGCTGCGGCGCAACGAGCCCCTTTCCTTGGCAGACCTCGCTCCCAACCTCGCGGTTCGGCAGATGGTCGAGTCTTGGGCCCGGGAGCGATGCGGAGGCGTCCTACCCCCCCAGCCCACCGAGCCCGG
>TARA_B110000240_G_scaffold25963_1_pt1 | contig 11731 bp, 12 predicted proteins | sample TARA_B110000240 | Tara Oceans TARA_B110000240 (sample SAMEA4397611) | marine metagenome | biome: Polar Biome; feature: [DCM] deep chlorophyll maximum layer (ENVO:01000326); material: water (ENVO:00002006), including particulate matter (ENVO:01000060) such as... | depth 17 m | reverse complement strand
CAAATAGAGCTATTAAAACTACAAGAAGATGTTATAAAAAATAATAGGAAGATATGTATTGTTTTTGAAGGCAGGGATACGGCTGGAAAAAGCTCAGCAATTAAGTTCTTTTCTGAGTATCTTCGCCCCAATAACTTCAATTACGTTCAATTAGGTATACCTTCAAAGTGGGAATCATCACATTGGTTTCAAAGATGGGCAAAAGTACTCCCAAAAGTTGGTGAAATATCATTTCTAGATAGATCTTGGTATACAAGGGCTATAACAGAGCCCATTATGGGTTATTGCACTGAAAATCAGTATAGAATGTTTATGAAAAGAGTGACTGATTGGGAGGATAATCATATAGAAGAAGGAGTAGAGCTTACTAAGTTTTATTTTTCGCTATCTAGGGATCAGCAGACCAGAAGAATGAATGCTAGAAAAAACTCTCAACTTAAGTATTGGAAGTTATCAAAAAACGATGAAAAAATTGTAACTAAATGGGATGCTTTCACTCTTTATAAGAAGCAAATGTTTGATAAAACAGCTTCTGAAAAATCTCCATGGGTCTCAATTAACTCTAATAACAAAATGATAGGAAGACTCGCAGCTTTAAGATATCTTTTAAATAAAACTGAATATGAAAATAAAAAAATTCTTAGACCTCCAAAATGGTCAAATGGATTATCAAACTACGGGGCTACTATAGAGGGTGTTAAGTTTGACAATCTCTCATATGAACAGTTTATGATTATCACAAAATACAGCGACGACACATAATGAAGATAGCATCCATTGACATAGGTACAAATGCTATCAAATCAAAAGTTTTTGAAACAACACCTACATCTATTGATTTTTTAGAAGGCATCAGGTCTCCCATCAGACTGGGATCAGAAGTTTTTAATAGTGGATCTCTATCAAATGATAAGCTCGATGAGCTTACAAAAACATTAAAAAAATATCAAAAAAACTTCTCATTAAACAAAATAAAAATGTATGAGATAGTCGCTACGAGTGCATTTAGGGATACTCAGAATTCTGAAAAAGCTAGAAGGTATGTTGAAAATAAAATAGAGCATCCTATTAGGATTATTTCAGGGCTAGAGGAGGCAAAACTTATCAGACTTCATCCAAAAGCACAGTCTGGATCAAATAAAGTATATGTCGATGTTGGCGGTGGGAGTACAGAGTTATATATTCATCAAAATGGTGAGCATATAATACAGTCATTTCAACTTGGAGCAGTCAGAGGGATGCTTGGTAAGGAAGATCCTGAGGAATGGAAAAGACTTGAAATGTGGCTTAAAAAACAATCTAAAGTTAGTAATCTTGTTGGTCTCGGTGGAAGCATTAGATCGTTTTTAAATATGCATAGTTCTAAAAAAATGAGTAATCTAGATTTTATTCAAAAATCATCTGATCTAAGTAGCCAAAGTCTAGATGATAAAATTTCGAACTACAAATTAGCAAATGATAGAGCTGATGTAATAGATCATGCTTTAAAAATATATCTTAAAATTATTGCAGGCCTTGGTATAAAAATTATTAAAGCGACCAAATGGGGTGTTTCAGACTCAATAGCAGTTAAGACTTTTCACGAACTTTACTCTAAGAAAATTTCAATATATAAAAATTAGTTTAATATAAGTTCGAATTCTATTTTATCTTGGGACGAGATATAAATAATTTTAGTAAGTTTCATACTATTATTGTTGGCAATATCCTCAGAAAAGCTAACGGCATCTTTTAGATTGGTTGTATTGAATTTAATAGTCACTACCGACTCATCATTTAAAATATTAATATTTGAAATAACAGATAATAAATTTTTCTTTTCAAGAAGAATCTTAAGACTTTCATTTGTAATATAACCAGAAATAGCTGGGCGCTCTAAAACAAGAGCTTTTGTATGAACATATTCATAGTCAGATTTTGCTTTATTAAGATTTTTAACTGAGGTTGAGTATTTATTTAACAAAGAGTTAATCCCAAAAATAACTGACATGGATAAAATTAGACCAAGAGCAATCAATACAAGCCTTTTTTCACGTGTCTCAAGATTGATCAAGAAATTATTCATTATCAAATTCCAAGAGTATTTCGCCATCTACAAAACCATTTTGAAAATCAACATCAGAGTTCACTATTGATATCCCAAATTTAGATGATGCGCCTTGGATTAACCTATACTGCAACTCTGGCATTGACTCTATAGTAATGGTTGCACTAGATTTATTAAGATCAATAGAAGATCTTGTAAGGTATTTTGAGCTTAGGTTATAAAAAAGATCTAAATTTGGAAGGTTGGTTTTTGTATTGAGATTATCTGGAATATCTTTTAATAATTGATCAATTTGAGATTTAGGTGAAACAAGTTTTTTAATATCTTTATTAATTGTTTTAAATATATCAAAAGTGGCTGAGTTATAAACTTTTGCGTTTCTCTCATTTTTATATATTAAGAAATTAGGAGCCGAGATCAGAATGATCAATGAAATGGCGCATGCTGCGATTTGAGATCTTGAAAAGGCAAGCTTCTTTAAAAGTAAATTAAGTGATATTTTTAATTTAAAAAAATTAGGAAGTAGCGTTAGATCTGATTTTGATAGCTTTAAAAAAGAAAAAAGAGAGTTAGATATTTTAAACCTCTTATTTAAATCATTATTCAAACTACTAACTGTTGGATGGAAGTCAGGCTTATTATTGATGACAATATCTAAGTACTGGTTTAAAAAATCTTCCTCTACCCCAAAACCAGTTCCATCTGAGTAAGAGAATAAATACTTTAAACCAATCTGCGAAATAACATCTACATCTCTTATGTGGTTTAGGGAATACTCGGGAACTAGATAAATAGTTCCACTTAAACTACTTAAAGAAGTGTTAATATCTAATAAAGTTTTTTTATTTATAGCAAAAGCATTGTCTTCATGAAATAAGTACTCGTTATCAGAAACCTGACCAACAATTTTTGCGTCTATTTCAGATATAAAATTTGCTAGATTGACTTGAGTAGATAGTTCTTTATTTTGAACAAATTTATAGGAAGTTATCAGGCTTGAAGGTATTAAAAAAATTAATTTATCCTCGTCATCAAGAACTCCAATTTCAGCGACATCCTTTATAGAGCTAACAAGTTCCTTGCCTTCATTAAAAGTATAAAGGTTAATTGATTCCATAAAATCATCTAAAGGGTGTGCAATATATAAGCTCATTTAAATACCATTATAAATTCTTGAAATAATATAGCTATTCTTATTATTACCGTAATAGATTTTACTAATTGACTCTGAATTAAAATCTTTGTAGCTGATGGATGTAATTAGACTGAATGACTTAGATGAATAATTTATTAATCCGTTTTTTGGGTCAAGCTCATAGGAAGGGAATAATTTAGATAACTCAGTATGGCTCTTAACGCCCTCCTCTGGTATGTTCGTGATGATATATTCTGCATCGCTAAGTTGAAGGTCTATAAATAACGAAGCAAGTAGGTAAGAATCTTGTAAATTTAAGGTATTAATATTAAGTGAAAAATCTTTACTCTCAGGGAGTGCACAAAAATCATTATTAAAGATATCCCAGCCTATTGATCTTATTGCTGGGAGGCTTTTTAACTCTTCAACTGAATAAAATAATCTCTTTCCTGAATATTCTCTGGGTGTATTGAGAGGCCCAGAATAATAATAATCCTCTAAACCATATGCTCTTGGGTTTGAGTCAAGATCGATCCAATCTATTATTTGATCTATTGCCTCGTCAACTAAGCTATTATCAATTTCTCTTAACTCCATAAGCCTTCGAAAAGCTAGGATTGATTTTTTATTTGGAACATAGTTAGATTCTGTTCTTACCACCATGGCATTAACATTAAAGCAATTTGATCTATCAACTACCTGGCCAATAATTCTTCCCTTATCTGTTTCAAAAATAAAATTATTTAGGAATAATGAATTCTGCTTATTATGAAAATTACTATTAAATCTTAGCTCTTGATCTATCTTCTTAAGAGCTAATGATTCAATATTCCTAAAGAAATTTAGGGAATTTGTTTGAAACTCTAAATAAGAAGCTCTTTTCAAAGAAATTAAATAATTATTTCCCATTATTACAGCAACAGATGAAAGTAAAAGAACAATCAGTAAGACTGATATCAGAACAACGCCTTTAGTATTGGCTTGCATATGAAATATTTGGCTCAACCAGCCATGAATAAACTCTATTGTTAATTAAAAACTCTAGCTTTATTAAAGTTGGAATTTTTCTTGCTGTTATAGAACTAATAGGCCAAGAGCTATGCCATTTATTTTCATACATAAAGGTAAAATTTAGCTCCTCAAGGTTCTCAAGCATTACAGATTCAACATAATCATTTTGATCGTAAGGGTTTGATGAGTAATATTGCCTTCTAAATAGAACATCTTTTTCTAAAATATATTCGACTCTTTTAATTGGGGAGACTTTATTTGAAAGAGATTTGATCTTTGTATTAAACATTATTGCTTCAGAATTTTCGTTTGAAACAAATGTACCGTAGAGAGTATTTCCAAAAAAATCTCTGGATGGAATATTAACTATCTGCCTTATATCTCTTCTTAATATACTTGAGGAAAGGTTTAACTCCTTTATAGAGTTAAGATGTTTGGTGGTATTCCTTTCGGTATCCAAAGAGGACTGAAGTATGTTCGAAGAAATAACTGCAATAATTGAAAGAATTATCAGCGAGACTAAGACCTCAACAATAGTGAATCCCTTCCTATTCATTTGCTATGTATCCATTAATTTTATATACATAGTCCTTGGAACTTTCAGCTTTAATAAGAATTTGGTACTCTAGAAAATCTTTTGTAGCACTATCATTAAAAGACTCTTCCCATATCCATGTCTTTCCTCCCATACCCATAGATCCACTTCTAAGGCCTGGCTGATTAGGTTTTTCCATGGTGTGCATAAGAGCAATTCTATTATTAGCGACCTCTTTAGAGAGGTAGTGATCTTCAAGCTTATAAATAGAGCCGCTTGTGGAGAGAATTAGATTGTATATAGCTACAATAGATGTGCTTAAAATAACAAGAGCAACAACAACCTCAATAAGGCTGAAGCCTTTACTTTTAATAGCTAATAATTTCAATTTGGACTTTTCCATTGGAGTTAATTGTAATTTCTTGTTCATATTCACTAAAATATATATTTATAACTCCTCCAGAGTTTTCTCCTGATGGATAGAATATCAATAAGGGTTTATCCAAGGAGTCTTTATCAAGCTCTAAAAAAGAACCATCAAATGATTTAAATGTTTTTCTGTAACTCGAAAGTTCATTCCATTGAGAAGGATGAGGGTCATCTAATTTATTAGATAGCTTGTTGTTAATATCTAAGTAATAAGAAAAGTCATCTCTATTATTAGCATGCCAGCCAATAATGTTTCCAGTAATAATACTCTCTTCTGTGAGATGGTTAAATGTTTGGGTAAATGAAGCGCTCTGTTTTGATGATAAAGCAATGGCACTAAAATTTAAAACCACAAGAGAGGTTGCAATACCTATTACCACCATAACAACCAGAAGCTCTATCAGGGTAAATCCTTTTGAAGGCTTATTGCATCCAGTTGCCAATATCTGTGTCCTCACCTGATCCACCCTCCATGCCATCGGCACCTAGAGTATACAAATCAAATTTTTTAGATTTTCTTGGGGGATATTCATAAATGTACTCCCTACCCCAAGGATCCAGTGGTAATGAAGAGATGTAGCCATCTTCAGGGAATAGGAAAGGATTTTTAAGTCCTGAATGAGCTGTTATTAAAGCATCCAACCCCTCAGAGGTTGAGGGATAAGAGAGTTCATTAAATTTATAAATTTCCAAGGCTTTGCCAGTCTGGGCTATGTCTGCTTTTATTTTTTCTAAATTAGCTCTTTGGAATACAGGCGCCACATTAACAACAACAATAGTTGCCAATATACCCAGTATAACGAGAACCGCCATGAGCTCTATTAGAGTAAAACCTTTCTTATATTTATTCATAATTTATCCTAAAGATAATGTATTCATCTGCATTATAGGTATAAGTATAGCGAGAACGATGAGCATAATAAAACCGCCCATAAAAACAATAACCAAGGGCTCTAAAAGAGATAGAAAAATAGATCGCTTTGATTCAATTTCATTTTTTAAAAAATGAGATACCTTATGGAACATTTTTATCAGATTACCAGACTTATATCCGCTTGAGATCAACTGGATAAAAATATCTGGAAAAATATTGGCTTGCTTTAAGGTAAATATAAAGTCCTTTCCTTCCATAACGTCACTTTTTGAATCTAAAATTAACTTTGAGAGATATCTGTTATTAAATATTTTTGATGACTCTTCTAGAGCAATGTCTAGATTTGTACCTGATTCAAGAAGTAATGCCATGGTACTGGAGAATCTTTCTATTTCAGATGTAAGAATAAAATTACCCATAAGAGGCAATGAAAGAATTTTACTATGAGCAATAATATGCTTTTCTGGGTCTTTAATATATTGCTTATAAAGGTAAGAAAGGCCAAAAAATATAAATAAAAGAATAGCTATAATTGCCACTATATTATTAGAAAGAGCTAGAAGAGCTTTTGTTATAAAAGGGAGTTCAGCACCCGCTTTGATAAACTGACCAATAACCTGAGGAAGAACAAAAGCCAGAAGAGCTATGATAACTATTACTGAGAATCCAATTAAAATAAATGGATATGCCAGTGCCGATATAACCTTCTGCCTTATAGATGCACTTTCCTCCAAGTAATCTGCTAATTTATCAAAGATTATATCCAAATTACCAGATGAATCACCTGCTGACACTAAAGAAGTATAGGTATCTGAAAAAACTGCGGGATACTTTTTCATAGATAGTCCAAGTCGCTTTCCTTGAATAATATCTTCTCTTAGATTATAGAGAATATGAACTAAGTTCTTGTTACTAGACTGATCTGCAGTTATTTTTAGCGCATCCATTATAGATGTATTTGCTTCAAGCAAGGTTGCTAACTGCCTAGTCATTATTACAATATCTTTATTTTTAACCTTTGAAAAATACGAAAGGTTCCCCTTTGTTTCTTGGACAGATATGGGAGTTAAATTAAGGCCTTTAATTAATTTTCTAGCCTCTCTTTCTGATTGAGCACTTAGGACCCCCTTTTTTTTGATACCAGTTATGTCTAGCGCTGTGTAGCTATATGCTGACATCTTCTTGGAGGTTTCCAACCCTAATTAGCTCATCGCAAGACGTTATGCCTGATATCAAAAGGTCTCTAGATGCCTCATCTATTGATTGGTTATCTTTAAAGACATATTCTGAGATAGCATTCTCAGACTCACGATTGTGTATCATTTCTTTTAATTTTTTATCGAGCTGAATACATTCAGCTATTGCAATTCTTCCCTGGTATCCAGTATTTGAGCATTCATTACACCCTTTTGAATTCCATATTCCAATACCCTGATCTAAATTAAATAAATTAACTGCTTGGCTAGAAGCAACTTCTTCATATTTACATTTCTTACAAAGTCTTCTAACCAGCCTTTGTGAAATAATCGTACGTAGACTTGAAGCAAGAAGAAAGGATTCAATTCCCATATCCCTAAGCCTTGTAATGGCAGCTATGGCGCTATTTGTATGAACTGTAGATAGGACTAAATGGCCAGTTAAACTTGCTTGAATACCAATTTGTGCAGTTTCTACATCTCTCATCTCACCAACCATAACTACATCTGGATCTTGTCTCAGAATAGCCCTAAGACCTTTTGCAAAAGTATAACCAGTTTTAGTATTTACTTGGGTTTGCCCTATACCATTTAGAGTATATTCAATAGGGTCCTCTACGGTAAGGATATTTTGAGAAGAGTCACTTAAGAATCTTAGGCCTGCGTAAAGTGTAGTTGTTTTTCCAGAGCCAGTCGGGCCTGTAAAAAGTATTATGCCTTCTGGATTTTTTAGAGATGATTTATAATTAGACAGTATTTTTGAAGGTAAACCTAAGTCTTCTATATTTATCTGAGCTGATTGTTTATCGAGAAGTCTTAAAACGACCCTTTCACCGTAAGATGAAGGTAAAGTAGAAACCCTAACATCGATACTTTTATCACCCAATGATAATGAGACTCTTCCATCTTGAGGCAGTCTTCTTTCAGAAATATCTAACCCTGAAATAATTTTTATTCTAGAAATAAGAACTGAAGAAATCTTACTATCTTGACTCAAAATCTCTTTTAAAATTCCATCAACTCGAAACCTAACTACTAATTTTTTTTCATAAGGTTCAAAATGAATGTCTGATGCTCTGCTTTTTATAGCTTGGCTAATAATTCCATTGATTAATTTTATTATTGGCGTGTCATTACTTCCACTTAGAAGATCTTCTGTAGTAGCTATACTTCCGGCAAATGTTTGAAGATCAAATTCATCTGATAGTTCTTCAGAGATATTAGATGAACCGCTATCAATAGAAAAACTATTAGTAAGAAGTTCGTTAAAGTCATCTGAATTACAAAGGGTGAAAGTAAAATTTGATTTAAGGTATCTTTGAATTTCGTGATATAGATCTGATGTTAATTTATTTGGGGATATCACCGCATAGCCTGAAGAGTTATCAAATGAAGCAATTACCTCATTCTCTCTTACGAAGTCGTATGGAAAAATATCAGAAATATTTTTGATATCAATTACTTCAGACATCGCATTACTAGTCTTTAGATTTTGTTAAATCTAATGGCTGAGTTGACTCTCCGGTTAGTATTTGTCGAGCTTTAATATAATTATACTTATCTTCCGACAAGGTAATGGATGTATCTGAATCAATCAATATAGTTGGTTTTAAAAAAACCATAAGATTTCTTTGAACTACAGTTGATGATGAGGACTGAAATAACCTTCCTAGCAATGGAATAGAACCAAGAATAGGAACCTTTGATACTGTTTCTTGAGTATCCTCGTCGACCAATCCTCCTAAAACTATTATTTGATTATTATCCACAAGAGCCGTAGTTTCTATTGCTCTTTTATTTGTGATTAAGTCTATTCCGCTAGTCATTACACCAGCAACGCCTGATACTTCAATTTTAATTTTAAGAACAACAGAGCTACCTTCATTAATCTGAGGAGTTACTTCTAATTTAATACCGACCTCTTGCCTTGAAGTAGTTCTAAAAGGATTGGCATTGCTACTACCTAGGCTCTCTCCTGTTGTTATAGGAATTTCTTGGCCGATAATAGAAGTTGCCAGCTCATTATCCATAGCAAGCAAAGATGGTGTTGATAGAATATTAGAATTTGTATCCTGGGCTATGGCATTAATAATGCCAACAAAATTATCAGCTCCAGTTAAATCACCAAAAGCTGCAACTAAACCCTGAGTATTTAATAGAGCTGATGTTGCTGTTGTTGATAGAGATACATTTGTCTCATCTGATACCGCCCCTAGAGTTGCTAATAGATCAGGCCCAGCTCCATTGAATCTTGTTATTCCTATAGGAACTCCATTATTGTCGGATCCTGTAAATACAGTCTCGATACCAAGATTCTTTGCTGCCGTTTCAGAAAGTTCGACAATAATAGCCTCTACAAGAACTTGTGCACGTCTAATATCAAGCTTAGATATAATATTTTTTATTGTTGATTGATTAGCTTCAGCAGAGGAAATAATCAATGAATTAGTTTTTTCATGATGGGCTATTACAGTTTTGACTCCATCTGAATCAGGAACAAACCCCGATGATATAGAGCTTAATATGGCAGCAACATCGGCAGCCTTTGCGTACTTAAGATAAACAACATCAATAGAATCATTAGACGTAATATCCTGATCTAAGGATTCAAGAGTAGATTTGATATTAGAAGTAATAAATTCATTAGCAGACACAATAACTGAGTTTGATGGGCTAAAAGGAATAGCTATAAATTTATTAATAGTTGGATTATTTTGAGCCTTTAGTTTGTCCAAAATCCTTACAGCCTCAACAGATGAAAGATTTTTTAATTTAATAATTGAAATTTTTGCTGAGTTATTTTTATCCAAATCATCTATAAGATTTTTTATTCTTTTAACATTACTAGCCCTATCAACCAAGAGAATTGAATTTATTGAAGGTATGCTTGAAAGGTGTGACTGTCTTCCAGTTATAGGCTTGATCATAGGAAGAACTTCTTCTGTTGATCTATTTATTAAAGGTATAACAGTAGTTTGAAAATCACCAGATGCTAAAGAGGTAATATTTAAATCTCTTGTAGCTTCATTCTCAGGAACAATTCTTACAAAACCACTTTCAGATATTGCACTAAAGCCATTAACTTGAATTGTTCTTAGATAAACATCCCAAACTTGTCGTCTATTAAGATTAGCATTTGAATAGATAGTAATTTTACCTTTAACCCTGGGATCTAAAATAATTGTTTTCTTAGAGAATTGTGCAATATCTTGAGTAACTTTCTTAATATCAACATCTTCATAATTTAAGATAAAAGAATCTTGTGCAAGTGAAAAGTTAATCGTTACTAAAAAAATTAACGTTAATATTTTATGGCCAAAAGATTTCATATTATTTACCTATAATATTATTAATTTTATACACATTCTTACCATTTCGAAACACTGCTTCATTTTGAGTAACCTCTATGAGTTCGTATATCTCTTCCAGTTTCTCACCCAGAGGAACCACATACTCTTTGTTGCCCTTCTTGACTATCACTGATGAGTCAGCTACTCCCGCTCTAATCCCAATAAGTTTATAGTTAAAATCCTCATTGGCTGGTGCATCAGCGTAAACTTGGGAATCTTCGTTAAAAGAATTAAGCATATCTATGTCCTTTAAATTAATGGGATTAATTTTTTTAATATCTGGTTTATTCATAATCGAATGACTAGATAGAATTAATAAAAGAACTGATGGCGTGATTAAAAGCATCAACAGTAATTTCTTTGTATTCTTAAAATTTAACATAAAAAATGTGAGCTATATTGTAGCTCATATTATTAATTTATCCTGTATCTTAAGTTCTAGCAAATGTAAGAATAAAATTTAGTCATCTTAGAAGCTAAATTTAAAACCAAGTGATAAAAATCTTCCTAATTTATAGTGATCATAAAATACAGATGATGCAATAGATGTAAAAATAACCTTCATCTAAGTAAGGAATGTTTATAAAAGATAATAGGAAGTTAGGATATTAATTTATTAAAAATAGTAATATTGATCGAATTTCATGACAATTAAATAATTATATGTATGTCAAAAGTGTTGGATGTATATTAATTAAGACCGGATATCTTCATAACCTTATTTATCCTGCCTGATTTCATAATTTTATGAAGTTTTTTGAAGAATATTTTTATCATGGTGAAACCTTTTTTATTACGTATATGTAAATTGTTTGTTACAGTTGTGTGACAGATTAATACAAATAGGCAACTAAGTAAAGAAAATGGGTTTTATTTAATAGGAAGAGTAAACCAAAATATTGAACCAGCATCATTTTTAGATTCAACACCAACCTCGCCATTTAAACTATTGGTAAGATTCTTTACAATTGCAAGGCCAAGGCCGCTTCCTTTATTGTCTGAGGCTCTAGCAGAAGCAGTTCTATAAAATCTGTCAAAGATATGACTCTTATCCTCGTCTGAAACCCCTACACCAGAATCAGAAACCATGACTTTTACATGCTGGTATTCAGTAATTGTTGATATTTCTATAATTGAGCCCTTCTCAGAGTACT
>TARA_B110000240_G_scaffold41391_1_pt1 | contig 11779 bp, 7 predicted proteins | sample TARA_B110000240 | Tara Oceans TARA_B110000240 (sample SAMEA4397611) | marine metagenome | biome: Polar Biome; feature: [DCM] deep chlorophyll maximum layer (ENVO:01000326); material: water (ENVO:00002006), including particulate matter (ENVO:01000060) such as... | depth 17 m | reverse complement strand
GCACACAAATATGTCTTCCAAAACAACCCTCCTTTCGCTTGCCATGACGGTCTTTACCACAGGCGCGTGGGCACAAACACAATCAGTGACTGATACCAATTTACTCGCTGAGTTGGACGAAGTCATCATTATTGGTTACGGTACAAGCAGTGTAAAGGACCTTACGGGGTCATTGGTATCCGTGAAGGCAAAAGCATTTCAAAAGGGATCTTTTGCCACGCCAGAACAGTTGATTATTGGCAAAACGCCAGGTGTTCGCATCACATCCAACGGCGGCATGCCTGGTGCAGGTAGCCGCATTCGTATTCGTGGCGGTTCATCCTTGAATGCCAGCAATGACCCCTTGGTTGTAATTGATGGTTTGCCAGCGAATGGGTTGGGGATGTTAAATCCTTCAGACATTGAGAGCTTCACTATTTTAAAAGACGCCTCAGCGACGGCCATTTATGGCAGTCGTGCAGCCAATGGTGTCATTCTGGTCACCACTAAAAGAGGCAAGGCTGGCGGCCCTCTGAAGGTTGATCTGCATGTAGTCAATTCAACCCGTGAAGTCACCAAGTCCTTGGACGTGTTGTCGCCATCGCAATTTGTTGACATGATCAACGACCGAGGCACCAACAAGCAAATCAGCCGACTGGCAACTGCCAGTGGTTACGAGAAGGTTAATGGCTCTATTGTTATGTCTGATTCAGCAGAATCAACCAAATGGCAAGATGAAATTTACCGTACAGGCTCTGTGCAGGACATCAATGTCGCCATCTCAGGTGGCATAGCCAATTTGCCCTACCGACTGTCCATAGGTTACTACCATGAGAATGGTGTGCTGAATCGCTCAGACCTCAAGCGCTACTCCCTAGCCATCAATGCATCACCATCTTTCATGGATGACCGCTTGACAGCGAACGTTACAGGTAAGGTAATCAAGGATGACAACTTTTACGCCAACCAAGGTGCCATTGGTACCGCAGTTTTCTTTGACCCAACCCGCCCTGTTCACAGTGGCGACACAAGCTTTGGCGGTTACTTCGAATGGTTGATGCCCGACGGCACACCGAGCACTTTGTCACCAAAAAATCCCGTTGGATTGATAGACACACGCAATGACATTGGCGGCGGCTTGAGGTCGCTAGGCAATGTGCTTTTTGACTTCCGTCCCATGGGTGACGACCTGCACTTGTTTTTGAATCTTGGTGGAGAATATAGCACGCGTTCCGGAACCATTGATGTGCCCGCATATGCAGCCAGCAACTACATCAATGGGGGCGAAGCAAACAAGTATGAGTCCCACAGGTATAATCGCTTGCTAGAGGCTTACATGAACAACAAGGTTTCCCTTGGCGCACTGTCTATGGATATCACTGCAGGGTATTCCTTCCAAGGTTGGAGAAATTATTCACCATCCTTTGCCAACCTTTCAGCTAACGGAGACACCATTTCACCTGCCAACCCTTTCCCGCAGGACACGGAAAATGCGTTGATGTCTTTTTATGGCCGTGTCAACGGCAACATCGACAACAAGTACCTGCTCACAGCTACTTTGCGTGCGGATGGCTCATCCCGCTTCTCCAAGGAAAGTCGCTGGGGTTTGTTCCCTTCAGCTGCCTTGGGCTGGAATGTGCTTCAGGAGGACTTCATGGCTAACCAACAGTTCTTTTCATCTTTGAAATTGAGAACAGGTTGGGGCATCACGGGCCAGCAGGACATTTACAATGACTATGGTTATGTGCCTAACTACAGCTATGGCACCTTGACGGCGCAATACCAGTTTGGTAATCAATGGGTCAACATCCTTCGACCTGACGCCTATGATTACAATTTGCAGTGGGAAAAAACAGCCACTACCAATGTGGCTTTGGATTTTGGATTTTTCAAGAACCGCGTGAATGGTTCCATTGACCTGTACAAGAAAAACACCACTGACTTGCTCGGGGTGATCCCTGTTCCTGCGGGCACCAATTTCTCCAACCGTGTTCTGACCAATGTCGGCTCCATGAGCAACACAGGCATTGAGGCAATGATCAACATGGTGCTGATTGACAACGAAAACACCAATTGGGAGATGAATTTCAACGGAAGTTCTAACCGCAATGAGATTACCAAACTGACCATGGTTCCAGACACAACCCATCTAGGTATTCAGGTTGGTGGCATTGCAGGTGGCGTTGGCAACACCATTCAGCTTCATGCGGTGGGAGCGCCCATGTACAGCTTCTTCTCCTACCGTCATTTGTATGACGAAAATGGCAGGCCTATTGAGCGCAATGGTGACATCTCATCGTATGCAGGCGTTGTTGACACCGACGGCAATGGCAAGATTGACATCTATGAAGCCTATGAAGACATCAATGGCGATGGCATCATCAACAGTTCTGACTTGGTTCTCCACGACATGACGCCAGAGCCTCGTCAGATGTTTGGTTTCAGCACCAATTTCAGCCACAAGCGCTGGGGTATGGGTATGACATGGCGCGGTGAGTTTGGTCAATTTGTGTACAACAACGTGAATTCTAACCATGGCCATTACAATGAGGTTGGAGGGTCCATGCGGCATTTAAACAACCTAACGGCAGACTACTTGAACACAGGATTCAAGACTCAGCAATACCTGTCAGATTACTACATTGAAGAGGCCAGCTATATCCGTTTGGATAACCTGTACCTGTCGTATGACATTGGCAACCTATACAAGGACAAGTACCCTGCGCGCATCAATGCGTCCATGCAGAATGTATACACCTTCACCAATTACTCTGGATTGGATCCGGAAATTTCAGGCGGCATCGACAACATGATCTACCCGAGACCACGCATCTTCAACCTACAACTCAACGTCTCATTTTAATTGACAGCACCATGAATTGGATTAAAACAACCACAATTATTGCTGTTGCTGCATTGACGGCAGCCTCTTGCGCAAAGCAAATGGACCTGAAGCCTAAGTACGGCCTCAATGCAGAGACAGTTTATTCTGACCCGAACAATTACGTCAATGTTTTAGCCAAGCTCTATGCTGGGTTGGCCATTTCTGGTAACCAGGGCCCCGCAGGTCAGCCTGACATTGGCGGCATCGATGAGGGCTTTTCACAATACGTTCGCGTGCTGTGGAACTTGCAAGAATTGCCAACCGATGAGGAGATTTGTGGCTGGTCAGACCCCGGCATCCCAGAGTTGAACACCATGACTTGGAATGACAACAGTTCATTTGTGTCTGCGATGTATTACCGCATTTACTACCAAATCGCATTGGCCAATGAGTTCATTCGCTACTGCTCCGATGAGTGGATGACCGATAAAGGGTTTACTGATGCAGAGAAAAGCATGATTGCAGAGTACCTAGCAGAGGCCAGGTATTTGCGTGCGTTGAGCTATTACCATGCTTTGGATTTGTTTGGCAATGTGCCATTTGTGGATGAGTCAGATCGACCAGGGGTGTACTTTCCAGAGCAGATTTCTCGCAGCAATCTGTTCACGTGGGTTGAGTCTGAACTCAATGCCATTGAGCCGGGCATGATGGCAGCTCGCACCGCACCCTACGGTCGTGCCGATCAGGGTGCTTTATGGGCACTTCGGGCAAAGCTCTACCTCAATGCTGAGGTTTACACGGGAAGCCCAAAGTATGACTTAGCTATGGCTGATGCATTAAGCATCATCAATGCAGGCTACATCTTGGAGTCCAATTATGCCTACAATTTCATGGCAGATAACCACCTGTCTACAGAAGTTATTTTCCCTGTGACTTTTGATGGAGACCGCACCACGACATGGGGAGGCAGCACCTTTTTGGTGCACTCTCACATTGGTGGTAGCATGGACCAAAATGATTTTGGCGTGAATTCTGGATGGCAGGGCAACCGCGCAACCAGCGCTTGGTACGCCCTGTTCTCTGACAGCGCTGACAGCCGTGAAATGGTTCACTTGGATGGCCAGGAGGATACCATCACGGATATCTCAACCTTCACCCAAGGCTTCCCTATCACCAAATGGACCAACATGGGTCGCGATGGTGTTGCTGGTGCTGACGCAACCTTCCCCGACACGGACTTCACCATGTTCCGGTTGGCTGATTATTACCTGGTGTATGCAGAATGTGCTGAACGCACAGGTACCAACCAAGCGCAAGGCGTGGCCTATTTCAATATGGTTCGTGAGCGAGCCTTTGGTCATGCGAACAACAATGTGACAACCCTAAACCTGCAGCAAATCTTGGATGAACGCGGCAGGGAGCTCTACGCAGAGGCTCAGCGTCGCAGTGACTTGATTCGTTATGATCAGTTCACCGGAGGAAGTTACTTGTGGCCCTGGAAGGGCGAGTCCCAGTTTGGTGCATCCACAAGCGACCACTACAATTTATATCCGCTCCCGTCTTCGGACTTGATTGCTAATCCAAACCTTCAACAAAATGAAGGCTACTAACCCTCGATTAATTTAAATAACAGATCTATGAAAAAGATTCTTACTCTCGGGCTGGCATGCTTGACTTCCATATTTGCGTATGGTCAGGTCACTGTCACCTATCAACTTGACGCGACTGACTTCATTGCAGCTGGCGCAACCCTTGCCAACAATGGTATGCGTATTGGCGGCGACTTTGCTGCAAATGGCGGTGTGTCTGCCAACGACACCATGGTTGACTGGTCTCCAACAGACACTGCGTCTGGAATGGCAGCACTAGGCAATGACCTGTTCTCTATCTCTGTGACCTATCCGGCTTCATCCATTGGCGCAACTCAGTACTATAAGTACGTGAATGGCGACTGGGGTGATAATGAAGGCACTGCTACAACAACAACGATTGCGACTGACGGTTGCGGTGTTGATGATGGCGCAGGCAACATCAATCGCACCTTGGTGATTCCATCAAGTGACACCACCCTGCGTTATTGCTGGGATGCTTGTTACCAATGTGACGGATCTGATCCTGGTGTGGTTGGTCTAGACGAGTCTGCTTTCATCAGCCTGTCTATTTACCCTAACCCTGCTAATGGACCTGTTTCTATTGACTTTTCATCACGCAAAGATGGCAAAGCTGCTGTACGCATTGTGAACCTTCTTGGTCAAACCGTGAACAGCTTCTCCAAGGAGATCATCGCGGGCGAGAACCACATCGTTTGGAGCCTGGATGCCGCCAATGGCAGCTTGGTGAATAACGGCGCTTTCTTGGTAGAGATTACTGTGAACGGCGAGCGCACGATGCAACGCATTGCTGTGAGTCACTGACCCTTGATATAATTTTCATGAAAAGGTCGGCCATGTGGCCGACCTTTTTTAATTTCACCACAATGAAACAAATTGCCGCCACCTGTTTATTGCTCTGTTCAACCCTCCTGTCTGCACAGGGCATTCTTATTGAGCCGCCCAATTGGTGGACTGACATGCCAGGTCATTCCGTGGAGTTATTGATCCATGGACAGCATGACATTGAATCGGTCAAAGTACAAGGCCAAGGGGTGAAGGTCATGACCGACAGCCCCGCCAACAATCCTCATTACCGTTATGTGACCTTGAGCATCAGCCCAGAGGCGGAACCGCAAGACTTGATCCTTGCCATCGATTACGCAGGCAGACACCGAAGCAAACAGGTCAGCTATGAACTCAAGGCAAGGGACCCGTTGACCCATGCCAACATGGGGCTCAGCGCCCGGGATCAATTGTACTTGGTGACCCCTGATCGCTTTGTCAATGGCGACACCCAGAATGATGTTGTCCGAGGCATGAAAGAGCGGGCAGTGGATCGCCAGGATGATTACTCACGACATGGCGGTGACCTGAGTGGATTAGCAAGCCAACTAGACTACATCCAATCGTTAGGCACTACGGCAGTCTGGCCTATGCCTATCCTAGAAAATGACATGCACGGCCAGAGCTACCATGGCTATGCCATCACGGACCACTATGCTGTTGATCCACGATTTGGCGGGCTTGAGTCCTACCAGCTGCTTGCTGATCAACTGCATCAGCGAGGTATGAAATTGGTGATGGACATGGTGCTGAATCACACAGGCAGCATGCACCACCTCTTCCAGGATCCCCCGGATTCCAATTGGTTCAATGCATGGCCCCTCAGCTCAAGCAAAGGCGATGAGCAGACCTTGTCATTGCGGTCCTCCCATAAGTACCAGGGGATTTATGATCCGTATGCTTCGAAGGATGATGTGCGGAGATTTACTGATGGGTGGTTTGTGCCATCTATGACGGACCTCAATGGGCGGGATGTGCATTGTGCCCAATGGCTCATCCAAAACAGCCTATGGTGGATAGAAACCGTTGGTGTTGATGCCTTTCGGGTGGATACCTATTTCTACCCAGATCAAGCATTCATGCGGCAATGGACTGCCGCTATCCATGCAGTCTACCCTGAGTTTTTTGTCTTTTCTGAGTCATGGACCCATGAAGCCCATTCGCAGGCCTACTTCCTCAACAGCCAGCCAGCTTTGGATGCCGGTGCTGACTTTTTGATCTACCATGCTTTGAAGTCGGTGATGGAAGAGCCTGCTAGCTGGACAACGGGGCCTACTAAACTTTACGCAGCCCTTGCTGCGGACTACCTCTACCCAGAACAGGCTAAGGACATGGTCATCTTTTTAGATAATCACGATGAAGGCCGTTTCATGGGCAAGATTGATGGCAACATGAAGATGTACAAGGTGGGCTTGGGTCTGTTGTATGCCTTGCGAGGCATGCCATGCCTTTATTACGGTACAGAAATTGGCTACGACGCCGTGAATGACCATGGCGCCATGCGGCAGGACATGCTTGGCGGATTCCCTGGGGACCAAGGATCAGCCTTTCGAGGCGAAGGCCTAACGGAGACGCAGCAAGAGGCCCTGGCCTATGTCAGACAATTGGGGGCATTGCGCCACCAGGAAACCTTGATTGGAACAGGAAAATTGATGCAATGGGCGCCAGATGGCGGGGCTTACGCACTGGCTTGGTACGATGACAAGGAGGTCTTGATAGTGATAATCAATGTAGACGAGACAGATCGTCAGTGGGACATGAGTCGATTTAGCGAACTGGGCATAGATCAGGGGCAATCAGCAAGAAGCCTATTGGATGATCAAGTCATGACCATTGAATCATCACAACACCTACCAGCTCAATCCATTCGCTGGCTAAAAATCACAAAGGACTGATCGGCAGATATTGGCTTAAATAAAGCGAAAAGTCGTACTTTTGCAACAATATTTAGATTAATTCCAAATAGCATGATTCACATTTCAGACGAAGCAGCACGCAAGGTTGCAAGCCTCATGGCAGAGAAAGGACAATCCCCGGATAAGGCGTTTGTTCGTGTTGCTGTGAAAAGTGGTGGATGCTCAGGCTTGAGTTATGACCTGGACTTTGTAGACAATGAATCTGAGGGTGATCAAGCCTTTGAAGCCAAGGGTGTGACCATTTTAGCGGAAAAAAAGAGCCTGCTTTACCTGATTGGCACAACCTTGGAATACCAGGGTGGCCTCAATGGCAAGGGCTTTCAATTCAACAATCCTAATGCCTCACGCACCTGCGGTTGTGGTGAGAGCTTCACAGTATAATTGCTGAGATGGGTCAAGATACAATCCTTGATGATGTCACTTCATCCGAGTACAAATACGGCTTTGAAACCAAGGTTGACACTGATATCATTCCGCCAGGGCTGAGTGAGGATGTGATCCGAACCATTTCAAAAAAGAAAAAAGAGCCGGAGTGGATGACACAATGGCGTCTGGATGCCTATGCCGTATTCCTGACCCTGGAGGAGCCAGACTGGGCCAATGTGAACTACCCAAAATTGGACCTGCAAAGCATCAGTTACTATGCGGCCCCCAAAAAGATTCAAATCAATTCCTTGGATGAGGTGGATCCTGAATTGCTCGTAACCTTTGAGAAATTGGGCATTTCACTGGATGAGCAAAAGCGTTTGACAGGCGTAGCCATGGATATCGTGGTTGATTCCGTATCCGTGGCAACCACATTCAAAAAGACCCTCAATGAGAAGGGCATCCTATTTTGTTCCATGTCGGAGGCCATTGAAAAGCACCCAGAATTGGTCCGCAAATACCTTGGCACTGTGGTGCCAACCTCTGACAATTACTACGCAACCCTGAACAGTGCGGTGTTCACTGATGGCTCTTTTTGCTACATCCCGCCTGGCGTGAGATGTCCGATGGAGCTGAGCACATACTTCCGTATCAACAGTTCAGGAACCGGTCAGTTTGAGCGCACCTTGTTAGTGGCTGACAAAGGCAGTTATGTGAGTTATTTGGAAGGCTGTACGGCCCCTTCGCGCGATGAGAACCAATTGCACGCCGCGGTGGTTGAACTGATTGCCATGGATGATGCAGAGATCAAATACTCCACAGTGCAAAACTGGTACCCAGGCAACGCAGAGGGCGTCGGTGGGGTTTTCAATTTTGTCACCAAGAGGGGCATCTGTCATGATCGCGCAAAAATCAGCTGGACACAAGTGGAGACAGGTTCTGCTGTGACCTGGAAATACCCTAGCTGCATCCTTAAAGGGGATGATTCAGTGGGGGAATTCTACTCAGTCGCTGTCACCAATAACCATCAGCAAGCGGACACAGGAACCAAGATGATACACCTTGGCAAGCGATCTAAAAGCATCATTATTTCCAAGGGCATTTCTGCCGGACAGAGTCACAACAGCTACCGAGGCTTGGTCTCTATTTCTCCACGTGCTGACCATGCCAGGAATTTCTCTCAATGCGACTCCCTGTTGATGGGTGATCGTTGTGGAGCACACACTTTCCCGTATATCGAGGTCAAGAACCCCACAGCTAAAATGGAGCATGAGGCCACTACCAGCAAGATTGGGGAGGATCAAATTTTTTACTGCCAGCAGCGAGGCCTTGACATGGAGACAGCCATTGCCTTGATCGTGAATGGCTATTGCAAGGATGTATTGAATCAGCTACCCATGGAGTTTGCCGTGGAAGCGCAAAAACTGCTAGCCATCAGCTTGGAAGGCTCAGTGGGATAAAGGACTATGTTACAAATTAAGAATTTACACGCCTCGATTGGCGACAGAGACATCCTCAAGGGCGTCAATTTGGATGTCAAACCAGGTGAGGTTCATGCCATCATGGGCCCCAATGGTTCAGGTAAGAGCACCTTAGCCAATGTCATTGCTGGCAGGGAAGATTACACCATCACCAAGGGCAGCATTCACATGGACGGGAAGGATATCATGGAGATGAGCCCCGAGTTAAGGGCCCACCAAGGTCTCTTTCTTAGCTTCCAGTACCCCATTGAAATTCCCGGCGTCACCGTGTCCAACTTTGTGAAAACAGCATTGAATGAGCTGAGAAAGGGCCGTGGAGAGTCCGCCATGGATGCTTCAGCCATGCTGAAGAAAATGAAGGCTTCGCTGGCCTTGCTTGAAATGGATAAAGGCTTCCTCAGCCGCCCCTTGAACGAGGGCTTTTCCGGTGGCGAAAAGAAGCGCAATGAGATTTTCCAGATGGCCATGTTGGAGCCGAGATTGGCCATTTTGGATGAGACTGATTCTGGCCTGGATATTGACGCCCTTCGCATCGTAGCCAATGGTGTCAATGCCCTGCGAGGAAGCAACAGAAGCTTTGTGGTGATCACGCATTACCAACGCCTCTTAGACCACATTGTGCCGGACCACGTGCATGTGCTCTACGATGGGAAAATTGTGAAATCAGGCGACAAGTCCCTAGCAATGGAACTAGAAGCTAAGGGCTATGACTGGATCAAAAAGGCTCAGTCATGATGGACCGCCTTTCAGCCCACTATTGGCTGAATGAAAAGGCTTATGCTGCTGCATCATCTGATGCGGTGATCGCTCGCAGGCGTGAAGCGCTAGAGCGCTTTGAGGCCATGGGCTTCCCTACTAAACGCGATGAAGAGTGGAAATACACCTCGCTCAAAAGCTTGCTCAAGCCTGCCTACCGATTGGTTTCTCCCTTTGCCTCTGAAGACAGCGATGAGCACATTGAATTCAAGGACATCAAACAGTACATGGTCAATGACATCGACTGCTACAAGGTGGTCTTCATCAATGGCTGTTATTCTTCATGGTTGTCTGAAACAACGCATCAGGGCTTTGATGTGTGCACCGTTGGCTCTGCATGGAAAAAATACCCTGAGATGGTGGATGCGCATTTTGCCAAACTCTCATCACAAGGGGGACCTTTGAGTCAATTGAACACGGCACTGGCATGGGACGGTTTGTACGTTAGGGTTCCCAAAGGGGTTATCGTTGACAAGCCCATCCAGGTGTTGTATTTCACCACGGGCAGTCAGCCAACCTTTATCTCGACGCGCAGCTTGATTATTTTGGAATCGGGCGCCCATGCAGAAGTCATTGAAAGGCACCAGTCCATCACCAAGGAAGATATTTGGGTTAATGCGGTGGATGAGGTATTCATGGATGACAATTCAAGCCTGCATTGGGTTAAGCTTCAGCATGACAGAGACAGTGCCAGTTTGACACAGCACAGCATCATTGAGCAAGGCAGAGACAGCAGGGCCACCTTCCACACCATCAGCACGGATGGCAAGCTCATCCGCAACAATTTGGATTTCCGCTTGACAGGAACTGGAGCAGAAGCTAACATGTATGGCCTGACGTTAGCCAATGGCAAGCAACTGATTGACCACCACACCAGGGTAGATCATTTGGCAGCCCATTGTCTTAGCAGAGAAAACTACAAGGGCATTTATGACGGCAAGTCCCATGGGGTATTCAATGGCAAAATCATGGTTCATCAGGATGCGCAAAAGACCCAGGCCTTCCAGAACAATGACAGCTTACTGCTCTCGGATAAAGCACGCATTGACACCAAGCCTCAATTGGAAATTTTCGCCGATGATGTGGCTTGTTCACACGGCTGCACGGTTGGCCAACTCGATGAGGAAGCCCTGTTCTACATGCGCAGTCGAGGCATCGAAGAAGAGACGGCCAGGGCCATGCTGATGGTGGGATTTGCCTCTGATGCCATTGAGGGTATTCAGCACCCCAGCCTTCGAGCGAAGCTCAGCCGATTGATCGGCTTGAAGTTGGGTTTGAATATGGAATTCATCGTCTGAGACAAGCATCACTTGCTGCCTTGCAAGGATAAGTCTGTCAAGGCTTGAAACCCTTATCTTCGCCTTCTTACAAGCCAATCAAGCACATGAATTTTTCAGATAAGCAAATCAATAATGGCCTGGGTTGGATGACCTTTGTCATCGCCCTCATTACCTATGTATTGACCCTTGAGCCCACAGTCAGCTTTTGGGACTGTGGTGAATACATTGCCACCTCTGTCAAGCTGATGGTCGGTCACCCTCCCGGTGCCCCCGTGTTTCAGCTGATTGCCAATGTCATGTCACAGTTGGCCCTAGGCGATGTGACCCGTCAAGCTTTTTATGTCAACTTGACTTCGGGTCTTTCCAGCGCCTTCACCATTCCCTTCTTGTTTTGGACCATCACAGCGATGGGAAGAAAGTTGTTTGACAGCGACAGCCTTTCTCCCGGTCAGCGCATCGTGATGTATGCCGGCGGTGTTGTGGGTGCATTGGCGTTCACTTGGAGTGATTCTTTTTGGTTCTCTGCTGTGGAAGGTGAGGTTTACGCCATGTCCAGTTGCTTCACTGCCATTGCTTTTTGGGCAGTGCTTAAATGGGAAGCTGCAGTTGATACAGACCCCTATGCCAACCGCTGGTTGATGTTGATTGCCTACATGACTGGCTTGTCTGTTGGCGTGCATATTCTGGTCTTTTTGACCATCCCATCGGTGGTCATGATTTACTTCTACAAGAAGCAAAGCAA
>TARA_B110000240_G_scaffold133075_1_pt1 | contig 11787 bp, 8 predicted proteins | sample TARA_B110000240 | Tara Oceans TARA_B110000240 (sample SAMEA4397611) | marine metagenome | biome: Polar Biome; feature: [DCM] deep chlorophyll maximum layer (ENVO:01000326); material: water (ENVO:00002006), including particulate matter (ENVO:01000060) such as... | depth 17 m | reverse complement strand
AGAATATGAAATTTTAAAGAAAAGTGGAAATCCATATCGAAAAGATGCTGAAATGGAAACTTTGGTTGAAATTCTAAACGGTGAACGCTTTATATCTTGTCATTCTTATGTGCAATCAGAAATTAATATGTTGATGAAAGTTGCAGAAAAATTCGGTTTCAATATCAATACATTTACGCATATTCTAGAAGGTTATAAAGTGGCTGATAAAATGGTAGCACATGGCGCTGGTGGTTCTACATTTTCAGATTGGTGGGCGTATAAATATGAAGTAAACGATGCTATTCCTTACAATGCGGCAATTATGCACAATGCTGGAGTTACTGTTGCAATTAATTCTGATGACAGGGAAATGTCTAGAAGATTAAATCAAGAAGCAGCAAAAACAGTTAAATATGGTGGAATATCTGAATTAGATGCGTGGAAAATGGTGACAATTAATCCTGCAAAACTATTACATATAGATGATAGAGTTGGTAGTATTAAAGTTGGTAAAGATGCAGATGTGGTTTTATGGAGTGATCATCCTATGTCAATTTATGCTAAAGTAGAAAAAACAATTATTGAAGGAAAAGTGTTTTTTGATTTAGCAAAAGATGCCAAAAAGCGGATAGCTATCAAAGAAGAGAAAAGCAAATTAATTAATATGATGTTGACAGAAAAAATGAGTGGTGGAAAAACCAAAGCACCTATGAAAAGAGGAGACATCAAGTTTCAATGTGATACTTTAGAAGAACTTAAAAACTAAAATAATGAAAAAGATACTATATATTTTGCTGCTTTTCTTTTGTGTAGGGAATAGCATCGCACAACAAACTCCTGCCGATAAGCAAAGCACAGCAATTTCTATTGAAGGCGCAACTGCACATTTAGGAAATGGACAAGTGATTAAAAATTCACTTATTATGTTTACTGACGGTAAAATTACGTTTGTTGGCAGTGCAACTGCTAAAATTGCAAGACAAGGTACTATTCTTAAAGCAGAAGGAAAACATGTGTATCCTGGTTTCATTGCTGCAAATGCCTCTTTAGGTTTGGTAGAAATTGATGCTGTAAAAGCCAGTGCAGATTTAGATGAAATTGGTTTAAATAATCCTCATATAAGAAGTTTAATAGCCTATAACGCAGAAAGTAAAATTGTAGAGTCTATGAGGCCAAACGGCGTTTTAATGGCACAAATAACACCAAGAGGAGGCAGGATTTCGGGTACTTCTTCCATCGTTCAATTAGACGCTTGGAATTGGCAAGATGCCGCTGTAAAAACAGATGACGCCATTCATATGAATTGGCCAGGAAGTTTTACACGCGGGAAATGGTGGTTAGGAGAAGATCCAGGTTTAAAAGTGGATGTTAAATATGCTGATAATATTGATAAAATAAAATCTTATTTTTTGGATGCTAAAAATTATTTAGCTGGAAATAAAGAAAAAAAACACCTTCCTTATGAAGGGACTAAAGGATTATTTAATGGTTCTCAAAAACTATTTATTCATGTTAGTGGCCAAAGAGAAATTACCGATGCAATTACAACTGCAAAAGAAGTAGGTATTGATAATTTGGTTATTGTTCGCGGAGAAGGGTCAGATAAAGTAACCGATTTATTAGTAAAACATAAGATTCCTGTTATTTTAAACAGACCTCATAGAAACTCAAATAGCGAAGATGATGCTTACGACTATACCTATACAATTGCAAAAGTTTTAACTGATAAAGGCGTTTTAGTAAGTATCGGAATGGAAGGACAAATGGAACGTATGAATACAAGAAACCTTCCTTTTTATGCAGGTACTTTTGCTGCTCATGGTTTAGATAAAGAAGTGGCTTTAAAAATGTTAACAGGTAACACCGCAAAAATTTTAGGAATTGATGATATGGTGGGGACTTTAGAGGTTGGCAAACATGCTACTTTATTTATTTCTGAGGGCGATGCTTTAGATATGCGGGGTAATAATTTATCGAAAGCTTATATTCAAGGCAGAGATATTAGTCTAGAAACACACCAAACAAAACTTTGGAAGCGGTATTCTGATAAGTACAAATCTAAATAGTTTATGCATGTTATAAAGAAAAAAGGCTCGCAATTGCGGGCCTTTTCTTATGAGAATACTAATCGACAAAAGTCAATAATATACTTACTTTCTCCCTTTCTCTTTTTTCATACCTAGTTTTCAAATCAAATTCAAATAGTAAGAAAAAGGATCAATATAATAGTACACCACAAATATTCTTAATATTTTGAGTATTCGCAAGACCAAGAAGTCAGTATATTTGCACTAATGAAAGAAATTACAAGCATTCAAAATTCTTACATCAAAAATCTATTAAAGCTTCAAGAAAAAGCTCGTGAACGTAAAAAACAAGCTTTGTTTTTAATAGAGGGTAAACGTGAAATCTCTTTAGCAATAGCTGCTAATTACGAATTTGAAAACATCCTGTTTCTAGAGAATTTTATTTCTGAACATGAAATTCTACATCTTTTTAATCAAAACGTCAACAGAACCGTTATCTCTAAAGAAGTCTATCAGAAATTAGCTTATAGAGATTCTACAGAAGGTATTATTGCTGTTGTAAAAACAAAAAGTCTTACATTAAACACCATTCATTTTAAAAATGAAAACCCTTTAATTTTGGTAACCGAAGGGATTGAAAAACCTGGAAATATTGGTGCTTTATTAAGAACCGCTGATGCTGCAAACATCGATGCTGTTTTTATTGCGAACCCTAAAAGCGATTTATATAATTCAAATATTATACGCTCTAGCGTAGGTTGCGTTTTCACCAATCAAATAGCGATGGGAACCTCCGAAGAAATTATTGCCTTTTTAAAGGAAAAAAATATCAATATTTTTGCAACAACTTTGCAAAACTCAAACGAATATCATCAAGAAAAGTACACAAAACCCACGGCTATTGTTGTGGGAACAGAAGCAACAGGTTTATCAGAGATTTGGAGAGAAAAAGCAACCCAAAACATCAACATACCTATGCAAGGAAAAATAGATTCTATGAACGTTTCTGTGGCAGCAGCCATTGTAATTTTTGAAGCAAAAAGACAACGAGAATTTAAAATGTAAATACATGAAAATATTAGGAATAGACATTGGAGGATCAGGAATTAAAGCTGCAATTGTAGACACAAAAACAGGTGAATTAATTACTGCAAGACACCGTATTGCAACTCCAAAACCCGCTACACCAGACGCGGTTGCTAGCGTTATTAAAGAAATGGTTGACCATTTTAATTGGAAAAAAGCGGTTGGCTGTAGTTTTCCTACGACTATTGTTAATGGAAAATGTATTCATTCTGGAAATTTAAGTGAAAAATGGCTCAATGTAAAGGTTGATAAATTATTTAAAAAAGAGTGTAAACTTCCTTTTTATGTAAGTAATGATGCAGATTTAGCAGGAGTTGCAGAAGTAAATCTAGGCGCTGGTAAAAATAAAAAAGGTGTTACAATTGTGATTACTATTGGCACAGGTATCGGTTCTGGACTTTTTTATAACGGACAATTAATTCCGAATTTAGAAATTGGAAAAATGTTACATTCTGATGGGAAAATCATTGAATTTTTTACTGCAGATTCTGTAAGAAAAAAAGAAGAATTATCTTTAAAACAATGGGCCTTTCGTTTTGACACGCTTTTGAATTATACGAGAATCGTATTCTCGCCAAGTTTAATTATTTTAGGTGGTGGAATTAGTAAAAAATATGATGAATTTAAAGAGTACTTGGAGACAGACGTGGAAGTAAAAGTTGCTGAATTTAGAAATAACGCAGGTATTGTTGGTGCTGCAATGTTTGCTAGTAAAGAGGGTATATAGGGTTGAATTTAGGTTGTTTTTAAACTTAAGTCAAATACAATTTATTGCTTATTCTAACTTAATTACTAAAATTCTGATTAAAAATTCTATTTGTTATTTGTTTACTAAATTAGTCGTTTGAATCTGAAACAAACTACAAACCCTTTACAAGGCAAAACTCCATATAAGTAAATGCAACCCATTACTCTATTTTATATTCTAATAGCAATCATCATCGTCAGTTTTATCATTGATAAAATTTTAGACACGTTAAATGCTAAACATTTTAATGATAAAATCCCTGAAAAAATAGCGGATGTTTATGATGCCGCTGAATATAAAAAATCTCAAGCGTATAAAAAGGCGAATGAGAAATTCTCAAATATAACATCTACTTTTTCAATAGTTTTAACGTTGATTTTCTTTTTTATTGAAGGATTTAAATATGTAGATGATTTTGCAAGAAGCTTTGCAGAGCACCCAATATTGGTGGCATTAATTTTTTTCGGATTCATTATGTTGGGGTCAGATATTTTAACAACTCCGTTTTCGTATTATCAAACATTTGTTATTGAAGAAAAATTTGGATTTAACAAATCGACAAAAAAAACATTTTGGTTTGATAAAATAAAAGGTTGGCTGATGAGCATACTTTTAGGTGGTGGGATTTTATCACTAATCATTTGGTTTTATCAATTTGCTGGAGAAAACTTCTGGATATATGCTTGGATTTTAGTTGCGGTTTTTTCTTTATTGATGAATATGTTTTATGCAAAACTAATTGTTCCTATATTCAATAAACAGAAACCTTTAGAATCTGGAGAATTAAAGTCTGCTATAGAAAACTACGCAAAAAAAGTAGGTTTTACTTTAAATAATATTTTTGTTATTGATGGTTCAAAACGCTCTACCAAGGCAAATGCCTATTTCTCTGGTTTTGGTTTACAAAAAAGAATTACTCTTTTTGATACCTTAATAAACGATTTAGAAACAGCCGAAATTGTTGCTGTTTTAGCACACGAAGTTGGTCATTATAAAAAAAAACACGTCATTTTTAATCTGGGGTCTTCTATCCTACTCACGGGTTTAACTTTGTTTATTTTATCACTCTTTATAAATTCTTCGCTTTTGTCAGAAGCTTTGGGAGTTTCTACTCCTAGTTTTCATATTGGGTTAATCGCTTTCGGGATTTTATACTCACCAATATCTGAAGTTACAGGTTTGTTTATGAATTATATGTCTAGAAAATTCGAATATCAAGCAGACAATTATGCCAAAGAAACCTTTGAAGCAAATCCTTTAATTTCATCACTTAAAAAATTATCAAAAAATAGTTTGAGTAATTTAACGCCTCATCCTGCGTATGTTTTTATGCATTATTCACATCCAACTTTGTTGGAAAGAATTAAAAATTTAGAGAAATAGTTGAAACCATGATTGTACAAAATATGTTGACATAGATTTCACAAATTTGAACATATTAGAATTCTACAATTTAAAATGCGTGGGACTCTATAAAATATGTGGAATTACGTAATATCAAGAAATTAAGTTTTGAAAAAAATTATATCTAAATCAAAAATTAGTTAAAACTCGTCTCCTTTTCCGGTACAAATCGTTTCTATACCTATAAAATTAGCTTTCGTATTATTATGAAATTTAGAATCCTAAATACTTGTTTGTTCAAATAGTTATTCATAAATTCACTTTACGTAGAAAATAAAATCATGATTGTACCCCATGTCATATACAGCCACTAAAGAGGAAGAAAATAAGGAGATTGCAAATCGTTACAAAAATTTACTAAAAGGAACCTATGAAATTTTATCAAAAAAAGATAAAGAACTGATTAGAAAGGCTTTTGAAATTGCTGTTGACGCACATTCTAACCAACGCAGAAAAACCGGAGAACCTTATATTTTTCATCCGATTGCGGTGGCAAAAATTGTAGCCATGGAAATTGGTCTAGGAGCCACTTCTATTGCGGCAGCTTTGTTGCATGATGTAGTAGAAGATACCGAATATACCATAGATGATATAGAACAATTATTTGGCGAGACGATTGCTAGAATTGTAAATGGACTGACAAAAATATCGCGTTTAAACAAAGAGCAAGACGCTTCTATACAAGCAGAAAATTTCAGAAAAATGTTATTAACCTTGCATGATGATGTAAGAGTTATTTTAATAAAAATTGCGGACAGATTGCACAATATGCAAACAATGGATGCAATGCCTGTTCAAAAACAAGTAAAAATAGCATCAGAAACTTTATATATTTATGCGCCTTTAGCACATCGATTAGGTTTGTATAATATTAAAACTGAATTAGAAGATTTAGGATTAAAATATACGGAACCAGATGTTTTTACTAGTATCGTGGCAAAACTAAAAGCTAGCAAAGAGGAACAACAAAATTATTTAGAGCGTTTCACAAATACGCTTAAAAGTGGTTTAAATAAAGAGAAATTTTCTTTTGATATAAAAGGTAGATTTAAATCTATTTATTCCATCAAAAGAAAAATGTTAAAGCAAAATGTTACATTTGATGAAGTTTTTGATAAATACGCCATCAGAATTATTTTCAAACCAATTTCTGAAGATGAAAAGCATGATGCTTGGAAAATATATTCTATTGTAACCGATAATTTTAGACCTAATCCTGCTCGTTTACGAGATTGGATTTCGCAACCAAAATCGACAGGTTACGAGGCATTGCATATAACTGTTGTGGGACCTGATGCACAGTGGGTAGAAGTTCAAATTCGTTCTGAACGCATGAACGAAATTGCAGAAAAAGGATATGCTGCCCACTTTAAATACAAACAAGGTGATAAAACCGAAAGTGGTTTAGAAGGTTGGCTAAACAAACTAAAAGAAACATTAGAAAATCAGAATATTAACGCAGTTGATTTTGTTGAAGATTTTAAACTGAATTTATATGCAAAAGAAATCTATGTTTTTACGCCTAAAGGCGAATTAAAATCACTTCCAAAAGATGCTTCTGCATTAGATTTTGCATTTTCAATTCATACAGATGTTGGTTTAAAATGTAGAGGCGCAAAAGTAAATGGTAAATTAGTTCCTTTAAGTTATGCCTTAAAGAGTGGAGATCAAATAGAAGTAATTACAAGCTCCACAAACAAACCAAACTCTAGATGGTTAGATTTTGTGATTACCGCAAGAGCAAAAACCAAAATTAGAGCCGCTTTAAAAGACGAAGAAAAAGTAATTGCAGAAGAAGGAAAAGCAATTTTGTTGCGAAAATTACGGCATCTAAAAATTCCTTTTAATGAAAAGTCAATAAACCAATTAGTTGTCTACTTCAAATTAAGAACAAGTTTCGATTTATTTTATCGATTTGGGAATGGAGCAATAGACAACACCCAATTAAAAGCATTTGTATCCCAAAGAAATAGTACGATTTTAAACTTCTTTAAAACGAAGTTAAGAAGAAGTTTACCAAATAATGACGCTTTAGAGCATGCTGAAGAAATTACCAATAAATATGATGCTTTAGTTTTTAGTAAAGAAGAAGAAAAGTTAGATTATAAACTCTCTAAATGTTGTAATCCGATTCCCGGGGATAAAGTTTTTGGGTTTTTAACCATAAATGATGGTATTAAAGTTCACAAACAAAATTGTCCGAATGCCATTTCTTTGCAATCTAATTATGCATATCGAGTGATGCTTGCAAAATGGATAGATTCTACAAAGCAAGATTTTAAAGTAGTTTTACATATTGATGGTGTTGATAATAGTGGTATTGTAAATAATGTAACCCATATAATTTCTAGTAATGTTGGAGTCTTTATTCATAGCATAAATATTTCAAGCGATGAAGGCGTATTTGATGGTAAATTATCAATAAGTGTAAAAAATAGTTCGCAATTAAATAAGTTAATACAGCGTATTCAAAAAGTAGACGGTGTAAAAACGGTAGAACGTGTTAATAGAATGTAATATCATTTTATAATAAATAGATATTTATTCAGAAATAACCTTAAATTTGCCCTACGTTAAAATTAAAACCATGAGTAATTCTCTTGAAAACCAGGAAGTAGTTAAAAAAGTTTTTACTTCATACTTGCAAGAGCATAAGCACAGAAAAACACCTGAACGCTATGCTATACTCCAAGAAATATATGATGTTGAAGAACATTTTGATATAGAATCTTTATATGTCAAAATGAAAAACAAAAATTATAGGGTAAGCAGAGCTACCCTATACAACACCATAGATTTATTATTGGACTGTAATTTGGTTCGAAAACATCAATTTGACGGTCAATCAATGGCGCGTTATGAAAAAAGTTATTTTGATAAAAATCATGATCATGTTATTTTTTCAGACACAGGTGAGGTAAAGGAATTCTGTGACCCTAGAATACATGTAATCAAAAAAACGATAGAGGATATTTTTGATATTGACATCCATAGTCATTCTCTTTATTTTTACGGAACTACAAAGAAAAAACCATAAAAAAGTAAGCACGCTCGCTTGCTAAAATAACAAACAACTAAAAACAACAAATTAACACAACTGATGGCTGTAGATTTATTATTAGGATTGCAATGGGGAGATGAAGGAAAAGGTAAAATTGTAGATGTATTGACCAATAATTACGATATTATTGCGCGTTTTCAAGGAGGTCCAAATGCAGGACATACTTTAATTTTTGATGGTTTTAAGCACGTTTTACACACAATTCCTTCAGGTATTTTTCATAAAACAGCTTTAAATGTTGTTGGTAATGGTGTGGTTATAGACCCTGTTATCTTTAAAAAAGAACTTGAAAATTTAGACAAACACGACATAGATTATACTTCTAGATTATTAATTTCTAGAAAAGCACATTTGATTTTACCAACACACCGATTGTTAGATGCCGCCTCTGAAACATCAAAAGGAAAAGCAAAAATTGGTTCTACATTAAAAGGAATTGGCCCAACGTATATGGACAAAACTGGAAGAAATGGAATGCGTGTTGGAGATTTAGAGCTAAAAAACTGGAAAGAGAAATATGATGCTTTAACAGAAAAGCATCTTAAAATGTTACAATTTTTTGATGTTCAAATTGAATACGATTTAAAAGAATTAGAAGCTGAATTTAGAAAAGGAATTGATAAATTAAAAACACTTAAATTTATCGATAGCGAAGAGTTTTTAAACCAAGCAATTAAAAATAAAAAAACAATTTTAGCGGAAGGCGCTCAAGGGTCTTTGTTAGATATTGATTTTGGAACCTATCCTTTTGTAACCTCTTCTAATACAACTGCAGCAGGTGCTTGTACTGGATTGGGAGTTGCGCCAAATAGAATTAGCGATGTTTTCGGAATCTTTAAAGCCTACACAACTCGAGTGGGTTCAGGACCTTTTCCTACAGAGTTATTTGATAAAGATGGGAAAGACATGGCAAGAATTGGTCATGAATTTGGGGCAACTACAGGAAGACCAAGACGTTGTGGTTGGTTAGATTTAGTCGCTTTAAAATATGCTGTAGATATAAATGGTGTCACACAATTAATGATGATGAAGGGAGATGTTCTTTCTGGTTTTAAAACACTAAAGATTTGTACTTCTTACAATTATAAAGGTAAAAAAATCACGCATTTACCCTATAATATAGAACCCGAAAACGTGTCTGTGAATTATACAGAATTTAAAGGTTGGGAAGAAGATTTAACAAAAATGACTTCCGCAGATCAATTACCAAAAAACTTAATGGACTATGTTGCTTATATTGAACAAGAAACAGGAGTTCCTGTTAAAATAGTTTCTGTAGGTCCAGATAGAAAACAAACAATTAATAGGTAGTTTTACCTTAATATTAAGAAATTTGAAATATTCTTTTCATTATTTTTGTAGCAAAACAAATATCTTGAAAAGAATATTTTTTTTGTTGCTACTTTTTACATCTTTAGTTTCTTTTTCTCAGGAGAAAAAGAAACTAAAATATTATGCTGAACAGCAAGATACCGATGAAGAAAAATATCCTGGTGCTACCATGCTTTTGGGTAAAGTAAAAATGACCCAAGACGGCATTGTTCTAACTTGCCAACAAGCATTATTTTACAAAAAACAAAACTTTTTTAAAGCCATTGGTAACGTTCTTATAAAACAAGGTGATACGATTACACAAACCAGTGATTATGCAGATTATGATGCCAATTCTAAACAAGCACTTTCGTGGGGTAATGTGGTTTTAAAAGACCCTGCAATGACTTTAACTACAGATACTTTGCAATTTGATCGAATTAATCAGAAGTTATACTATCAAAGTTATGCTACGATAAAAGATACAACAAATACCTTAAAAAGTAAAGTTGGAAACTATTATTTAGAAGATAAAAAATTTATAGCAACTACAAGAGTAACGGTTGTAAATCCGGAGCACAATTTAGTCTCCAATCATTTAAATTATTACACAGAATCAGGACATGCCTATTTGTATGGACCATCAACCATAACAAACACTAAAAACGAAAATAAAATTTATTGTGAAAGAGGCTTTTACAATACGAAAACAGATATTTCTCATTTTATAAAGAATGCCAAGCTTTTTCTAAAAGAAAGAACCATCGAAGGTGATAGTTTGTATTATGATAAAAATAGAGGTTTTGCCTCTGCAACCAATAATATACAAGTAATTGATACCTTGCAAAATTTTATAACAAAAGGTAATTATGCAGAATTATTTGAATTGAAAGATTCCTTATACATTATTAAAGAGGCAGTTGCCATTTCTATTGTCGATAAAGATTCTATGTTTATTCATGGTGACACGCTGTTAATAACAGGTAAAACAAATAGTAGAATTATAAGAACCTATCATAACGTAAAAATATTTAAGTCGGATTTACAAGGAAAATGCGATTCTATTCATACCAATCAGGCAACGGGTTATACCAAAATGTATAGAAACCCTGTAATTTGGTCAGATAAGAATCAAATTACAGGAGATAGTATTTATTTGCAATCAAACGTAGAAACTGAAAAATTAGACTCTTTAAAGGTTTTTAATAATTCCTTTATCATTTCTAAAGATTCATTATCAGACGACGATTTTAACCAAATTAAAGGTCGTAATATGTTGGGTAAGTTTAAAAAAAACAAATTAAAAACCTTGTTTGTAGAAGGAAATGCAGAATCTGTCTATTTCAATAGAAATGAAGAAACACAAATTTTAGAAACCATCACCAAAGAAATTTCTAGTGAGATAGAATTCACTTTTGAAGATGGTGCTATTGTATCCATAAAATACTTAAAAGCTTCGGACGGAAAAACATACCCTCCATCATTATTAAAAGAAGATGTGCAAAGGTTAAAAGGTTTTATTTGGCGAGAAAATGAGCAACCCAAGAAAATGGAAGATATTTTTATAAGAGATACGGATCAAAATAAGCCCCCTTTAAAAAAGAAATCGACTGAAAAACCAGCTTTAATTCCAGACCCAAAGAAAGCAAAAAACAAGAAAAAAAAATCTTTAATTTCAAAAATAGGGCAATAAGTTGAATGAAGATTTTTATACATATCAAGCTCAAACATCACCGCATCCTCTTGCCATAGAAATTTCGCATGCAAAAGGAAGTTATATTTATGACACAAAGGGCAAAAGGTATTTAGATTTTGTTGCTGGCGTTTCCGCCAATAGTTTAGGTCACAATCATCCAAAAGTTTCTGAAGCTATTAAAAATCAAGTCGATAGTTATGCACATGTTATGGTGTATGGAGAGTTTATTCAGCAACCCCAAGTAGCACTTTGCAAAATATTAGCTGCTACCCTACCGGGAACTTCAGCAGCTGTTTATATTACTAATTCTGGCACGGAAGCAACAGAAGGCGCCCTAAAATTAGCCAAAAGAGTTACAGAAAGATCAGAAATTATTGCTGCAAAAAATTCGTATCATGGCAACACACAAGGCGCCATGAGTGTGTCTGGTGTAGAAAGACAAAATGCTGCTTTTCGGCCTTTAATTCCTGGT
>TARA_B110000240_G_scaffold77491_1_pt1 | contig 11821 bp, 10 predicted proteins | sample TARA_B110000240 | Tara Oceans TARA_B110000240 (sample SAMEA4397611) | marine metagenome | biome: Polar Biome; feature: [DCM] deep chlorophyll maximum layer (ENVO:01000326); material: water (ENVO:00002006), including particulate matter (ENVO:01000060) such as... | depth 17 m | reverse complement strand
GCGTGTAAATGGCTGTTTGTTAATGCCTTACACGCTCGATTTTTACTGTCGATTTTTAATTTCTTCACTAATTTTAGCTACAAAATCATCAACATTAAATTTGCCAAGGTCTTCACCTGTGCGAGTACGCACTGCTACTTCTTGCTGTTCAACTTCTTTATCGCCAACAACAAGTAAATATGGAATACGCTTCAGTGTATGCTCACGGATTTTAAAGCCAATCTTCTCATTTCTCAAGTCAGCAGCGGCTCTAATTCCAAGTTTATTTAATTTTTGTACAATTTCGTGCACGTAATCTGCTTGTTTATCGGTAATATTCATAATTACCACTTGCTTTGGAGCAAGCCACGTTGGGAATAAACCAGCGTATTCTTCAGTTAAAATACCGATAAAGCGCTCAATTGAGCCTAAAATAGCACGGTGTATCATAACTGGAGTGCGTCGTTCGTTGTTTTCTGCTACATAAGTAGCGCCTAAACGACCCGGAAGTGCAAAATCTAGTTGCACTGTACCACATTGCCACGCTCTGTCTAAACAATCGTACAAAGTAAATTCAATTTTAGGTCCGTAAAAGGCACCTTCACCTGGTAGGTAATCAAATTCAATGTCGTTTGCCTTAAGTGCATCAGCTAATGCAACCTCTGCTTTGTCCCAAATTTCATCGTCACCGATACGTTTTTCAGGACGCGTAGAAAGCTTAACTACAATTTTGTCAAAACCGAATGTTTCATAGGTATCATAAACCATCTTAATACACGCTGAAACCTCGTCCATTACTTGCTCTTCTGTACAGAACACGTGAGCATCATCTTGTGTAAAGCCACGTACACGCATTAAGCCGTGTAAAGCGCCTGATGGTTCGTTACGGTGACAACAACCAAACTCGGCCATACGCAGTGGTAAATCACGGTACGATTTTAAACCTTGGTTAAAAATTTGCACGTGACCCGGGCAGTTCATTGGTTTAATAGCGTATTCGCGCTTTTCAGACTCTGTGGTGAACATGGCGTCTGAGTATTTTTCCCAGTGACCAGATTTTTCCCACAAAGATCGGTCCATCATCATTGGACCTTTTACTTCTTCGTATTGGTATTCACGTAATTTTTCACGAACAAACTCTTCAAGCTCACGGTAAATGCTCCAACCATCGTTGTGCCAAAATACCATACCTGGCGCTTCTTCTTGCCAGTGCCATAAATCTAGAGCCTTACCAATACGACGGTGATCACGCTTTTCAGCTTCTTCTAAACGCTTTAAATACGCTTTAAGTTGCTTTTTATCGCCCCACGCAGTGCCGTAAATGCGCTGTAACATTTTATTTTCAGAATCACCACGCCAGTACGCACCTGCTACTTTCATTATTTTGAAGTTTTGGCAGAATTTCATGTTAGGTACATGAGGACCACGACACATATCTACGTATTCTTCGTGGTGGTATAATCCTGGGCGATCATCTTTTGCAATGTTCTCGTCCAAAATTTCAATTTTGTATGTTTCGCCACGCGCTTCAAACGTATCGCGAGCTTCTTGCCAGCTTACTGTTTTTTTCACTACGTCATAGTTTGTTTTTGCAAGTTGCAGCATACGCTTTTCAATGGCATCTAAGTCATCTTGTGACAAAGAATGATCTAAATCGATATCGTAGTAAAAGCCGTTATCAATAGTAGGGCCAATGGCCATTTTTGCTTCGGGGAAAAGTTGCTTAACCGCATGACCTATTAAGTGAGCACACGAGTGACGAATAATCTCAAGTCCGTCTTCATCTTTTGCTGTGATGATCTCAAGGCGTGCATCATCATTAATTAGCTCACACGCATCAACACGGTCGCCATTAACACGACCAGCAATGGTTGCTTTAGCTAGGCCTGGACCAATATCGTTTGCAACATCAAGGGTACTTACAGGGTTTTCAAAACTACGCTGACTGCCGTCAGGAAGGGTAATAACTGGCATTATAAATCCTTACATACAGTGGTGACACCTACAATGTATCACGTGTATTTTAAATAAAATTAAATGAGAATGACTCGACAACGCTCTTACGAATAAGCATTGACTATTTTTCGCCTAACAGGCTGATGTAGATGCTGAGTCTGCTCAACTACAAAAATATATTGTCGCGTGAGCGAGAAACAATTACAAGTTTAAAGGCGCTGTAATCAATGTTATTTTGCGTAAGTTTGTAAATATAAATAAAAACGATGACAATTTTGAGAAATGCATAGTAAGAATTCACCTTATTGCTTATTCTCGCAATTTATTCGATGTTGCGTATAATACGCAATAATTAAGTTTTATTAGAGAACAGCAATGAGAACATGTGGTGTAGAAATTACCGGTAGTGACGTACTACTTTGTATTTTAAGTAAAGATAACGACGTTTTTGATATTCGCGATGTGCGTCAAACACGTTTTACCTTAGGTAATGGTAACGACACTGAAATAATGCGCAAATTTCAATTTGATTTTGCAAAGCTAATGCAAGATTACCAAATTGACTCTGTTGCCATTCGCGAACGCCAACCAAAAGGTAAATTTGCCGGCAGTGCGAAAGGTTTTAAAATGGAAACCGCTATTCAGCTCATTGAAAACCTTGATGTTCGCGTATTCTCAACTACAGAGATTAAAGAGCAAGTTAAGCGTAACCCTATCCCAATAGCATTTGAGGAAACAGGCCTTAAAAAGTACCAAGAAAATGCATTTGTGAACGCCTACGTATACATAATGAAAAAAACGTATCGTAGTGACGAAATGTAATTTAAAACGTTTAAAGTTTTTTAAATTATGAACGCGCCAATATGGCGCGTTTTTTATTGCTACTATTTTACTGGCTATATCTTTACTTATAATACATTAGTCTAACCACCCTTCTTTTTGTCGACAATGTGTGTTTGTTTAGTTCCTAGTTTATGTAATACACACACATCGACACGGAGAAAAACATGCACACACAACATAAAACAGTTAAAGAAGTAGAAGTAATAAATTCACTACCGTTGTCCAAAAGCTATTTTAAAGGCTCACAAAATACAGCTTTAACCAATAAAACCATTGGTGCCTACTTCGACTTCATTGTCGACAAAAACCCTAACTCGCTTGCGGTAGTGGTCAATCATCAAAACATTCGTTTAACCTACAAAGAATTTCAAAAAGAGGTTAATCAACTCGCTATGGGGCTATTAGCAATCGGTGTTAAGCCAGGCGATCGGGTCGGAATATGGTCACCTAATAATATACAGTGGTGCTTAACTCAATTCGCTACCGCAAAAATTGGTGCCATTATGGTTTGCATTAACCCAGCCTATCGGCCAAATGAACTTCAATATGCATTAAATAGCGTTGAATGTTCAACACTCATTACCGCTTCACAATTTAAAGCCAGCAACTATATAGAAATGCTAAATAGTCTAGCGCCAGAACTTAAACATTGTGACAGTGGCAAGCTTTCAGCTAAAGCTCTGCCCAATCTTAAGAATGTAATTCGTATTGGTAATGAAGTAAGCGCTGGCATGTTTTCGTTTTCCGATATTATGCGTATGGCAACGCCAGCTCATGAGCTTGAACTTAATGCTATTGCTGCAAATTTAAATGCCGAACAGGATATAAATATACAATTTACTTCAGGCACAACAGGTAACCCAAAAGGCGCTACACTCACTCACAAAAACATATTAAATAATGCGCTTTTTGTTGGCGATTCTATGCATTTTACTGAGCACGACAAGCTTTGTATTCCAGTGCCTTTATATCATTGCTTTGGTATGGTTTTAGGTAGTCTTTTATGCGTTACAAAAGGCGCCGCAGCCATTTATCCGAGTGATTCGTTTGACGCCAAAACAACGCTTGATGTAATTGAACAAGAAGGCTGTACAGCATTGCACGGTGTTCCCACTATGTTTATTAGTCAACTTGAGCTCAGTACCTTTAGTGAATATGACTTGAGTACACTCAGAACCGGCGTTATGGCAGGCTCTACTTGCCCCGAACAAGTCATGCGAAAAGTTCAAACACAAATGAATATGCATCAGGTTTTAATTGCCTATGGGCAAACTGAATGCAGCCCAATCAATAATATAACCGAAACTGATTCATCAATAGAGCGCCAAGTAACAACCGTTGGCCGCGCCCTTGCACATACTGAGGTTAAAATTATTGATGAACTGGGTAACATTCAAAAAATAGGTTTACCCGGTGAAGTATGCTCCAAAGGCGTAGGAATAATGCGCTGCTATTGGAATGACGAAGAAAAAACAAAAGCCACAATAGATAGTGACGGCTGGCTTCATTCAGGCGATTTAGGTGTTATGGATAGCGAAGGATTTGTGAGTATTGTTGGGCGAATTAAAGACATGATTATCCGTGGTGGTGAAAACGTTTACCCTCGAGAAATTGAAGAGGTGCTTTATACTTATCCAGGCATACAAGACGCCGCTGTATTTGGTATCAGCGATGAAAAATACGGTGAAGAAGTGTGTGCGTGGATCCAACCAAAAGAAGATACAACACTCGATGAACAAGCGATCCGTGCATTTTTACATGACAAACTCGCCTACTTTAAAATGCCTAGGTATATTCGCTTTGTAGAAAGTTACCCTATGACAGTGACAGGCAAACTACAAAAGTTCAAAATGCGAGAACAAATGCAAGAAGTATTATCAAGTAAATTATTTTCATAATGTAAACTTGCCCAGCATGACACAATATAAATGTTGGGCCATTTTTATATGTAATCTTTAATTACTTTATTTTTACTTGTATTTTTTGCTTTGTACATCGCTTTATCGGCTACAGATAGCAATGCTTTAATGTCTGGACAAAGGGCGGAAAAATCAGCTACGACAACGCCAGCAGAAACAGTTACACGTTTAAATGTTGAGTATTCGTGACTTATCGTATTTGTAGCAAAAAGATTGGGTAAATCATCAAGCCAGTCTAAATTATTTTGATCTAAAATTTTAACTAAGATAAATTCTTCACCACCAAATCTAACAACGATATCTGCCTGGAGTTTTTTTAATCGGCTCGCAACATCAATGAGTATGTTATCGCCATCTAAATGCCCGTAATTATCGTTATATTTTTTAAAGTCATCGATATCAACCATAGCAAGCGCTAGCGACTGAGATGGCTTTATTTGATTCATTAAGCGTTTACATTCTGAGTCAAAACTGTGTCTATTATATAACCCCGTTAGTTGATCAATGTTTGCTTTTTGTGTTTCAACAAGCTCAGCTTCATATTGTTTACGTAAAAGTATATCCAGTTGATATTGAATACACGCCATTACAATCACAATGCTAATGTAAAAGTAAAGGCTCCATATTATTGGCGTGGATGAAAACAAATGAACACTTAGAAGGCTTAACCCCGTAATTGTCCATAAAATAAGTTTATGGCCTAAATGAAGCATGGGTATTGCAGAAAAGGAAGCCACTACAAGCATAGGCCCTCCCTCGTTTAAATAACCATATAATCCGACAAAGGACCAAAATAAATACCCAAATAAAACACAAAATAAAACGCCATAAGCAAAACAACGATAATGTAAGTATTTTGCCTTTAATTTATTGTTTACATAAACCAATACAAACGACAAACAAACCATCGATAGTCTTAAAACATTAATGACAGAGTATAAAGATTGCTCATCATTCAACCACGAAAGAATAACCAAAATCGTTAAAAATAAAGCAGCTAAATACAAGGCTATATTAGCAAAGTGAACGGTGCTTTTATTAAGTTGATGCTGGAAGTCTTTTTCTTTGTCGGGTGGAAAATAAAATGTTGAGGGTATTAATTGCATTCTAAATTCCTTTTTGTATTTTCGTTACCTGGAAATAGCGAACTTAAAACGGATATGATTGTGTTTTTATGACACTTGGTTTTTAATGCACTTAGATTGGTTTAGCAAAGTTAACTTTTAAATATTATCGCTAAGTTAGATTAATTACAATCTTAGTAAACACTTATAATGACTGGCTTAAAAATGTTGTTTTTCACAACGTTTTTAAGCCAAAATAATTATTAGCAATTATTCAGGGCGGTGTTGTTGCTGTACACCGGTTAAAAATAAACGAAGTATTTGATCGTTACACACCCGGTAATGCTTGTTGTCTACTTTACGAGAAAACGCACTTAATTCGTGTTTGCTTAAATCAAAATCAACCAATGCAAGCGTGGCTATTACATCTTCAGCCTTCATGTTTAAAGCAATGCGTAACTTCATAAAAATAATATTATTATTGAGCTTACTCTCTGGTATTGGCTGCGCACCCTCGCGTTTACCTCGTTTGGTATTAATAAACCCGTTTAGGAAGGTTGCAAACTCAGTGTCTGAAATTTTAACAAACTCTTGCTCGCCCTCTTTTGTTAACCACGCAATGACTTGCTCTGTTTTTACTGTAGCCTCTACCGCAGCAAAAATGTCAACCACGGCAGTATTGGTTAAATTAAAGGTATAGCGAATACGGCGTAAAATATCGTTATTTGTCAAAATATAATCCAAAATAAGGGAAAGGCAACTAAGCATTATTTGCTCAGCTCTAATAGCTTGCCAGTTTATCAGTTTTAACAAACACTCCCTACTTTTAATTCATGTAGGGAGTAATCTAACAACCCTTCTAGACACCAAATACTTTTTAGCTATCAGCTATTAAAAATATAATATAAAAAAACATAAATATAGATCCAAATAACCACAATAAAGTCATTTTCAATAGTATTTTCTGTGACTTTTTATTAAGTACAAACTTCACATTATTAATATACTTGCTTCTGTCGCCTAAACAAATTTGGTTTAATATGACAATAGCAATACTAATAACTATACCACTCGTGCAAACAACAAGTTTTGACTGGCTCATAATAAAATCAATAGTAGCTGGGGATATTAACCCTAGCAGTGAAAGGCTGTTTATAAATATAATAAGAGAAAAAGCAAAAACACCATCAACGCCACTGGCCGTTTTAGAGCGTTTCCTAAGCCATTGTACATATACAAAGTGCATCGTTCTGTATGTAGCAAGCATATTAAATCCTTTTAATAGTTATATAAGTTTCTGAACATGGGTTATTTAGTTACCCAACACTTTTGCAGGGTCTACTCGTGTAGCTTGCCAAGCAGGGTAAATAGTGGCAAAAATTGCTAAGACAAAAGTGACTATTACAGTTATACCAATATCACTAAGTACTAATTTACTAGGTAAAAATTCTATAAAATAAACCCCTTCAAGCGGATTAGCACCCATTAGCTGGCTCAGCCAAGCAAATAATTCACTTATGTTTAATGCTAATACAACACCAATGAACGAGCCAAGTAAGACACCCACAAACGCTTGCGTTAATCCCTGCATTACAAAGGTTGCTAAAATAGTACTGTCTTTAGCGCCCATTGTTTTTAAAATTGCGATATTGCCTTCTTTTTCACGCACTTCCATGACAAGAGAAGACACAATATTAAAACTCGCAACAGCAATAATTAAAAACACAACAATATAAACAATGGTACGAACCATTTGTATATCTTGATATAAGCTACCTTGTGTTCTAAACCAACTAGAAATATAGACATAATCGCTAATGGTTTGCCCTACATTAAGCGCTATTTGATGCGCTGAAAACACATCATCAACACTTAACCTTAAACCTGTAACTTGGGTTTCGTCGTAGCCAAGTGTTTGCTGCGCTTTGCCCAAATGTATAAAAGCAGCCGTGCTGTCAATTGGGCCGCCCATTTCAATAACACCTGCAAGGCTCAGGGTAACGCGTTTAGGTGCTAATAACTGACCACCTGCTTGCCCAACCTGAGGAATTAGCAAAGTAATATTGTCGCCCACTTTTGCGTCAAGTTGCTTTACTATTTGTTGGCCTAAAATAACCTCTTCAGAGGATAATTGGCTTACTAATTTACCTGTTCCAAACTGGTTAACTGCAGAAACATTGCCCTCATAAGAAGGGCTAACACCGCGTATTTCGACCGCTTTTAATTGGCTTTTATACTGCGCCATACCATTAACCGCGATAAATGGGGCTGCTCCCGTTACATGCGGCTGACTTTCTATATTAGCTACTTTTAGCTGCCAATTAGCAATAGGTCTGCTTGGTGCAACATATTCAACCTGAGGTACTACGCTTAGTAAACGATGGACTAATTGTTGTTCAAAGCCATTAATTACTGAAAGGGCAACAATTAAAACAGCGACCCCCAATAAAATACCTATAGTAGACGCTTTAGCTATAAAACTAACAAACCCGTTTTTTTCGTCTTTATGACCTGAGTATGCTCTAAAACGTTTACTTAAAAATGCACTAAGCAACATATTGTGACTCTTTTACCGATAGTTTACCGTCATCTAAATAAGCTATTTTACCTAGTTTATCAGCAAGCTCTAAATCATGAGTTACCACTACAAAGCTCGTGTTTAAACTCTGGTTTAGCTCATTTATTAAATCATAAATTTTAATCGCATTTTGCTTGTCTAAATTACCTGTTGGCTCATCAGCAAGAACCAACGCAGGTTTAGTAACCAAAGCACGGGCAATAGCAACTCGTTGACGCTCTCCTCCTGAAAGTGCAGAAGGTTTATGATCACTTCGATGTGCAAGACCCACTTTTTCAAGCATGTCGAGCGCCTGTACTTTTGCTTCTTTTGCCGTTAAGCCTTTTATTAGCAAAGGCATTGCTACATTTTCTACAGCACTAAACTCCATCAATAAATGGTGAAACTGATAAATGAAACCTAAATTTTGGTTTCTAAAAGCTGCTTGTTCAGTACGAGATAACTTAGCAACTTCTTGATTTTTAATTTTCGCAATACCTGCAGTGGCAGTATCAAGCGTACCGAGTATATGCAAAAGCGTACTTTTACCAGAACCAGAACTACCTACAATAGCAAGCATTTCACCTTGCTGTAGCGCTAAATCCACGCCCTTTAGCACTTCAACTTGGTTGTTGCCATCTTGGTATACTTTGCTTAAATTTTCACAACTAATTACTAAATTATTCATAACGCAATACCTCTGCTGGTTTTACTTTTGCGGCTTTGCGCGCAGGATATAAGGTAGCTAAAAAGCTCATAGCAATACTGGCAAACGCAATTATTACTAAACTAAGCACATCAAATTTCACAGGTAGTTCAATGCCAGCAAGTAGACTCAGGCCAACTAATTCAAGAAGCTCATTTATGTATAAACTCAGTAGCACCCCAAAAAAAGCGCCGATTAATGTTCCAATAACGCCATTGTAAAGACCTTGAACCATAAATACTTTTTGCACCTGCGATGGTGTAAGCCCAAGTGTTTGAAGTATCGCAACTTCCCCTTGTTTTTCACTCACCATCATTGTTAAGGCAGATACAATATTAAACACAGCGACCAGTACAATAAGTGCAAGTAACATGGACATGATCCGCTTTTCCATTGCTACTGCGGCAAATAAAGTGCCTTGGCTGCTTCGCCAATCTGAATAGTTGTAACCTTTTAATATAAGTTGGCTTGCGTCCGTAAATTCGTCCAATTCAAAGGGTTCAAAAAGTGACACACTTAAATTTGGGGCAACATTTTTATTTAACTTTAAAACACGCTGAAGCGATGGCCCACTTGTGAAAGCGAGTGCCATGTCTATTTCAGAGCCCGTTTCGTATATTGCTGCAACTTTAAATAAACGCTGGCTAGGCACACGCCCCAAAGGAGTATAAGTAGATGCATTTGGCATGATCACACGAAGTTTATCACCTAAACCAACACCTAACTTCCGACTCAAATAGCGGCTTATAGCAATGTTATAATTACTATTAAGTACTGTTTGCCAATTGCCTTGTACTATTTTCTCAGTAACTTTGTATAACGCACCGTTATTGTCATATAAACCTTGCAGTAATACACCGTGAAGATCTTTATTGGTTTGCAAAATAGCTTCGCCTTGGCGATACAAATTAACATGTTTCACATAAGACGATTTAGTAAGAGCTGCCTTTAAACTCGTTATTTGCTCTGGGGTGTGCTGATCAGATTTAACTTCAATGTGCGGAATAAGGCCAAGCATATTAGTTTTTAAGCTATGCTCAAACCCATTCATTACACTGCTTACAGTAAATAAAGCCATTAAACCAATAGCAATACCGGCAATAGAAAAAAAAGAAATAAACGATATAAACGCATTCCCTTTTGAGGAGCGGCTGTATCTAAGTCCTATAAATAAGCTAACCGGTTGAAACATATAATTTAAAACATTTATGCTAAAAGTGTGGGGTTATAGTAGCACGAAGTTAGCACAATTGAATATGACCATAAATGTAAGAAATAATTTATAAATCTGAGACTTGGATGATTTTTCAGCAATTTATTTAGTGCAATTTATTCTTTAAGGCCAGCAACTAAATAGTCTAGCAATACACGTACATTGGTAGCTACAAACTGACGTGGTGGATAAACCCCCCACACACCTTCTTGCTTGGGTTGGTAAGACGTTAAAATAGGCACTAACTCACCACTATTAAGCTCATTATCTATATAATAATCAGGGAGTTGCACAATACCTAAGCCTTTTTTAGCGCCATCAACAAGTGCCCAACCACTGTTGCAATGTAATCTGCCAGCAATTTTAATGTGTTTTTCACGCTCATTTTCGTTTACACGCCAATAACTACTATTACCTACTAAACACTGGTGGTTATGTAGCTCACCTAAGGTATGTGGCTCACCAAAGCGCCTTAAATAAGCAGGCGATGCACACATAATAAAGCGCCGATCACTTAACCTTCGCGCTTTTAAGCTCGAATCTTTTAGATGGCCTAACCTTATTGCTAAATCAAACCCGCCTTCAAGTAAATCTTCTTGTTCGTTACTTAGGTTTGCAATAACTTCAACATCGGGGTGATCGTGCATAAAATTGTGCACAATAGGCATAATAAAGGTTTCGCCGAACATTACCGGGGCTGTTAGTTTAATTTTTCCTTTAGGGGTTGTTTGATGTGATGCAAGGCCCTGCGTAGCATCGTCCATTGCATGCTGTAAGTGTTTTATTTGGTGTAAAAAAACCTCACCTTCTTTGGTAAGAACAACTTTTCGTGTGGTGCGCGTTAAAAGCTGGGTATTTAAACGTTGCTCAAGGGCTGTTACATGACGGCTAATATGCGCAACCGAAAGGCCCAATATCCTAGCTGCAGCAGTAAAGCTTCCTTCCTCACCGACTGCTATAAATTCGTCAATCCCATCCCAACGCGCCATTATTACCATACTGTAAAAGTGTTTTAATAAATAAGAGATTATCATTATATGAGAAACAAATACAATAGTCCCATCACCCAAACAAAATGGGTCTACAATTGATATTAAATAACACTACTAAGGATAAACACATGTCTGATTTTATTAAATCAAAAGCGGCGATTGCTTGGGGCCCTAACCAACCTTTAAGCGTTGAAGAAGTTGATGTAATGATGCCTAAAAAAGGCGAAGTAATGGTAAAAATTACTGCTACTGGTGTTTGTCATACCGATGCATTTACGTTATCAGGTGAAGATCCAGAAGGTATATTCCCAGCTATTTTAGGCCACGAAGGCGCAGGCGTTGTTTATGCCGTTGGCGAAGGTGTAACAAGTGTTGAAGTGGGGGATCATGTAATTCCCCTTTATACCGCTGAATGTGGTGAGTGTAAAATGTGTACATCAGGCAAAACTAACCTTTGCTCTGCAGTACGCGAAACACAGGGTAAAGGCCTAATGCCAGATGGCACAACACGCTTTTTTAAAGACGGTCAACCAATTTACCACTACATGGGTACGTCTACATTTTCTGAGTACACAGTACTTCCAGAAATTTC
>TARA_B110000240_G_scaffold93697_1_pt1 | contig 11829 bp, 16 predicted proteins | sample TARA_B110000240 | Tara Oceans TARA_B110000240 (sample SAMEA4397611) | marine metagenome | biome: Polar Biome; feature: [DCM] deep chlorophyll maximum layer (ENVO:01000326); material: water (ENVO:00002006), including particulate matter (ENVO:01000060) such as... | depth 17 m | reverse complement strand
CTCACCCGCAGTGCCTATGCAGATATGGCAACAGAAATTTTATTAGGGGGCTTAGAACGTCTGCAAAAGCACGAAGGTGCTGAGAATCCAACTCTAACCTAAGAGTGTACCCATGCGTTGCATTGCCAAACTGTAGCCTTGCACTCCAAATCCAGCGATCACCCCATCAGCGCGCAAAGACACGTAGGAGGAATGGCGAAAGCTTTCGCGCTTATGCACGTTGGAGATATGGACCTCTAACACAGGTCCGTCAAACGTATGCAGCGCATCCAACAATGCCACAGAAGTATGCGTGAGCGCCGCTGGATTGATAATAATACCAGCAGAGGTTTGCCGCGCCGTCTGGATCATATCAATCAACGCACCCTCATGATTGCTTTGCATCAGTTCCGAGCGCAACCCTAAAGGCTCCGCAACCTCTGCACAGGCTTTTGCCACATCGTCCAAAGTGTCGTAACCATAGATTTCAGGCTGACGTTGCCCCAAAAGGTTAAGGTTCGGACCGTTAATAATTGTAATAAGTTGTGCCATGACCATGGTTCCATCTTGTTTCCATCAGGCAATGCCATAGTTCCTGAGCAATTGCGACCATTTCTTACGCAGAGGGTAAATTAGCCAGCCAGCTCACACATCATATTATAAATAAAAAGGATACCATTATGGGGCACATCAAACTGACCGATTTGGGACCTTCAGGCATGACTACCCGCTCAAAATTCACCTTGATTTTAATCATCAGATGCCCACTTTCCGGCGCAATCATAGCAGCAACATCCCCTGGCGCAGTCTGCGCACAAGCGGGCCAATCACCCAATGTGGTATGATAATTAACCGCTCATTGGGAGGTTTTTACTTCCCAAGCTGTAAATTCATTCTAATGTACCGTCAGCACCTTTAAAAATTTTCTCATCATCAGAAATATGGTTTCTGGCATCAACTACGGCTTTACAGTTTCCAATTCAGACAGAGTTTAAGCAACGCCGAGTAAGGGTGATTCACATTTCCAATGGACTGTGGCCGGGACGGTAAATATTTGAGTAATTGCAGGAATACGTTCATCAATACGTGCACATTAGCGATAATAGTCTTGCTCAGTCCTAACACTAAAAATTGTCAGCCAAGATAAAGTTTGCCATGACCTAGAAAAAAATAGAGGGATTTATGTCTGCAATTGATGACTTACGAGCCAATACGGCCACGCCCTTTGAGCAGGCTCGCGCGATGCCGCGGCCAGTCGATACGAAGCCAGCATTTTTGGAAGCGGAACTTAGCCATATCTTTGCTCAAGGCTAATTTTGTGTAGGCAGGGCCGAAGCGTTATCAGATACAGGAGATTATCTAACCCTAGCTTTGGCAGGCCAGCCAATTGTAGTGCTACCGATGGGGCAGGATCACTGCGTGCCATGTCGAATGTTTGCGGGCATCGAATGTCTACATTGCTGGAGGGACGCGAAAACACCCGTTCTATTGTCTGCCCCTATTACGCTTAAACCTATAATCTTGATGGTGAATTGTGAGGCCCACCTGCGATGGACAAAAATACTGCCTTTTGCACAAGCGAAGTGATGCTGCCACCAGTGGCTTGCGAGGAATGGCTAGGCTGGGTATTTATCTCTCTCAATCCAAGCCCCCATCCAGTAGCGCAGGATCTTGCACCAGTAAAAGATTTAGTTGGGGATTTCGCGATGGCAACCTATACTGAGACATTCTTTGATACCCATGCTTAGAATACTAATTAGAAGATTCTTGCCAAGAATTTCATGAAGGGCTATCATTTGCCCGTCTGCCATGCAGGCACCACTGGTGGTTTGTTAAAGCTGGATGAGATGATCTGTCCCATTCTCTCCAACTTGGGCCTGCACCCAATCGATTAGGCCTGCATTCGGGTGGGCGCTGGTACTGTCAAAGGCCAGCAGCTTTTCAAGATACTCTAGTGTGGACATTTGACTTATCTCCAAGGGGGCTGGACATACCAAAACATCCGGTATTGCATTGCTAAGAGTTGGGCAATCATGATGGAGCATCATAGGCATGAATTTCACAGGAAAAACAGTAATTATTACAGGCGCTGGCCGTGGTATTGGCGCCGCGCTTGCCCGCGAATTTGCCACGCGAGGGGCACGTGTTGCCTTGGCTGATCTTGATAGGGATGAGGTGCGAGCAGTTGCCCTTGAGATAGGTGCGAGTGCCTATGTCTGTGACGTGACGATCGAACAAGATATCCAAAGGCTTGTAATGCGTGTTGAAGCAGACCTAGGTGAAATTGATATCTTTTTTTCAAATGCCGGCATTTGTCGCGGCGAGCCAGATCATGCGGCCTCAGCCACCAACGCAACATGGCAAGCTTGTTGGGAAGTGCATGTAATGGCCCATGTTTATGCCACCCGTGCCGTTTTGCCTGCGATGATTGCGCGTGGGGATGGCTATCTAATACAAATGGCCTCTGCCGCCGGTGTCTTAAATCAAATTGGCGACACAGCTTATTCGACGACCAAACATGCCGCCGTCGGACTTGCAGAGGCCTTGGCCATTACCCACGGGAACCAAGGTATAAAAGTCTCAGTGGCATGCCCACAATATGTGGCTACAGAGATGTTAGGTTATGACAATCCAGCACAGGCTAATGATCTACCAAGTGTATTGAGTCCTCAGGATTTATCCCAGCGGGTGGCTGATGCGATGGAAGCTGAGACCTTCATGATTTTGCCCCACCCAGAGGTGGCGGGATATATGGAGTTCAAAGCTTCCCATTACGAAAAATGGCTAGATTCGATGCGCAACCTCCGCGCAAAAATCATCACTAAACTTGGTAACACCAAGCTAACAGAAATGCACAAATGGATTTAATTCTAAGTCAGCAATCACCACACCTCGGCACGATGGTTGGCAGGAATTTCTTACGCAGTAGGAGAAAATTCGTGGGAATCTGAGGGGCGGCATCTACTCTTTGGCAGCATCATCTGGAAACCGAGCCGCATATATCCAAGCTAAAAACCCAGCACGAGACGCGACCCCGACTACCCATTTCATACTGGAATTGTTGAAGTCGTACATTCAAGTCAACTTAGTCGTAGCAAGTATTTTCTGCATGGTGACCTCCGTAATCTGGGTATAGCCGGGGTGTGAGAATTCTACAGTTTTCACGAAGCCTAACCTAGTAAAAACTAGTTGATTTTCCATCAGCTCAATCTGAACTTGCAGCTCAAGCCGATCCAATCCAAGATTTCCAGAAATTTTTTCACAAAAACCCACCAAATCCTGGGCGACGCCTTGGCCCCAAAGTCTTGGGTCGACAGCGATTTGTCTAATATAGAGCGAGTGTGCTAACGGGCTGGCTACCGCACACGCCATTATAGGATTCCCAACCACCAAAACCCAACTTTCCTGCGCTTTTAAGCTTAAGTCTTGCAAGGCAAAGTGTTTCATCGAACTCGGGGATCATCCCCCCGATCATAAAAGTAAAGAGGCTCAGAGTAGAGCTAAAACCTCCGATAATGCGGGGTCATTTGGCAGCAATCTGCGGATAGGACTTTGGCTCATAAATGGTCTACTTTATCTTGAATGATGCCACGGTATGGTCGTTACTGATCAATCGTTAATAGCAGGACTTGCATCAAAATAGCCGACCACCGATTGGCACATCAAAATCCGGACGCATCAATATAACTTCGCCCACGGCATCTGGTACACCAAGCACCAAAACCTCAGACATTACTTTACCGATTTGGCGCGGCGGGAAATTCACAACCGCCATCACCTTGGTACCAATAAGCGCCTCTGGGATATAATTCACAGTCAGCTGTGCCGATGATTTCTTCTCACCCAATTCGCCACCAAAATCTACCCAAAGCTTAATAGCAGGGACGCGGGCTTCAGGATAAGGCTCTGCGCGGGTCACCAAGCCAACCCGAATATCCACTTTCATGAAATCATCAAAGACAATCTCAGCCATTCGAAAGATCCTGCGATCGTTTGGTAGCCGCTTTAACAGCGCGGGTCATAAGAGATTGCAATCCCGTCTTTTCATGCATCAAAATCTCCAAAGCTGCCTGCGTTGTACCATTAGGACTAGTAACATTGATCCGAAGTTGCTCTGCGCTGTCATCAGATTGTACAGCCAAAGCTCCAGCTCCAGCCACAGTTGCCTGCGCTAATCGCATCGCCATAACAGCTGGTAGGCCTTGCTTGATACCAGCCTCAGCCAGAGTTTCGATCATGTGGAAAACATAGGCTGGGCCCGAGCCTGAAACTCCAGTGACTGCATCCAGTTGGCCTTCATTATGCAACAGAATGGTTTGTCCCACCGCAGCCATCAAACTTTGAGCTTCTGCTAAATCTTTATCCGTGGCACGGTCGTTCCCAATCAGAGCAGTTATTCCTTGACCAATAGCGGCGGGCGTATTTGGCATGGCTCGCACTACCGGCGTCGAGCGGCCTAATACGTCCTCGAAGGCTGATATTGATGTACCAGCAGCTACCGAAATAAACAATGTGGTCGTTGAGCCGAACCGTTGCAAGCGCGGAAGCGCTTCACCCATCATTTGTGGTTTTACAGCAACCAAAACAACGGCAGGATCATCAGGCAACATCTCATTTACGCGGACCCCGATAGACAGAACCCATTCACTGGGCTTTGGATCCAATATCCAAACAAATTTTGGGTCCATTCCTTGTTCAAGCCAACCAGATAGAAGCGCGGCCCCCATCTTGCCACAACCGAGCAGCACCAAGCCGCGTTCCAAAATATTTTTAGAAATCATTTCAAATTGATCCACAATATTTCTATTTTTATAATGTTACGCGTGACCATGGGCCTCTGCAATGGCTACTTGCATAGCAGGCGCTAAGTCTTGCTCGCCCCAGGTCACAAGTTGGAAAGCGGGATAGTAGCGTTCAGCCGATACTACCGCCGCCGAAATCATAGTATCAATTTGACCAGGGCTGGCAACTTGACCTCCAGACAGGATCAGACCGTAACGGAAAATCATCAGCTTTTGTTCATCCAAATAAGTGAAGCTTCCAGCCCAGCAATGGTCATTTACCGCATTTAGCAAAGCATAGAGGCTATCGAGCCTGTGCGCCGGTGGCTCCATGTCAAAGGTACAAATCAGTCGTAGAGTTTCATCAGCCTCAGACCACGCTAAGGTTACCGAATAGGTGCGCCATTGGCCTTCAACATCCATGGAGATCTGATCATCGGCAATACGATCAAATTCCCACTCTTGGTTCGCAGCAATGTCTTGAACTATGTCAATCGGATGCACATCTTCAAAATCAAAGGCGTGGTTGGGTAATCCCATAGCGGCCCCCTTCCGGGAAATTTTAGGCTACAGACCACCACAAAATCTTGTACGAATCCCAATATTTTGCGGCCAGCATACCTATTCATACCACTTATGGTGTCTGGATACTTCTACCCTGTCCAGAGAAATATCTGGGGATAAGTCATTTATCTGTGGAGAAAAAAGGGAAGTAACAAATAAAATGCTGCTAAATGGGAAAAGGCCGCCTAAAAAAGACAGCCTTAAATATTATTTTGAAAAGTTATTATTTCTTTGTTTTAGCACTGGCACTTTCCAACGCATCCATTCGTGCTTTCAACGCATCGTTCTCTTCGCGGGCTTTTTGGGCCATGGCCCGCACCGCATCAAATTCTTCGCGTGTCACAAAATTACGATCCGCCAGCCAACGATCCACCAAGCTTTTCATTGCGGTTTCAGCTTCATCCTTGGCACCCTGCGCCACGCCCACTGCATTAGTCATCATTTGGCCAATGTCATCCAGAAACTTATTCTTGCTTTGCATCATCTATCTCCTTGATGGCTATATCACCCTTAATCTTAATATGGGGGCTATAATAAGAATACTCAACCTTGACTTAAGTAGCTACGCTGGGAATGAAAGGGTATGTTAGCTTCGATTCCATTTCCCGAGATTTCCCCTGTGCTTTTCGCACTGAATATTCCGCTATGGCAATTCACTTTTAGCGGCCATGATTTCAGCCTCGGGGGGTTTGAACTGGCAATCCGCTGGTACGCATTAGCATACATCACTGGTATAATATTCGCAGGGTGGCTGATGCGCCTTGCGATCCGCAGGCCAAATCTCTGGCCCAACAGCAAAGTCGCACTCAATGAAAAAAACTTAGATGATTTGATGACTTGGCTGATTATTGGCATCATTTTAGGTGGTCGCTTGGGCTATGTTTTGTTTTACAAACCATTCTACTATCTATCAGACCCTATCGCTGCATTACGTATTTTTGATGGTGGTATGTCATTCCATGGTGGATTTTTGGGGGTCCTTGTTGCCGGCATCCTTTTTTGCCGTAAGTACCAAATTGAGATTCTCTGTGCAGCGGACATCATGGCAGTTTCTGCTCCTGCGGGGCTACTATTTGGACGAATGGCCAACTTTATAAATGCAGAGCTTTGGGGTCGGGAAACCAGTATGCCGTGGGGGGTTGTGTTCCCCGGATACGACGCACAAATCTGCTCTGATGCGTTGATGGGCCTTTGTGCGCGGCATCCATCGCAGCTTTACGAGGCTTTGGGCGAAGGGCTTATTTTAGGTTTGGTGCTTCTATACCTACTATTTAGAACTAGCGCCCTGCGCCGTACTGGGCTTTTAACCGGAATATTTGTTTTTGGGTACGGGCTAACAAGGTTCTTAGTAGAATTGTTGCGCCAGCCCGATACACATTTTCAATCTTTGGAGAACCCAGTTGGCTATGCTATCCAAATGGGATCATGGGGGCTAACCATGGGACAAGTACTGTCGTTGCCGATGCTTATAGTAGGGCTTTGGTTTATCACTAAGGCGCGCAAAGCGTGACGACACTGACCGAAATGTTAAAAGACCGTATTGCGTTTGATGGCCCCATAAGTGTGGCTGATTATATGGCCGAATGCTTAATGAACCCAAAACATGGCTATTACACGCAACAAGCGGTGTTTGGCCGGTCTGGTGATTTTGTGACCGCACCAGAGATCAGCCAAATGTTTGGTGAGATGATCGGCCTGGCGCTTGGTTCCGCGTGGCAGGCACAGGGCTGCCCTCCGGATGCGATAATAGTAGAATTAGGTCCAGGAAAGGGTACATTGATGCAAGACCTTTGCCGCATCTCCCCCACGATTTCAGGCTTTGAGCAGCTGCCCGTGCACATGGTGGAAAGTGCGCCAAAGCTACGAAGCATACAGGCCGAAGCTATTCCAGGCGTAATCCATCACAACGATGTAAGCACACTTCCTAAAAAATCGATTTTTCTAATTGCCAATGAGTTTTTTGATGCCCTACCTATTAGGCAATTCTGCCGGACCGCATTAGCTTGGGAAGAGTTTTTAATTGGGGAGGTGGCGGGTGATTTGAAATTTGGACGTGCAGCCCCACAGCTGTTTGATTTCTTAACCCATCGTTTTCAAGACACCAAAGCTGGTGATATCGTTGAATATTGTCCAGCGCTACCGCGAATTATGGCTGCAATTTCTGAGCGCATCACGGCTTATGGAGGTGCAGCAATAATCATTGACTATGGTGACTGGCGTTCAAAGGGAGATACATTACAGGCCATCGGTGATCATAAAATGGTGAGCCCACTTACAGCACCAGGCATGACCGACATAACTGCCCATGTGGACTTTGAGGCTATCTTCAATGGCGCAGCACCGGCCACCGTGTCGCGGCTCACTACGCAAGGGATTTTTTTGGAACGCTTAGGCATCACCCAACGAGCACAAGCCTTAGCCCAAAAACTTACTGGTGACGCCTTGAATACCCATATAGAAGCCCACCGAAGGCTCACACACCCTGACGAGATGGGCAATTTGTTCAAGGTCTTGGGTGTGGCTGCCAATGCAGCGTTATTTCCACCTGGACTAGAACTATGAGCCTTAAACCAATCACATCTGACTTACTTCTCGGCGTAAAACACGGATTTTTTACTCGGCTTGGAGGAGTTTCACGGGGTATTTATCAAGGATTAAATTGTGGCAGAGGTTCAAACGACTGCCTCGAAGATGTCGAGGCCAACCGAAAATCAGTTGCAGAACATTTTGGAGGTGCAGAGCCACAGCTTCAATCAGTCCATCAAATCCATTCTGCAGGTGTTGTAAGTTTGAAGGCTGTCTCCTCACATTCCCCAAAGGCAGATGCTATAGTTACAGCCACTCCAGGCGTAATCCTGAGCGTTCTTACCGCAGATTGCCAACCAGTTTTACTCTATGACGCCAAGGCGCAAGTCATTGGCGCAGCGCACGCAGGATCAAAAGGAGCAAAGACTGGCGTGTTGCAAAATACCATTGCCGCTATGGAAACATTGGGGGCAAACTACAGTAATATCTGCGCGGTTATAGGTCCCAGCATAAGCCAAAAAGCATATGAGGTGGGTCCTGAGTTTTTAGAAGAAATTTGCCATGATGACCCAGCCGCTTTACTATTTTTTACTAAGGGAGAACGAGATCGTTATCACTTTAACTTGCCAAGCTATGGTCTATCGCTATTGCGAGGTGCGGGAATAAAACAAGCCGAATGGACCGGCCATTGCACCTATGCCAACCCCGCAAGGTTTTTTTCCTACCGATACTCCGTGCATCAAAATCTAGCTGATTATGGTCGGTTGATTGCCTGCATTAGCTTATAAAATTTGACTTTATGGGCGTTTAGAAAGACGCTCTTCCAACACTTCAAAAGGCACGCCTGGCTGATCCTTAGCGCAGCGAATTACCAAAGATGTTTTAACCGATGCTACATTATCAGCAGATGTCAGCTGTTCAGTCAGGAAAGATTGAAAGGTAGACAAATCAGGCGCAACACATTTTAAAATGAAATCAACTTCTCCGTTCAACATGTGGCATTCACGTACCAATGGCCAATTCAAACAACGCCCTTCGAAAGCCGACAAATCTACTTCGGCTTGACTTTGCAGTCCGACCATAGCGAAAACTTGAACTTCAAAACCCAATTTCCGAGCATCTATATCCGCGTGATACCCACCAATATAGCCAGTCTCCTCTAAAGTGCGCACCCGACGCAAACACGGAGGTGCGGAAATACCAACACGTTTGGCCAACTCAACATTCGTCATCCGCCCATCCGCCTGCAATTCAGCCAATATCATGCGATCAATTTCGTCTAAACGGTGCATACAGCTCATACCTTTCTAGAATACTCAGAAAACATACCGAAACGGCCCGCCAAACGCAATAATATTTCAACATTGCGCAACAATAATTCGCGCTGCACTTTCCAAAGTTAAAGATTTCAGTTTGGGCTTTTGTCCGATAGCCAGCGCGTATATGTGCGTCTTCAAAGCTTAATCGTAGGAATTTCCATGACTAACACACGCCACACCAAAGTTTTGATCATTGGGTCGGGTCCTGCGGGTTATACCGCCGGCGTTTACGCCAGCCGAGCTATGTTGGAGCCTATTTTGGTCCAGGGCATTGAGCCTGGTGGCCAGCTTACCACAACTACCGAGGTAGAGAACTGGCCTGGTGATTCTGAAGTGCAAGGCCCCGACTTAATGATCCGGATGCAAGAGCACGCAAAAGTGATGGGTACTGAAATTATTGGTGATATTATTACCAACCTTGACGTCTCCGAGCGTCCTTTCAAAGCTCAAGGCGACAGCGGCACCCTCTACACTTGCGATGCAGTAATCTTAGCCACAGGCGCACGGGCCAAATGGATCGGCCTCGAAAGCGAGGAGAAATTCAAGGGGTTTGGCGTTTCTGCCTGCGCCACATGCGACGGTTTTTTCTACCGTGGTCAAGAGATTGTGGTTGTAGGCGGTGGTAATACAGCTGTGGAAGAGGCTCTCTTTCTAACCAACTTTGCGTCAAAGGTTACGCTCATACACCGCCGCGACGAGCTGCGTGCCGAACGAATCTTGATTGATCGCTTGATGAAGAATGCAAAGATAGTACCTCTTTGGTTCCACGAAATAGACGAAGTTTATGGCACCGATATGCCTCTGGGCGTGGAAGGTGTGAAAGTGAAACAGACTAAGACAGGTAAGATTACAGACATCCCCTGCAAGGGCGTTTTTGTAGCCATCGGCCACGCACCTGCCAATGAATTAATTAAAGATGTGTTAGAAACACATATGGGCGGTTATGTTATAACCAAACCTGACAGCACCGAGACTTCTATCCCTGGAGTATTTGCAGCCGGTGATTTGACAGATTACAAATACCGCCAAGCTGTCACCAGTGCTGGTATGGGCTGCATGGCGGCGCTAGAAGCAGAGCGCTTTATTGCTGAACAAAAGTAGTGTCGATTATATAGAACTGCGTTAAATAACGTCAAAGTATCTCAGACAATGGAATACCCATTATGCAAAGTAATTTGATAACTGTCCCAGAACTTTATGTAGCGCATGACCGGGTACAAGAAATGAAGATGGCAGCCACAGAGCTAACCTCTTGGGATCTTACACCCCGGCAAATTTGTGATCTCGAATTACTTATGAATGGTGGGTTTAATCCCTTGAAGGGCTTTCTGACCGAAGCGGATTACAACTGTGTTGTGAAAAATATGCGCCTTGCGGATGGTACGCTTTGGCCCATGCCTATTACACTCGATGTGACACAGGACTTTGCAGACATTGTAGAACTTGGCCAAAAAATTGCATTGCGGGATCAAGAAGGGGTAATACTAGCCACGATCACAGTCACCGATAGCTGGCTGCCCAACAAGGCACGCGAGGCTGAGAATGTATTTGGCGCAAATGATCTAGCCCATCCAGCGGTGAACTACCTGCACAATCAAGCGGGTTCTATAAATTTGGGTGGTCCCGTAACCGGGCTTCAACAGCCAGTGCATTATGATTTCCGCGGCCGCCGTGACACCCCAAACGAGCTACGCAATTACTTCCGAAAAATGGGGTGGCAGAGGGTGGTAGCTTTCCAAACTCGAAATCCATTGCATCGCGCCCATCAAGAACTGACCTTCCGTGCAGCAAAAGATGCGCAGGCTAATTTGTTAATCCACCCTGTGGTTGGAATGACTAAACCCGGTGATATCGACCACTTCACGCGTGTGCGATGCTACGAGGCTGTCTTAGATCAATACCCCTCCTCCACCACTGCCATGTCTCTTTTAAACCTGGCCATGCGTATGGCGGGGCCTCGCGAAGCGGTTTGGCATGGCCTGATCCGTGCCAATCATGGTTGCACTCATTTCATTGTGGGCCGCGACCACGCAGGACCAGGCAAAAACTCTGACGGTGAGGACTTCTATGGGCCCTATGACGCACAAGAGCTGTTTCGCACAGTTGAGTCTGAAATTGGTGTGGAAATGGTTGATTTTAAACATATGGTTTATGTGCAAGAGCGCGCGCAGTATGAGCCTGCTGACAAGGTAGAGGATGGCTTGACCGTCCTAAATATATCCGGCACCGAGCTTCGCCGCAGACTAGCCGAAGGTTTGGATATCCCAGAATGGTTTAGCTTTCCACAAGTCGTCACTGAGTTAAGAAAATCACGCCCTCCACGAGATAAACAAGGCTTTACGGTATTTTTCACGGGGCTTTCGGGGTCGGGAAAGTCTACCATTGCGAATGCATTAATGGTAAAATTAATGGAGATGGGTGGCCGGCCTGTAACCCTACTTGACGGTGATATAGTACGCAAAAATCTATCTTCAGAGCTTGGGTTTTCCAAAGCGCACCGCGATTTGAATATCCGCCGTATTGGCTATGTGGCCTCTGAGATAACGAAAAATGGTGGCATTGCCATCTGCGCTCCAATCGCTCCCTACGCCACAACCCGTCATGCTGTTCGCGGAGATGTAGAGGTCTTTGGCGCCTTTATTGAGGTCCATGTAGCAACA
>TARA_B110000240_G_scaffold12470_1_pt1 | contig 11849 bp, 10 predicted proteins | sample TARA_B110000240 | Tara Oceans TARA_B110000240 (sample SAMEA4397611) | marine metagenome | biome: Polar Biome; feature: [DCM] deep chlorophyll maximum layer (ENVO:01000326); material: water (ENVO:00002006), including particulate matter (ENVO:01000060) such as... | depth 17 m | reverse complement strand
TGATGCCAGTTTTCCCCAGCAGCAAATGTGACCTCGACCTGATCCTGCCCCGATAGACTGTGACTGATACCTTTTAGATTCAAATGCAGCACCAGCCCCGGCAAATCGCCAGCGAATACCATATTGCTACCGCCTCCCAATGGCGTTACCGCCAGCGACAGGCGCCGCGCAAACGCCAGCGCCTGCCGACTTTCTTTAATATCGGACGCCGAGCAAAAATACTCTGCCATCGCTGGCAGCGCCAAGCTGTTTAAGTCCTGCAGGCAATGATGTTGCTTGATTTCCACTGACATCAAAGGGCCGACTCAGAGTCCACTTCGGTTGCAAGCACTGCGTGGCTACCGCGGATATGGGCTAACAGCCCAGAGCAGGCTTCTTCAACCAGATCCAGTACCAAAGCAAAACCATTTTCTCCCCCATAGTAAGGGTCTGGGACCTCAGAGGTATCCGACTGCTGAGAGTAGTCAAGCAGTAGGCTCAACTGTCCATCATAGTCATGGGGGCACATACCGCGGAGGTTACTCAGGTTTTCATTGTCCATCGCTATAATATAATCAAACTGATTGAAGTCTTGCTCATCCACTAGTCGCGCGCGAAGTTCAGAGAGATCGTAACCTCGCTCAGCGGCCAATGCGGCAGTGCGCTCGTCAGGCGCATGACCCAGATGCCAATCTCCAGTCCCAGCGCTGTCGACCATAATGCGGCCAGTCAAGCCCTCCGACGCCACCATAGACTCGAAAACTGCGTGCGCGGTAGGCGAACGACATATATTTCCAAGACAGACAAATAACACCGAAATATTATCCATAAACCCCTCTAAATCCTATTATTTATACTTAATCTGAATTATATATTAATCATTATAACTAATTGATATTATTTGGTTTAATGTGTTCTATTACTGCCAGCAAGTCCGCTTCTGTATCTATGCCTGCCGGCACCGTCTCCAGCGCATCGGCGACATGGATACCAACACCGTTGTAGAGGAAACGTAGCTGTTCCAATGACTCAGACTGCTCAGTTGGCGCCATGGGCCAGGTCACGAAGCTATTTAGCTGGTGAACTCTGTACCCATAGATACCAATATGACGGCGGGCCTGTACATTGGGCATGGAGGACTGACTCAGTAAAAAGTGATCCCTTGGCCAGGGGACGGCTGCTCGGCTAAAATAGCTAGCCATGCCCTGCTTGTCCCGGACCACTTTGACCACATTGGGATTTAAGAAATCTTCTAGCCGCTCAATGGGCTCGCAGAGTGTCGCCACCCCTGCTTCAAGGTTTTGTGCAAGATTCTCAGCCACCTGATTAATCACCGCTGGGGGGATTAACGGCTCGTCGCCCTGCACGTTGATCACTATTTGGTCCTGCTCAAGGCTCAACAACTGAGCCACTTCCTGCAACCGGTCGGTGCCAGACACATGGTCCGCTCGCGTCATGCAGACCTCGGCGCCAAAGACTTTGGCAGCCTGCTCTATGCGGCTGTCATCTGTTGCGATCACCACCCGCTCGGCATGGCTCATCCGCGCCTGTTGCCAGACTCGCTGAAGCATAGATAATCCCGCGATATCACGCAGCGGTTTGGCGGGCAGCCTTGTGGAGGCGTAGCGTGCCGGAATAATAACAATAAAACTCATAGAGCTAGCCCCTCTCAGATGAAGTCAAGTGTGCGGCCTGTATCAGTCGATCAACGAATACTGGTGCTACCAGCATTTCAACTTCCAGCACCCATAATGTGTCAGCTACGGTATCAGTATATTTTACCGCGTCTTTGGCCGTTATAATGACCGGCAGGCTGTCGTTAAAAGTAAGGTCAGCCAGATATAACTGCTGATGATCATTAATCCCCGTTAAGTCCACAGTCAAAGCGAGACTTTCCAGTGTTGTTGCGAGCCGTTGCGGATTTCCTATTGCGGCGACTGCGTGAACAGCAATACCCTCAGACCACTCAGAGGCTATGATGCACCGGCCCGAGGCTAGATGGCGGAATACGCTGGGGACTATCTCTATTGATTCCGTGGCAAACCCCTCCTCAGAGAACCTACCAGTAGACCCATTGACCAGCACAAAATCGACCTCCCGCAACCGTCTTGGCGGTTCCCGCAGTGGCCCCGCCGGTAGGCAGCGCCTGTTGCCTAGACCCCTGGCGCCGTCAATAACGGCTATTTCGACATCACGATGCAGTCGATAATGCTGTAACCCGTCGTCACAGAGCACTAGATCACAGTCATGGTTGGCAAGTAAATAATTTATCGCCTCGGTGCGCTCTGGACCAACCACCACAGGGCACTGACAAGACTGGGCAATTAATAGCGGTTCGTCTCCACATTCAGCCGCACCTGTCTGTGTTGTAACTTCGAGAGGGTAGCGCTCCGAACAACCACCATAACCGCGACTGACGACCCCAACCGCGTAGCCTCGGGCTATAAGCGCCTTCACAAGAGCAATGATTAAGGGGGTTTTACCACTGCCGCCAACAGAAATATTGCCAACAATGACCACCGGTACAGCAAACGGTTTACCCTGGTGTTGAGCCTGTAATCTTGATCGACGAAGAGCTGCCAATGCACTAAATAACCATTCTAGTGGAACCAGAAAAACTAACCACCAGCGACTGCTGTACCAGGCATTAACGAGGATCTGTTGGATGCTGTTTGATTGGGCCGCCAAGGTCAGTCGGCCTCAAGCTCGTTAAATTGATTGTTGTAAAGTTGCGCATAGCGACCGCTGGCGGCTAGCAGCCCCCGATGGTCGCCCTGCTCAATAATACGCCCAGCCTCCATTACCAGAATAATATCTGCTTTTTCAATCGTGCTAAGACGATGCGCTATCACAAAGGTAGTACGATCTTTAATCAACTCTTCCAGCGCAGCCTGAATATGGCGCTCAGAATCTGTATCCAAGGCTGAGGTGGCTTCATCCAAAATAAGTACAGGAGCATCCTTCAACAGCGCACGCGCGATGGCGATGCGCTGGCGCTGGCCACCAGAAAGCATCACACCATCATCACCAATATGAGTCTCATAACCCTCGGTCAATTGCTCGATGAAGTCATGAGCGTGAGCCAAGACTGCGGCAGCCTGAACCTGCTCTGCACTGCAGCCTGCGAGCTCGCCATAGGCAATATTATTGAAAATAGTATCATTAAATAGGGTCACATTTTGACTGACTATCGCTATATGCTTGCGCAAGTTAACCAGAGAAAAATCATTTACGTCGACATCATCAAGAGAAATAACGCCCTGATTAATATTATAAAATCGTGGAATTAGACCTACCAACGATGTTTTGCCGCTACCCGAGGTACCCACCAACGCAACGGTCTGCCCGGGTGATACGGTAAAATTGATGTCATTAAGGACCTGTCGATCTGCCGTACTGTAACTAAAGTTGACATTTTTAAACTCAAACTTACCCTGAACTGTTTCGAGCTCTATGTCGCCGGTGTCCAATTCAGATTCGTCGTCGAGAATCTCGAAAATTGAGGCTGCGGCCGCTATGCCTTTTTGTATCTCGCTGTTAATACCGGTCAGCTGTCGAATAGGCTTGATCAGCATACCCGAGGCGACCAAAAAAGTGATAAAACTACCGGTCGTCATGGTAGTTAAAATAACAGGATTCAACATGAACCCGGCAATGGCGGCAAATGCTAGCGAGACAATTAGCATTACCAATGGGTTGCTAAGGCCCTCGGTCAGCGCCATTTTCATGTTCTGGCGACGATTGCTCTGACTAGCCAGATCCATGCGGGCAAGCTCTGACGTCATTGCGCCGAACATACGGACTTCTTGATAGCCACTGACAGCCTCTTGGGTGACATGGGTTACATCCCCCATTGCCGACTGGATACGTCGACTAATAAGGCGAAAGCGTTTACTCACGAGGGTCACCAAAATAGCAATGACTGGCATTACGGCAATAAAAAACAATGTCAGTTTCCAGTTTAAATAAAACAGATAGCCAATCAGCCCCACTACCAGACTACCCTGCTGCAGTAGCGTTTTTAATGCGCTTGTTCCGGCTTGCGCTACCTGCTGCACATTGAAAGTGACGAGAGAGACTAGGCGCCCCGCCATTGATTGGTCAAAAAAGCGAAAAGGCAGTAATAGGTACTTCTCAAACACATCGCCGCGCAGTGAATGGACCAAATAATTCGACACATAGGCCAACCAATAACTGCCGATGAGGTAGCCAACACCTCTAATCATACTCACGGCCATTAAAAAAATCGGAATAATCAGCCAACTTGAATCAATGTCAGAGTCCGCAAAAAACACCTCGACGAAGAACGCCGTCATACCGGTGGAGGGGAGAGCCTGCTGCGCTGCAGAACCAGTCAACGTCCCTACGGTATCGGTGATATAGCCCAGCAGATCGACAAAGGCAATTTCGGCGGCGGAGTGAAGGACCAAACCGAAAACACTGAGCAAAAATGCTAACCAGTAGCGGGCAACATAGCTCAGTAGTCTTTTGTAGGTCTTAACTCCGCTGGGCGCAGAATCTTCTGTCATATAGGTATTACTCTTGTTGTGTGGTGATATTCAACGCCTGACGCGGCACCTAGCGACTACATTACTGCGATATTTTACAACTGGTTTACTCTCAAGATACCGCCAGTTATCCTTAGGCTAGAACAAAATATCGCGGCAGTAATTACTTATGCGTCCCTAGCACTCTTAATCCTCCAGTTACCACATCGTGGCAATTGATACACGAGTTGTCCTTACAATTTTAAGTCTACAGCCTCGGGGGTAACCGAGCGGCATCACCCGTCTCATGCGACCCCTGAGAGCAATCGTTGATCCCCAGACTGACCTCTAGTTTTGTGCCCAAATGGTCGTGAACCTTATCATAAACTAAGCCAGTACTACAGTTGCTAATACCTCCTATCATCGCCACCAGCGGTCAGGTTGAAGCGATCTTTCGGTGACTACATTAAGCTGCCCTTGCTGATCCCATGTGAAACTAACAGCCCCTTGCAAAGAGGTCAGCCAAGCCGTACTGTCGACCCGAATATATCGCTGCACAACATCTGCATGAGGATGACCAAACTGATGACCATAACCGCTGGAGAACACCACATGCGCGGGTCGCGTTCCCGCGACAAATCTCGGAGAGGATGAGGTCTTACTACCATGATGGGGGGCAACTAAAAGACTTAACCGGTGATCCTTGAGATCAAGCTGCTTTTCGACTTCGCCCTCAATGTCTCCCGCCAGCAGAATTCGTTGATCGCGCCACGTAATCATCAACACACAGGAGCTATTGTTACCCTTTTGAAAACCGTCTTTGCTGGGGCTTAACATATCAAATCTAACCCGATCTTGGCCCTCACCCCAGTGCCAGGTGTTCCCCGCAATACAGTGTGCAAATGCCCCTGAGCCATACCCAGGCCCTACTTGAATATCGTTCACGCCGACATCAGCAACCAAAGCATTAAAGCCGCCACTGTGATCTGCATCCTCATGGCTCAGAATCAGCAGATCGATACGGTTGCGCCCATGCCGTCGCAGGTAGGGTGTAATAATTCCGCTGCCGGCATTAAACTGATCGCTATAACTGGGACCGCTGTCATAGACCAGCAGGTGATTGGGGGTCTGTACCACAACGGCCAACCCCTGACCTACATCCAACACGGTCACTTTTAGAGGCGGGCCAGGTTCTGAGCCAAATAGCCCTGCCAAAAGCGGCAATCCACAGAGCCAACGAGCGGAGAGCCCCCTGGGCAACAGCGCCCCCAATACGGCCAGCAGGGCCGCTGCCAGCAGCCAAGCACTGAGTGTTACGGGTGCACTAATAAAGCCAACCGAATTGGGCAACCAATCAAGTAGTAACCATAGCCAATTCAGAGAGCCACTCGCCAACTGCCAGCAGAGGCTGCCCGCCGCTGGGGATAGTGGCAACAGTAGGATGCCAATGAGAGTCAATGGAACCGTGACCAGAGATACCCAGGGCACCGCTAAAAGATTCACCATGGGAGCCAGCCAGGAGAACCTTCCCATAAAAAACAATAACGGCAGTGCCATTGCCACTAGCAGGGCGAGTTGCGCACTTAGTGCACGTATATAAGAGAAACTTTTGCCCGTTGATTGCCAAGGATTAAACCACCAGATCAGGATGGCAACAGCGCTAAATGATAACCAAAACCCGGCATTTAAAATGGCCAGCGGCTGCGCTATTGCAATCAGCAATAGTGCCCACACAAAACAGGCCCAGGGATCGATGCGTCGATAGAGTAACTTGGCGATCATGACAACGGAGACGGCAATTATTGCGCGCTGAGTAGGCAGCGAAAACCCAGCTAACAGGCTGTAGGCCAGCCCTGCCGTCAAGCCCACAAAAGGAGCCATCCACCGACTCCCAAGGGTTTGGTCGACTCGGCTAGGAAACAACCAGTGAAGCGGCAGTATCAATCGCCCCAACGCAGCACCTAATTTAAATCCCAAACCCGCTATCAGCCCTATGTGCAGCCCGGAAATAACCAAAAGATGAACGATCCCTAACCGAGCTAGATCGTCCCACCACTGGCCTATGGGCTTTTTGTCACCAATACTCAGTGCCAGTACGGCAGCGGTACCCCGCGGCGATAGCCCGGAACTGATGATCGCCTGTCGGATCTTGTGACGATAGCGATCAATGGAAATGGGCAGCGAGTCAATCCGCTTGTTACTCGCAGACTCTCGAATATAACCCGTTGCGGAATAGCCCTGCTGGACTAGCCAGCTTTGATAATCAAAGGCACCCGGATTACGGAAGCCTCTGGGTCGCCGCAGACGAACAGTTAGCTGCCAGCGCTCCCCAGGGGATACCTCGGTGCGGGGTTCCTTAAACTGATACCAGCTCAACAGCACCGATGTTATGGGGATTTCAATCGCCTCATTCGATTTTAATCGCGCTGATTCTACCGCCATGCGAAAGCGGCTATTGGTCCTATTGGTTTCAACGAGACTGTCTACCAAGCCTGTGATAACAATTTCCTGTTTATTAAGCAACTCCGGTAGCTGATGCTGCAGATACTGCTGTGCGTCATAGATGCCCCAGCAAGATCCCCAGCCAATACACAGTGCTAACCAGGCGCTCTTTTTATAGCGAATAGGTAACTTGATGGACAGCAGCGCGGTAATCGCTAGCGGCAACATTACGATTCTGAGATCCGGTAGCATTGGCCACCAGACAACTGAGAATATGCCCACACTTATTGCGATAAGGTAACGCATTTGAGATCCCTACTTGCAGATAGCGTCCAGACTGTTAAAGTCGCAGCGACTGCCTTGTCACTTTAGCAACACAGAATGTTATAGGTAGTCTAGACAGACTGGCAAACTCAGGGATAACGGCGTCCGCATTTACATGAAAAACCTATTGATTATCTATCACAGTCAAAGTGGCAATGCCGAGCAGATGGCCCAGGCAGTTTTACTCGGCTGCCAACTCGAGTCCGATATTGCGTGCCGGCTAGTTCGTGCCTTTGATGCGCATTTGGACGATCTTCTGTGGGCCGATGGATTACTCTTTGGCACGCCTGAAAACTTTGGCACCATGAGTGGCGCACTAAAGGATTTTTTCGACCGGACCTACTATCCTGCCGAGGAGTATCAGCTCAACCTGCCCTATGCGACGTTTATTAGCGCGGATAACGATGGCACCGGTGCAGACCGGGATATTGACCGCATTAGTAAGGGCTATCCCCTGCGTAAAATTGCCGAATCCTTAATCGCCAAGGGCAAGGTTACCCCGCATCACATTGACCAGAGTCGAGACTTTGGCCATGCCATGGCTGCCGGATTGGCGCTAGGTATATTTTAAATACCCCACAAAAGAGAGGACGAAAAGTGAGTAAAGCGTTGGTGTTAACAGGCGGCGGCGCTCGCGCAGCCTATCAAGTGGGCGTATTGAAGGGCGTAGCCGCTATTTTACCCAGGGCTATCTATAACCCCTTCCCTATTATATGCGGCACCTCAGCGGGAGCCATCAATGCCCTGTCCATTGCTGCCAGAGCTGGGCCATTCCGATTACGAATGCGAAAATTAGAGCATATATGGCATAACCTACATGCCTCCGACGTCTACCGTACCGATGTGTTGGGCGTTGCTACCAATGCCTTCCGCATCTTGGTATCACTGTTCTACAGCGGTTTTTCTGCTGGCCGACCCCTGTCGTTGTTAGATAACAGTCCGCTGAGACAGTTGCTGAAAAGTTATGTTCAATTTGATTATCTCGACACCGCGATAGACAATGGCGAGCTTGAAGCTATTGCCATCAGTGCGATGAGCTACGCCTCTGGCCAGTCGGTAACCTTTTTTCAGGCCGCAGACTCTATTAAACCTTGGAACCGTGCTCGACGGCGCGGCAAAAAAATCGCGCTAACCATTGATCACCTCATCGCTAGCACCGCCATACCTATTCTTTTCCCCGCGGTAAAACTGGACGGCCATTATTTTGGTGATGGAGCCGTGCGGCAGTTGAAGCCGATTAGCCCCGCTCTCCACATGGGTGCTCGCAAATTATTCATTGTCGGCGTTAGTGATAACGCCGCACAAAGTGACCTGAGCTCTGAAGCCGAGCAGGCACCTTCAGTGGCTCGCATTATGAGCCATATGTTTAATAGCGCGTTTATCGACGCTGTAGAGAGCGACTTAGAAACCCTAAGGACCATTAATCGACTGGCTTCGGCACTGCCGCAGTCGCTGAAAGACATTAATGGCATAACTGATTTAAATGCGGTAGAAGTAATGTCAATATCCCCTAGCCAGTCCATTGATCGAATAGCTGAAGAACATATTGATGAGCTGCCTAGATCACTAAAGCTGTTTTTAAAATTAACTGGCGCAACGGCTCAGGACGGCGGTGGCAGCGCTGCTAGCTATTTGCTATTTGAACCCGGGTTTTGCCAACAACTCATAGAATTAGGCTATCAGGACGCGCTTGCTCAAGAAAGCTCGATCCTTGATTTCTTTTCTCTGGACAAGTGAGTCATCATCGTCGTGCATCGATCAAACTATAACGCCTACCGGCCCCGCGAGAAACCTTCTCCGATGCTCAAGTAACTAGGCTCCAGCGACACGAGAGCGGCGCGAGTGGCAGTATCAACATCGCCTAAGATGGTAAGGCGAGATATGGTAGCTGCTGCTATAAAGCGTTCGGCGTATGGCCCTGATGCCTCCATATGATCAATTAGCGCGGTCGAATCCCGGTAGCGCTCATTAATAATACAGCGAGTCTTATCCTCATTAAAATACCATTCATAGACAAGCGTGCCGGGCTGCGTTTCGGCCAAAGCCACCATTTCGCTCATCAGCACCTTGAAATCGGCCGCCCGTTCTGGGTTAAGCTCCAGTTCCAGCAACCAATGTATCGACGCCGATGCAGCTGCTGAGTGCTGGCTGTCGTCGTCCAATGATACCTTGTCGGCAGCGCAGCCAGCTAAGACCAGCAAACTAATCGCGATAAGGGTGAAGCGAAGTGTGTACAGCATAACTATTGATTTCTCAGTGCATAATGGTAACGGCAGGTAAGCAGCCTAGTTTATCGACAAGCATACTGCGTGGCGGATGACATTAATGCGCTGTAGGATTCATTGCAACCGGTAATTAATTTTAACTCGAGTCTGTTGTCGAATTATTTCTTCGATTAACACTGCAAACAGTTTGGTTCTAGCCAGGCAGTGTAATCCAGCCGCGCAAATAGGCTATGGTCGCCGTGCGACAGCAATTACTAAAACGTATGCAAAAGAAGACTCCAAAAAGAACAGTCGACCTTACACGCGAGGTACTCTCTGACGCCCTTAACAAGCGGGGGCATGGAAGAACCTTAAAAGCTGTTCACCGCAAGCCCAAACCAGCCGACAAGTTAAAGCAACCACAACTGATAACTAATGTTGTGATATAGCGCCTGCGCGATGGGATGAATGTTCGTTTTAAGCATAATTGTTATCAGGAAACATTTTCAGTAATAATCGAGAGTCAAAAACACCGCAGGTCGAGCTTAATTTGAGTGCCCATTTGACCTCGACTTGCCTCCCTATTGAACACTCTCAGCTGGGCCCTGTAGCTGCTGATCAACAATTGAATCGTGCCTTGCGTAATACCAGGCAAAAAGTGCCTTAGGTGCCTTTTATTGTCCAATAAGAACTGCGCCGTGAACGCTATTAACGCGACCTTAATATCGGATTTTATTGTCACTATTAGCGACTATAGAGCTATACTCAGCCCTTAATTTGCTACTGCTTGAATCAAGGATGTTACATGCATTTACTAGAAAGCCCGATCAGATCTGAAGAGCTATTAGGCAAAACTATCAATATAAAATATCGGTTTTACGCATCATCATCTGAGCCACTGCAACTAAAAGAACTACTAGTAATGGCCGATCAAAATAACGATCATCAACTCATTGAAGCCTACCATAATCATTCTCTAGGTTATGCAGATAGTGGCGGCAGTCTCGATCTTCGGCAACAAATCGCTACGTTATATGGCGATAATATCAGTGCCTCCAATATTGTTGTTTTCCCAGGCGCACAAACCGGTATGACCCTCAGTGCTCAGGCTTTACTACACAAGGGAGATCACGCCATTGTTATTACGCCCAGTTATCAATCACTAGAAGAAAGCGCTAAATTGGCGGGTTGCGAAATTTCCCGAGTGAGTCTGTCACCTGATGCTAACTGGCAATTAGATATCGCTGACGTTGAGGCGACCATTCAAAAAAATACTCGATATATCACCCTCAATGATCCGCACAATCCCTCCGGCGCATTACTCGACTATGACACCAAACTCGCTCTCATCGGCCTAGCTGAAAAGTATGACCTACTAATATTCTCTGACGAAGTGTATCGCCTGTTAGAGCTAAATCCGAGCGAAAGAAGTCCCTCAATGGCAGAGCTCTCTGATCGCGCCATTGCACTAAGCACAATGTCTAAACCTTGGGGAGCCGGAGGCACTGGAATAGGCTGGGTGGTCTGCCAAGACAGCATCATATACAGTCAGTTATTGCAGGCTCAACATATTTATGCTGTTTGTTTTTCTCGAGCAGGGGAAATCCAAGCCATGATGGCGCTGCGATGCTCTACCGAAATAATCAATAAGAATCTGACCATCATTGCCAGAAATCTGGCACTACTAAAGCAGTATTTTGATCTGAACAGCGATCTATTTGACTGGATCGCGCCTAGGGCCGGCGGCACTGGGTTTGTGAGATTCAAAGGGCCCATAACGGCAAATCAATTAGCCGAGCAACTATTAGAAAACGAGATCTTAGTATTTCCATCTTCTATTTTTGATTGCGATGAAAACCTTGGCCAATATTTTCGTATTGGCTTTAGTCGCACAACGATGCCAGCTGCACTCGAAGCCTTTAAACGTTATGTCCAAAACCAGAGGTCTGTGTGGCAAACTCAGATTGCGGAGTCATAGATGAACCTATTGCGGTCTATGGACGAACTCAGAGCATTTCTGAGCCCAGCTGAGAACGCGGCCTATTTGTCAGATGCATGGGATGATAATGCACAGATAGACATGGTCTCAGATGAGGTCAAGATGAATTTCACGAACCCTAATCGGGGCCATCTATTCATCAAGGGAGGCTATAAGACTGGTCTCGAGCATTTTCTAGTAAAATTTTCTAGCCGATTTGAATCAGTCACCGGGAATCTGGATTCAATCAATCGCTGTCTAATCCTGATCGGTGACGCTCAGACAGGATTGATGACCACTATATTGATCGACCATGGAGATCACAACTCAACCGATAGATGTCAGCTACCTGAGTTTGATTGGGCCGAAATCCAAAGATGCCTCAGCGTCACCGGCGATGACAGTGTCTGGCTGCAACAGAAAGAGGGGTTTAGA
>TARA_B110000240_G_scaffold58359_1_pt1 | contig 11914 bp, 8 predicted proteins | sample TARA_B110000240 | Tara Oceans TARA_B110000240 (sample SAMEA4397611) | marine metagenome | biome: Polar Biome; feature: [DCM] deep chlorophyll maximum layer (ENVO:01000326); material: water (ENVO:00002006), including particulate matter (ENVO:01000060) such as... | depth 17 m | reverse complement strand
GGCCTCCAAAGCCGTAGGTTGCAGGTTCAAGTCCTGTCTCTCCTGCAAAAATGGTTGGCTGTCAATTGAGCATCCGTAATAATTAAATCTCTTTTTATTAAAGAGTGAAAAGTAAGGGAAAAAAATGATTAAAAAACTTCAGCAATTTACCGCTGATGTTCAGTTTGAGATGGGGAAGGTCTCTTGGCCAAACTGGGACGAATTGAAAGGATCTACTTATGTTGTTCTGTCCTTATCTTTAATTTTAGTTTTGTTCTTATTTTTTGTCGATCTGCTTTTATCAAAAATTTTAAATTTTATTCTGTAGAAATGAACTGGTACACATTACGCGTTATTTCCGGTAAGGAAAAAAAAATAAAAGATGCGATTCTTTTCGATGTGAATACATCTGAAATGGATGAACAGATTAGTGATGTTTTGGTGCCTTCCGAAAATATTGTAGAAATGCGTGATGGGAAGAAAAAAATCAAGGAGCGTGTATTTTTTCCTGGCTATTTACTCGTACGATTAGAAATGAATAAGGAAACACGCTACCTTCTTGAGAATGTGAATGGGGTTATCTCTTTCGTAGGTTCAAAGGGGAAGCCACAACCATTAAGGCCAGATGAAGCGCAAAGATTCCTTGGTGATTTTGATGGTGGAGACGGCCCGCTTCGTGTAACAGAGGCGTCGCCTTTTAAAGTGGGTGATTCAGTAAAAGTAACTGATGGTCCATTCATGGATTTTTCTGGAACGGTCCAGGAAGTAAATCATGATAAGCAAAAATTAAAGGTTTTGGTGAGCATTTTTGGTCGCCAGACTCCCGTCGAGTTAGATTACCTTCAAGTTAAAATAGAAAGTTAAAATAGGTTTTTAATATTATGGCAAAAAAGGTCATTGGATTTATTAAACTGCAAATTCAGGCAGGTCAGGCAAACCCTGCACCACCAGTTGGTCCTGCATTGGGTCAGCATGGTGTAAATATCATGGATTTCTGTAAGTCATTTAATGCATCAACTCAGGATAAAATGGGCGATGTGATCCCGGTTGAGATCACTGTTTTTTCGGATCGAAGTTATACTTTTATCACCAAAACACCACCGGCAGCAAGATTAATCTTGAAAGCTGCAAAGATTAAAAAAGGGTCCGGCGAACCCAATAAGGAAAAGGTTGGGACTGTCACTGAAGCAGATATTCGTTTGATCGCGGAAGTGAAAATGCCAGATCTGAATGCCAATACAATTGAACAAGCCATGTTGATGATCAAAGGAACTTGTGTTTCCATGGGCATTGAAGTCAAGGGATAGGGATAAATAAATGAGTCTGTCTAAAAATATAAAAACTATAACTGAGCGGTATGATAAGATGAAATCATACCCTTTACCAGAAGCGTTAGATATGGTACTGGAATTCAAATTCACAAAGTTTGATGAGACTGTTGATTTGGCAATAAATCTTGATGTAGATCCGCGGCATGCTGAAGAAAATATTCGTCTCACCACACCATTGCCTCATGGAACGGGTAAATCCGTCACTGTTTTGGTTTTGGCGCAAGGTGCCAAAGAAAAAGAAGGTCAGGAAGCCGGAGCAGATTTTGTTGGAAATAAAGATTATTTGACGAAGATCAAAAATGGCTGGACTGATGTTGATAAAATTGTAGCCACACCAGACATGATGGGTGAATTGGGTAAGCTTGGGCGGATTCTGGGACCAAAAGGTCTCATGCCTAATCCGAAAAGTGGTACTGTGACGATGGATGTTGCAAAAGCAGTGAAAGATTTAAAAGCTGGACAGGTTGAGCTTCGAGTTGAAAAAACTGGTATTATCCATGTTTCATGTGGGAAGGTTTCATTTGGTGCAGAAAAATTAGTCGAAAATATCCAAACCGTTTATGATGTAGTTATGAAAGCTCGCCCGGCATCTGTGAAGGGACAGTATATGGAAAAAATGTCCGTATCATCTACAATGGGTCCAGGTATCCAAATTGACCATGCATCTATAAGGTAAACTTATGCCAAATAATAAAAATATCGAACAAGTGAAAGAATTGAAAGAAACCTTTTCAAAGGCAAAGGCAATTTATTTCACTGAATATCATGGACTTAATGTTGGTGATATCACCAAACTTCGTAGTGAATTTTTTAAAGCCAATGTTGAATATAAGGTTGCGAAAAATACTCTAATCAAATTAGCTGCAGAGCAAAATATGATTAGTGGGCTTGACGAAGTCTTAGTAGGATCAACAGCTATTGCAATTGCTTATGATGAACCAGTTGCGCCAGCTAAAGTGATTAAGGAATTCACAAAAGATAACGATTTACCCAGAGTAAAAGGTATCTTGTTCGATGGTGAATTCCTACCCGGAGAAGAATTCAAAAAATTAGCAGATATGCCAAGTAAGGAAGAGTTGCTTTCTCAATTGGTTGCCATGTTAAACAGTCCATTGCAGAAATTGGTCTCAACCTTGATAGCACCAATGCAAAATGCAGTGGGTGTATTGAATAATTTAAAAGAAAAAAAATCTTAATTTTGAAAAACCAATAAGGAGTAGTTCAAATGGCAGTTACTCGAGCGGATGTTCTATCATATCTTGAAGAATCAAATATGATTGAAATCTCAGAACTCATTAGTGAAATCGAAGACAAATTTGGTGTAACCGCAGCAGCCCCTGTTGCCATAGCAGCCGCGCCGGCTGCAGGTGATGCAGGTGCTGAAGTGAAAACCGAATTTGATGTTATTCTTAAATCATGTGGTCAAGCAAAGATCAATGTTATTAAAGTTGTTCGCAGCCTTACCGATTTGGGATTGAAAGAAGCAAAGGAGCTTGTTGATTCTGCGCCGAAAGCAATAAAAGAAGGCATCTCTGAATCAGAAGCAAATGATATTAAAGCACAGCTTGAAGAAGCAGGTGCAGAAGTTGAACTCGCATAAGTTCAATTATCATTTCTTTTATTCTTATAACAAATAAAAATCGGGAGGCTTAATTGGCAGCTTCAATAACAATTGACCAATTCTTAAAACGAGATTCTTTTTCAAAGATTCCTGCGTTTGTAGATGTACCAGATCTTCTCTCAATTCAAACCAAGGCTTACCAGCAATTTTTGCAGGAATGGATTCCGCAGGAAGCTCGTGAGCAAATTGGTCTTGAGGGTGTTTTTAATAACGTATTCCCGATAGAAGATTCACATCGGAACTATATTCTTCAATACAAAACCTATTATCTAGGTCAACCTAAATACACTCCAGACGAATGCATGGATCGCGGTGTGACATATTCTGCCCCTCTACGTGTACGTTTAGCTTTGCACATTACAGACGAAAACAATAAGAATGAATATGCGCAAAGCATAGAGCAAGATGTGTATTTTGGCAATATCCCATATATGACTGATAAGGGAACCTTTATTATTAATGGTGCCGAGCGTGTTATCGTATCGCAGCTTCAGCGCTCCCCTGGTGTATTTTTCGATGAATCAATCCACCCGAATGGTACGAAGTTGTTCCAGGCGCGAATCATTCCAGCGAGGGGATCTTGGGTAGATTTCACAACAGACATTAATGATTGTTTGTATGTCATTATCGACCGGAGGAGAAAATTTCCCGTTACTATGTTGTTGAGGGCGCTTGGATATTCAACCAATACTGATATTTTTAATGCATTTGGTTCACTTAAGTCTCTGAATCCTAAAAAAGATAATTTATCCAATTATATCGGTGCCACTGTGACTGAAGATGTTGTAGATACTCGTACGGGTGAAATCTTCTTCGAAAGCGGCACAGAACTCACAGCCGAACATACAGAATCATTAAAAGAAGCAGGCATTAAGGAGATTCGAGTCGTTGATGGAAATAAGAGTTTTGATTCCATGTTGCTATTAAATACGATTGAGAAAGATCCAACTGCAAGTACGGAAGAAGCATTAGCGGTTGTTTACCAACTTATTCGTTCTAGCGAGCCTCCTAATTTGGAAACGGCTCAAAAATTTATCGAGCGAATTTTCTTTAGTCCAAAAAAATATGATCTAGGGCAGGTAGGGCGATATCGATTGAATCAACAGTTCAATCTGAATGTGCCCGTAGAAGATACTGTTCTTACAATGGACGATATTATTCAGGTTATCAAATTCTTAATTGACATGCGAAAGGGTGAACGAGGTGTTGATGATATTGATCATTTAGGCAATCGTCGCGTAAAAACTATCGGTGAACAGTTAACCAACCAGTTTAGTGTGGCATTGAGTAGGATGATTCGTACCATTCACGAAAGAATGAATTTGAGGGAGTCTGAAAGTATTACGCCACAGGATTTGATTAACTCCCGAGTAGTGACCACCGTAATTAATACATTCTTTGGTACATCACAGCTTTCACAATTTGGAGACCAAACGAATCCTTTAGCTGAAATCACTCATAAGCGTCGTATTTCTGCATTAGGACCAGGTGGTTTAACTCGAGAACGAGCTGGCTTTGAAGTCCGTGATGTCCACTATACTCATTATGGTCGTCTTTGCCCTATCGAGACACCTGAGGGTCCCAACATTGGTTTGATTTCATCTTTGGCTATGTTTGCTCAAGTAAACGATCACGGTTTTATTGAATCGCCCTATCGTAAAATTAGAAAGCTCATGGGGAATTCTGTTGTTACAAATAGCATTGAATATTTATCAGCTGATGATGAAGATCGTGTACTTGTGGCTCAAGCATCTGCGAAACGAAATGAAAAAGGTAATTTGACAGAAGAAAAAATTCGTGCACGTGTTAAAGGAGATTTTCCGATAGTAAGCCCGAGTGATGTTCAATATGTTGAAGTCTCGCCTAACCAGATTTTGAGTGTAGCTGCTGCGTTAATTCCATTCCTCGAGCATGATGATGCAAACCGTGCTTTGATGGGGTCTAATATGCAACGCCAGGCAGTACCATTAATGAAACCTCAATCGCCCATCGTGGGAACTGGAATTGAAGCTAAAGTAGCTGTGGATTCGCGGTCTGCTGTTGCTTCACCCGTCGATGGTAGAATCACTTATGTTGATTCTCAAAAAATTCTCATAAAGCGAAAAGACGTTATGGATTCTTTGGCGCTTTACGAGGGTGAAAATATTATAGAGATCAAACTAAAGAAATTCCACCGAACAAACCAGAATACTGTTCATAACCAGCGGCCACTTTTAGGAGTAGGGACGCGTGTTAAGGAAGGTGATGTTATCGCTGACGGTGCGGCAACTGAGCAAGGCGAACTTGCCCTTGGATCTAATATCCGAGTCGCATTTATGCCTTGGCGTGGTTACAACTTTGAAGATGCAATTGTTTTAAGTGAGCGCTTAGTCAAAGATGATGTTTTCAGTTCTGTTCATTGTAATGAGGTGGAACTGGAAGTCCGAGATACTAAACGAGGCCAAGAAGAGCTAACACCCGAAATTCCTAATGTAAGTGAAGATGCTACTAAAGATTTGGACGAATCTGGAATTGTCCGCGTAGGTGCTCGTGTTAAAGAAGGTGATATTCTGATTGGGAAGGTTACGCCAAAAGGTGAAACAGACCCAACGCCGGAAGAGAAACTTCTCAGGGCAATTTTTGGTGAAAAAGCAGGTGAAGTTAAAGATGCTTCTAAACGTGCCGAACCTGGTATTAAGGGAGTGGTTATTAAAACACAGCTTTTTGAAAAGCAAGCAAAGCGTACTAAGAAAGAAGAACGCGTGGAGATCTTACTTTACCAAAAAAGTGCAGCTGAAAAGAAAAAGCATCTTAAGGAATCTCGTGATGAGAAATTAACAAATCTTTTGAAAGATGAAATATCAAATGGTATTCGCGATCTTACCTCCAGTAAAACCTTGATTAAGAAATCTACAAAACTAACGCTGAAACGTTTAAATAGTTTTGATATGGAGCGATTTGCTCAAGATGATGCGTGGGTCGAGGATAAAGCAGTTTGGAAAAAAATCAAAGCAGTATGGCGTTCATTTAGAATAGAATGGGTTGGTATTGAGACCAAACTAGAACGTAAGATATTTAAACTTCGTGTAGGAGATGAGCTCCAGCCTGGTATTGTAAAATTGGCGAAAGTTTTTGTGGCTCAGAAACGTAAAGTTTCTGTTGGTGACAAAATGGCTGGCCGTCATGGGAACAAAGGTATTGTCGCTACAATCGTTCCGGAAGAAGACATGCCTTACATGGAAGACGGAAAACCAGTTGATGTTGTACTGAATCCGCTGGGTGTCCCCTCCCGTATGAATCTAGGTCAGTTATATGAAACCATGCTTGGATGGGTCGGTGAGATTACGGGTAGAAAATTTGCGACACCTGTGTTTGATGGTGCAACGCCAGAAGAAGTTGCGAAAGAGATGGAGGAAGCGGGGCTTCCGGCATCTGGAAAAGAACGGCTGATCGACGGGAAAACAGGAGAGTACTTCGACAATCCTGTCACAGTTGGAAATATATACATGATGAAATTGAGTCACATGGTTGATGATAAGATGCATGCGCGTTCTACGGGACCTTATTCACTAATTACACAGCAGCCTCTGGGTGGTAAAGCTCAGTTTGGTGGACAGCGTTTTGGTGAGATGGAGGTTTGGGCCTTGCAAGCCTATGGCGCAGCGCATACGCTTCATGAGTTATTGACTGTTAAATCCGATGACGTTGAAGGCCGATCAAAGGTCTATAACTCAATCGTTCGAGGCGAACAAATGCCTGAATTTTCATCACCTGAATCTTTCAATGTAATGATCAAAGAACTTCAAGGTCTTTGCATTGATGTACAACTGGATTAGCGTAAGGAGACAATGCTTTGACTTACATCCAATCAACCACTATTGATACTTCAAAAAAATATAGTTCAATCACCATTGGATTATCTTCCCCGGAAATGACCCTTGCCCGTTCTTACGGGGAAGTTTTAAAACCGGAAACCATTAATTACCGCTCATACAAGCCCGAAAAAGATGGTCTTTTTTGTGAAAAGATTTTTGGACCTGTTAAAGACTATGAATGTCATTGTGGCAAATACAAAGGGATTCGGTACCGTGGCATTATTTGTGATCGTTGTGGCGTAGAAGTTACCCGTAAAAAAGTTCGTCGTGAACGAATGGGGCATATAACACTGGCTGTTCCTGTAGTTCATATTTGGTACTTACGGTCTATTCCAAGCAAGTTGAGTTATCTTGCGGGAAAAAGCACCAAGGACCTTGAGCGTGTGATCTATTATGAAATGTTCATGGTAATTGAACCTGGCGAAAGTGGCATCGAAAAGTTCGAATTAATCGAGGAGGATGAATATCTAGAGCTCGAACAACAATTCGGATATATGGCTGTTTCTGAAGAAGACAGAGATAATGAAAATTATTTTCATGCAACAATGGGTGGCGATGCTATGAAAGAATTGCTCTCAAGGTTGAATGTTATCGAATTAAAAAGAGAACTGATCGATATTGTTAAAACATCCAAGTCAAAGCAAAAACGAGCTGATGCATTAAAGCGCTTGAAAGTTGTACAATCGTTTGTTCCTGATCCAACCAAAAAAAAGCTTAACAAGCCTGAATGGATGATTGTGTCTATTCTCCCAGTAATCCCACCAGAGTTACGACCACTGGTCCCACTCGAAGGCGGTCGTTTTGCTGCGTCTGATTTGAATGATCTTTATCGACGGATTATTATTCGTAACAATCGGCTAAAACAATTAATGGAAATAAATGCCCCTGATGTCATTTTAAGAAATGAAAAAAGGATGCTTCAGGAAGCTGTTGACGCTTTGTTTGATAATAACAGACGAAAAACTGCGATTCGAAGTGGCTCTCGGCGTCCATTAAAATCTCTCTCGGATATGCTTCGTGGAAAAACTGGACGTTTCCGTCAAAACCTCCTTGGAAAACGTGTCGATTATTCTGGTCGTTCTGTGATTGTTGTTGGGCCTAGCCTCAAACTTAGTGAATGTGGGATGCCAAAAAATATGGCCTTAGAGTTGTTCAAGCCTCACATGATACATGAACTAATGGCTCGTGGGTACACTCAAACTCCAAGAAGTGCAAAACTCATGGTGGAAAATCGTGAACCAGTGGTTTATAAAGTTTTAGAATATGTTGTAAGGGACCATCCAGTACTTCTGAATCGTGCACCAACGTTGCACCGTCTTGGAATCCAGGCTTTTCAGCCTGTTCTCGTAGACGGTAAGGCGATCCAATTGCATCCATTGGTTTGTTCAGCATTTAATGCTGACTTTGACGGTGATCAGATGGCAGTCCACCTCCCGCTATCTTTAGAAGCCCAGATGGAAGCGCGGATGCTGATGCTGGCAAGTCATAATATCCTTCATCCGGCAAATGGCCAACCGATTGCTGTTCCTTCTCAGGATATGGTGTTGGGGTGCTATTATCTTACCCTCCCAAAAGAAGGAGATAAGGGAGAAGGGAAATTATTTGGTTCTATTGAAGAGGGGTTGCTAGCGTATGAAAATAAAGCTGTGGGCTTACATGCAATAGTAAATGTTCGTCACAATGGTAAATGGATTAAAAATACTACTGTTGGTCGGATTATTTTTAATTCAATTCTACCGGAAGGTGTTGAGTTTGTTAATGACCTAATTAATAAGAAAAAATTAACTCAAGTTGTTAGTAACACTTATTTTCTTGCTGGGAATTTCCAAACTGTTATATTCTTAGATCAGTTAAAAGATCTTGGATTTAGTATGGCGACTGTTAGTGGGGCTTCAATTGCGATTAGCGATGTATTGATTCCTGATGCCAAAGATGTGATACTAGAAAGTGCTCAAAAAGAAGTTGATGAAATTAAAAATAAGTATGATCGTCATATTTTAACGGATGGAGAGCGATATAATAAGGTAATTGACATTTGGACACATGCAACTAACCGTGTTGCTGCTTCCATGATGGATTCTATACGAGAAGATAGACACGGATTTAATCCAGTCTATATGATGGCTGATTCTGGTGCTCGTGGTTCACAAGATCAGATCAAGCAGTTGGCTGGAATGCGTGGGTTGATGGCTAAACCACAAAAATCTATGAAAGGGGGTGTGGGTGAAATTATTGAATCGCCAATTACATCAAATTTTAAGGAAGGACTATCTGTCTTTGAGTACTTTATATCAACTCATGGAGCCAGAAAAGGTTTAGCTGATACTGCGTTAAAAACCGCGGACGCTGGGTATTTAACTCGACGATTGGTTGATGTTGCACAGGATGTGGTTGTATATATCACGGATTGTGATACAATTAATGGTATTCTGATTGCTGATTTAAAAGAAGGTGAAGAACTCATTGAATCATTATCAGATAGGATTCTTGGGAGAACTGTGGTAGATGACTTCATTATGAAAGGTGAAGTCGTTGTGAAGGCAGGATCTGTAATCGAAGATGACGAAGCTGAAATGATCGGGGACAGCGGCGTAGAGAATATCCGTATTCGTTCAATCCTTACGTGTGAAGCAAAAAGAGGGTGTTGTGCGAAATGTTATGGCTGGGATTTATCAACTCATCAATTAGTTGATATTGGAACAGCTGTTGGGATTCGTGCCGCACAAAGTATTGGTGAGCCTGGAACACAGTTAACACTTCGTACTTTCCATATTGGAGGTACTGCAACGAGAATTATTGAAAAATCAGAAATGACTACAAAGCGTCCGGGGACTGTCAAATTCTCTGACAATTATGATTTTGCTGATACGATAGATGAATCTGGAACAAAAGTTCGACGTTGTATGGTCCGCCATGCAAAGCTCTTTATTATAAATAAAGAAGGGCAGGAAAATGCTTCATTTAATGTCCCTTATGGTTCAAATGTTTTTGTGAGCGATGGTGATGAGATTGCAGCAAAAACAACCTTGATTCAGTGGGACCCGTATACAGATATAATTTTAGCACGTGAAACTGGTTTAGTCTCTTTGAATGATTTCATAGAAGGTGAGACCTATGCGGTTGAATCTGTTGAAGGTGGAAAAAAGCAAATGGTTGTTGTGGAAGCCAGAGATCGGAAATTGAGTCCTCATATCGAAATTATTGATAAGGCAGGAAAGATTCTTGCTGGTGGTACCATATTGCCCGTGAAGGCAACTTTGGTTGTTACCAATAAACAAAAAGTTGCTCGTGGACAAACTTTGGTGAAGATTCCTAAAGAAATTGGTAAAACCCGCGATATAACGGGGGGGCTGCCTCGAGTTGCGGAATTATTTGAAGCTCGAAAACCTTCAAATCCTGCAGTTATGACAGAAATTAATGGTACTGTTAGTTTTGGTGATACTAAACGCGGAGTTCGCAAGATCCACGTGATGGGTGTTGATGGAGAAGAAAGAAAGTACTCTATACCTTATGGTAAACATGTAATTGTCCACGACGGCGATTATATCAATGCAGGAACAAACCTTTGTGAAGGTGCCATCTCTCCTGAAGATATTCTCCATGTTTTGGGACCTGCAGCAGTTCGAGATTATCTAGTAAATGAGATTCAGGAAGTATATCGATTACAGGGCGTTAAGATTAATGACAAACACATTGAAGTTATTGTGGGTCAAATGATGTTAAAGGTTAGTGTAAAAGATACAGGCGATACGCGGTTTCTTGAGGAAGACCGTATTGCAAAACGTGACTTTTTTATTGAAAATGACCGTTTATCCAAAATGATTATTGTGAATGAAGTGGGTGATTCTGATTTGGAACAAGATTCCATGATAGATCGTGCTGAACTCCTTGAGATTAATAAGGATTTGAAAGCCGATGGGAAAGAATTGGCTACATATCGAAAGCCGAAACCGGCTACATTTGAACCAATTTTGATGGGTATTACCCGCGCATCATTAAACACTGAAAGTTTCATTTCAGCCGCATCTTTTCAGGAGACAACTCGCGTATTGACTGATGCATCCACCGCTGGGAAAACTGATTACCTCCAGGGATTAAAAGAGAATGTCGCTGTGGGTCGCTTGATCCCTGCTGGAACAGGAACTCCTGGCATTCGGGACATCCTTGTAGGTGCGCATGATACTGATGAAGATGCTCTATCTGAATTGGGCGATGCAGTAGCATAATAATAATGAAAATATTTAAAATGGTTATTGCAGTATTTTCTATTTTATGCGTAATTTTATAGGCTCTAGATAAAGTGATATGCCGACGATAAATCAATTAGTTAGAAAAGGCCGGAAGCGCGTTTCAAAGAAAACAAGCACACCGGCACTCATGAGTAATCCTCAGAAACGTGGAGTATGCACTCGTGTTTATACAACTACGCCTAAAAAGCCGAATTCCGCACTGCGGAAAGTGGCGCGTGTACGGTTGACCAATGGGATGGAAGTTGCTGCTTATATTCCAGGTGAGGGGCACAATCTCCAGGAACATAGTATTGTTCTTATAGAGGGGGGGCGAGTTAAGGATTTGCCAGGTGTTCGCTATCACGTTGTCCGTGGAACATTAGATACCGCTGGCGTGAGTGATCGGAAGTCAAGCCGTTCCCGTTACGGTGCTAAAAAGGCAAATTAAAAAGATTATATAATGAGAAGAAGAAGACCAGAACGTAGACAAATATTGCCTGACCCGGTTTATAATGATAAGCTGGTTGCTAAATTTGTGAATTATATCATGGATCAAGGTAAGAAAGGTATAGCTGAAAAAATATTTTATGGTGCAATGGATCAAATAAAGCAGCGTACAAAAACAGATGGCCTGAAAATCTTTGAAAAGGCAATTGAAAATGTAGCTCCATCGGTGGAAGTCAAATCTCGTAGAGTTGGCGGCGCGACATATCAGGTCCCCATCGAAGTGCCAAGAGGCCGTCGTTTTTATTTAGCATCACATTGGCTTATTAATGCGGCAATTGGGCGGTCTGGTAAACCTATGTCGGAAAAATTAGCATCTGAGCTGATCTCTGCAGCTAATGGTGAAGGTGGTGCTGTTAAAAAGAAAGATGATACACATAGAATGGCAGATGCGAA
>TARA_B110000240_G_scaffold17700_2_pt1 | contig 11983 bp, 11 predicted proteins | sample TARA_B110000240 | Tara Oceans TARA_B110000240 (sample SAMEA4397611) | marine metagenome | biome: Polar Biome; feature: [DCM] deep chlorophyll maximum layer (ENVO:01000326); material: water (ENVO:00002006), including particulate matter (ENVO:01000060) such as... | depth 17 m | reverse complement strand
GTGACCTGTATTTGGAGGACGACGCGAGGAGTTGGGGGCAGGTAAGTTTCCCAAATCCTGAATCCTATGACTGTTTGCCCATACGGGACTGACACTTTCTTTTATTCATCGGAGAAACTTCGGGTGGCGGAGCGGGAACGGGACGCCGGCGCGGCCGACGGCGACGAAAAGAAAAAGGTACAGCCTTTCCCAATCACCACATTCCGACGACTGATTGCCCATACGACGAGACTGACACTTTCGGCTTTTATCGGGCCAGGACGCGTTCGACCACGGGTCGCTGTTGCCCCTACAAGCGGGTACTCGACACGACTCCCCCGTGTCGCCGCAATCCCCGTCCCCGCTGGAACGATCGCGAAGCGGCGTGTCCGAAGATGAATGGGGAAACGGAGACCTCGATTTGCCGGGGATGTGAGTGAAGTGTGGGAAATAGGACTTATTCCACCTGAAGTGAACGCGGATGTGAGTGAAGTAGTTCCACGAAGGCGAGATGAAAACGAAAAACCGATGCAATTTACGTAACAGTATGCGTTGCATTTATGTTCCCGTTTCTCCCGTCACGCCGCCGCGGCGGTGGACATGGCTTTGTGCCGCCGCGTGGCGAGGTCGTTTAGGAGTTTGGAAACCACCATCATCTGCGCGTTGTGCCGCGCTTCGCTCCCCGCGTTGCCGCCTATTCCCCTGACGCGTTCGATTGTTACTAAGATGGTGTGTTCCGAAAACGTCTCCCCCGTGAGCCGCCGCAACACGTCCTTGATTCCCTCCGGCAGCTCCTCCGCGATTGTTCCGTTGGCCAAATCAGCGCCGCCCCCCACGTTCCCGGACCGCGGGACGTACGCCTTTTCCGTGTGCCGTACGCAGTGCGCGACCAAGGACGAGAGCTCCGCCTCCGTGGTTCGGCTGTCGTCGGATTTCAACCGTCCGAACGGCCGCACGCGGTCTCGGTGCGCCGCGCCGGGAACCAAGGTCACTTTTTTGGAAGGGTGGTACTTGTTCAGCACCACGCCGTCCGCGGTGGTGGCTTTCATCGAGGAAAGGTCTTTTTCTGGTTCGTCGGTGCGTATACTCGTGCCAACCGGTTTTGACTCATTCGAGTCCTTCGCGTCCTTAGCGAGATCCCGCTCCAAACGCACCCGCGCCGCCGCCTGCACGGTACTGGAGGGCGGCGCCCCCGGCGGCGGCGGCGGTTGGCGCGCTCCGGCGGACGCGCTCGGCGCCGACGCCGCGACGAACGAGCTCGCGGCGGGGGACAGGGTTTGTTCCCCCGAAAGCCCGCGGCTGGAAGGCGCGGAGACCGCGGAGCGGCAGGCGGCCTGGTGCTCCGGCTTCGCGTCCACTTTGTTGGAGGGGTGGTACTTGTTCATTGTGGAGTGGTCTCCCGAGGCGGAGGAATTCGTGGACCCAGAGGCGCTCACCGCGTTTTCGTCGCGGCGCAAGTACCGTCCCGACCCGGGAAACGGGCGCTCCGTGGCGGGCGCGAACGACCGCGTCGCGGTCGTCGACGCGAACTGGCTCTTTTTCGTCTCCGAGATGTCCGCTAAGCCGCCGCGCGGTACCGAGGAAGGCGTGGTTGACGTTTCGTCCAGGGAAAACGGCCGCGCGGGTTTGCGTGTTCGTTCCGATTGCGTCTGTCCGCCGTCGCAGGACTTTCGCGGACCAAGGGCGGAGATACCGGCGTCTCTTAGCTCCAGCTCGCGCGCGCGAACCTGGTCCGTGCGTTTGGGCAAACGCTCCAACGACGACAACGCGTGCGTGCGCGGTTCCGGCGGAGTATCGTCCTTGTTTTCGTCATCCGCCTCCGCCTCCCCGTCGTTCGGAGCGCCAAACAAACCAGACTCTTCCGCCGCCGCGCTTTGTTTCCGCGCGTCCTCCTCCCGCACAACCGCGGCGGTGTCGTGCGAGATGATCATCCCGCCGAGGCGTTCCACCGCCACGAAACCGCCGCTGCCGTCCGCCAACCTTCTTCGCAGATACCCGTGCGGCAGTAAATGCGCGGCGTCCGGGAGGGGCAGCATGCCATCCGCGTCGGTCGCCTCGGCGTTCGCGCGCACCTTGGCGCGTTCCTTGTCCCACCGTCGGTCCTTCTCCATCCCACTTTCGGTGTCGTCCCCCGCTTGCCTGGTGCGCCTCGCCGCGGTGTTGATCACTTCGGGCAAAATAGTAGGGAACAGGTGGAACGCGAAAACCAGGTTCCTCACGTCCTCGACGTGAATGCCGTCCAGCAATGAGGTGTGCAGTAAATCCAAGGACGTAGCCCCGAGCACGTCAACGCACCCGCCACCCGCGTAGCAAGTCAACATGTCCTTCGTGCTCACGGCGGTAATAAGAAGCTCGCCTCGCGAGAATATCCCGCTGGCTTGCGCTTTCAGTAACCCGTGCTCCAGCGCGACGACGGCTTCCATGCCCACCACTCTGTCGTCGAACGCGGACTTAGCGCTTGTGCTGCTCATGAACCCACTCTCCGCGTCCCGGGTGAATGACCCTAGGAAGTTCTGGAACGAAACCGACCGCACGGCGGGCGCGTCGCTGGACAGGAAGGACGCTCGGCGTCGCTCGAAGGACGAACGCGACCGGCGAGGAGGACCGTTGTTCGTTTCACTACTGTTTTCGCCGTACCCGTCGTCCAAACTAACCCGCCCCCCCGTGCCACCCTCGCTGCTTTCTATGTCCCTCAACTCGTCAATCAAACGACTGGCGAGCTCGTCCGACCCGTGCGTGCGCCGTTCGGGGTCCCCGTCCCCGTCCACGTCCGAGTTCGGGGACAGGCTCTCCTGTTCAAGCGCTTCTTCGGTGATAAGAAGCGCGTGCGCCAGGGCTTTCCGGAAATCCGCAAACAGCGCGGGCGAAAGCTCCGACTCATCCGCCGCGCCATCGCCGCCGCCGCCCAACACGCTTCCTTTTCCCTTTTCCAGAAGCGCCGCTTCCATTTGCCGCGACCTTTGTTCCCACTCCGCCTTGTCCTGCGCTAGTCTGGCGAGTTGCCGGCGTCGTCGCGCGTGCCGCCGCCGCGCCACGCTTTGCTTGGACCCGTCCGTCGCGATGCTCCCGTCCTCCTCCTCACCCTCTTCCCAAGTTCCCATCCCGCCACCCGCCAAATCGTCGTGGTACCCGCCGAGACGCATCTGCATTTGCTGGTACTGGTAAAGCGCCTCTTGCGTTAAAGGCAGGTGCGGAATGGAACCGTCTTGGTTGTGCCCTTGGCCCGGCGAGGTTTGGGCCCCAGGGCCGGCGCCCGGTGGCCCGGCTCTCGTCGTCGCGCGCGCACCCGGCGGGGGAAGCGGCGGTTGGTGTTGCTGGTGGTGTTGCAGACCTCGCGCCATCGCGTGTTGCTGTTGTTGGTACATCCGGAGTTGCAGCTCCCTGTACATCTGCTCGTAATCCACGTACCCGGCGCCGTTTACTGCGCCGGGAGAAACGCCGTTCATCCCATACATCATCGCCTCGACGCTCATCGGCCCGGCCGGGACCATGTTCGGGGCGTTGTAGTACCCCATGCTCGGGTGATACCCTCCCTGGGAAAAGGAAAAGGAAAGGTGGTGGGAGGAGTGTGAGTGGGAGGAGAGTGAGGTGGTGGGAGGAGAGTGAGTCCGGTACGGGTCACGCGGGGTACGGGACGGGGAAGGCGGCAATGCGTGTGACAAACCGTCGCGCTTCGTTTCGGTAAACACGGTGCGCGATGCATCCATCCGCGGCAAGCTCACACGCGCGTGAACTCTAAAACACATCCGGAGCGCGCGTGTCCACCGAGGAAGATCTGCAATTGCGATTGCGAAAAAACCCGAACACGACGAGGCGTTCCGTGCGTACCTGCGGAGGCATGTTAGGCATGTTCTGGCCGTAAGGCGGGGGGGGAGGTGTCCATCCCGGTGGCCCATTGTAGCTCATCCGTAGCGGGCGCGCGTACCCGTCGGGCGCGCACGAGCACGTTCTGCTTCAAAAGGGAAGGTGCCGGCGTAAAAGATATTTGTGGGTCGTGTTGTTGGGACGTGTGCATTTCCCAAATTCCAACACTGTTTGCCCATACAAGACTGACACTCTTTTTTTACAAGATCTCGGAGAAAAAGTGTCATAAAAGCGCGCTCGCACGTCCCCAGCACTTTGCAACCCCGCGTGTGTGGTACAACCTTACCTCCACCCGTCTAGACACTCCCAGTGGCGTCGTCCTAGGTGCGCTTCCACGACGTTCGTTTTCGCGCGGATTTCGTGTGTCACGGGAGGTCGGCCGCTTGTCAAACGCGTGTCCCCGAAGCTCACGCGCGGTCTTCCCTCCCAATTTACGCGAGCGACGGCAATCGAAACGATGGCCACTCCCACCGAGCTGCTGTATTTCGGCGATACCTTCCGGTTCGAGTGCGAGTCCCGGGTTTTGTCCGTGGAGTTGATTGATTCCCCGGATACAGCGCCACCAACGAACACCAAACAATACGCCGTCGTGCTGGACAAAACCGTGGCGTACCCTGTGGGAGGCGGCCAGCCCTCGGATGTGGGCAAAGTTGTGTGTGCTTCATCCGAGACGAGTTTTTCCCTGCAGCGGGTCGTCGCCGGGAAAGACGGCGTGGTGCGGCACGTGGGCGTGTTCGGGATTCCTGGAGAAGAAACCACAGCAGAGTCAAAGAAGGGAGATTTGAACAATCAATTCAAACCAGGCGACACCGTGACCGTGACGATCGACCAAGAAAAAAGAATGCTACACGCGCGGATACACAGCGCCGGGCACTTGCTGGACGTCGCCATGGGTAAGGAACTTTCCCATTTACCACATTCCGCCGACTGATTTGATTGCCCAAGCAAGACTGACACTTTGTTTTTTCCAATCAGGTAACGTGGGGTACCCGTCCCGTGTTTTGCGCCCGGCGAAAGGACTGCACTCCGTGGACCAGGCGTACGTGGAGTACGACGGGAAGGTTACGGATACGGACGAGTTGGTGGAGGTGTTGAATGCGGAGATGAAACGGCTGGTGGAGAGTGGGGGAAAAACTTGCACAAAAATCATGGCGTACGACGACGCGAGAAAAGCGTGCGGCGGATTTCTGCCGTCGTTTGTGGACCCCGTTTCGCATCCCCGGGTGGTGGTGATTTTGAACGACACGGAAGGGTGTCCGTGCGGGGGGACGCACGTGGGGGACGTGGGGGATATCGGCGTGGTGACCATTTGCGCAATCCGGGTGAAGAAAAAAGTCACGCGAGTGAGCTACGCGATACAAGGGATGACGCGGGGGTGACGGACGGTTGTTTCAGGCAATCAGCAGACTAGGTTTCCGGAACGAATCATCGCGACATCAAATGAATCAATCAACCTACCGTTCAATCAATCAACAACTGTCAGACCGTGCTGTGTTCCCAAAATCAGTCGCATCTACTCAAGCTTCCTCCGACGCCGGTTTGTCCCCGTCCTCCCCCGCGCTCGAGTCCCCCCTGTTCGTGTTGAACAAACTTTGCAGCGCCACCTTGGCTTGTAACCTTTTCTCCTCCTCCTCCAGCATCGACCCGAACACGTTCAGTCTTTCGGCGTGCGAGTCGCACTGCACCAGGAGCGTGAACGGGTAAATGGTCTGCCCAACCATCGCCAGGGTTTCCTCGCGGAACGTCTGCTGCAGCCTGGTGAATTCGTTCCTGATTTCTTGAGGCAGCTTGTCGAACTGTACCGTGACCTTGGATTGCATGTCCTTGCCTTGCTTCGTGAGGTAGTTTCGCAGGAGAACCTGGATGTCGTTTGACAACTCGCTTTCCTTAGCGCTGAGGCGGTTTTGCAAAAGCGACTGCCACAACCCGGCGAGCCTCCACAACCCGTCCTCGCCGCGCTCCGCGGAGAGGGTATCGACTAAGTTCTCGGTGAACCGCACGGGTTCGCCCAGTTTCGTTTGCTTGGCGATGATGGACACGAACCGTTCCTTTAGCAGTTGTTCTTTAGTGCTCAAGTCCTCGTCGTCGTCCACGTCCTCCAAAGGCGTTACCACCGCTTTCAGGTACGTGCTTCTGTCCGCCCAGACTTTGTCGTTCAGGGTTCGCGTGATGCGGACCCGCCCGATGACTTTGTGCGAACACACGTACTTCACCGCGTCCGCGGTTTGCTCGGAAACCTCTTTCAGGTCCTCCAAGTAGAACACTGGCGCCACGGCGGCGAGCTCGCCCGTGGTGGGGTGCGACACAGGCACCACGAACCGCCGCGAACCGTTGAACAGGATGTCGCTGTACATCGAACGGTATCTTGGTTCGAAGATGTTTAAAACGTGATCACTGTGGGGCATGTACGCGGTGCTTCCCAGGGGGAACACGGGCATGACCATTGTCGTAGGGTTCTGTGTCGCGTCAACTAGTTCCACGTCCTTCGAAGGGTCCAGGGGAGGGAGCCATTTCAACTCGGCAAAGAAATCCCGCGCGCCTCCGTCTTCGTGGTCAAAGCTGTCATCCACGGAACCTGCTTCGCCCCCGGGTGCGGCGCCGTACGTGCGGAACGCGCTTGGGCGGCGCGTCCCAGTGGCGGCCACGGGCCATCGGGTCAAACAAACGCCTCGGTGAGACGCGGCGATGGGAGACTTCATCAACCGAACGTTGTGTTTTGGCAAACCGCGGGTGTGCCACCGTGAGGTGTGCATCCCGCACGCGGCGGGTTGCGCGGAGGAAGACGCGCAGCCGCTCATCGCGCGCACCAGCGCCGGACCGACGCGAGTGGTGGTGGACATACTGATGTCCCTTAGGCGCGGAAGGCGCGCCGTGAGTGCGGAGACGGCGCGAGGGCAGAGACACGGTTATCCGATCTGAATGAGAGAAGAGCTGACGTGTTTTCTTGGGGACGACGAGCTGAAAGCAGACGAGTTTGACATCTGGCAGAGTGCAGCAAACAGTCACGTGTGCACGTTTCAATCGATGTATGTTGGTATCTTTTTACACTCCGCGCCCACCGAGGACACCCCATTGCTTCCCCCTAAAATCAACCTCCTTCCCTGTCATCCCCTTCTCCACGTCTCCTTTCCCACACTCACTCGATCTTGCAGCTCACGCCTCCTTTGGCGAACAGGTTCCGCGACGCGCGCAGCGACATGGCGGCGTCCGACCACCGCATCAACTTTGTCGTCGTTTGGTTTTTGTACGCCCCCGACGCCATCAACGAGTACACCAACGTCTGCACGTCGTGGTTTTTGGGAAACCGGTACACGATAACCACGTTAGATTCGCCAGTCGTGGTGACGTGGTAGGACTCCAAGCGACCGCCTAGAAGGCCGATGAGTTTCGCGGCGGACTGTTGGGTGATGAGATGGTTTTTAGTGTCAGTTTTTTTGGCAATGGTTTTGGCAAGTTTTGGGTGTCATCGCTGGGTAGATGGCATCCCGAGGTCGTCTCATCGCGTGTTGGACGTTCGGGTGTTGTTTCTCTTTTTTAACCCTCACCTTTTCTCGGTCGATGTCCTTTTCGATCATGGCTTTGATTCCCGGTTCGCTGAAGGTCAACAACGTCATGAACGTGGGTTCCGCGGCTTCGAACGCCACCCCCTTACTTGGAAAGAGCTCCCGTTCCTCGGACTCCGCACCCTGCGCGAGCGTGGCACCCTGCGCGAGCGTGGCGAAGTTCGGGTTGGTGGCCACGGCGCGGACACCGGCGCGCGCGGGTCGGCATAGAACTCGCGCGCGGGAAAGCATCAGGCTCGTCGTGACAGTCAACGCGACGGGCACTGTGGCAACGAGGGCCGCGAACAGCCCACATTTGGATTTTTCGTGGAACTGACGATAATAAGTTGGTGACGACGTGGCGTTGAATGATCGAAAGTATCGCCACACCTCTTCGCGCGGACCGCACGATGTCGTGTGTTCTGAGCTCCCTCCAAGTCGTCGCCCCCCCGCGCGCGTCCCGTTACTCAGGGACGCGCGCGCGTCGCGCCTCTGTCCAAACCCGCGCCGCCTCCGCTGCGGACCAGGAGTCGCCCGCAGTGAAGCCTTCCGCGACCATGCCACGTAGGCGCCTCATCAACCTCGCCGCGGCGACGACCGCTTTGGTGGTCGCGAAACCTGCTTTCGCGGGCGAGTTCGGCAGCGACGCGGCGATGTCAGTGCTGCGACGGGAAGGCACGGTGAAACTCACGGAAGAGCAGTGGCGAGCGAAGCTGAAGGATGACCCGTTTTCGTACGAAGTGTTGCGAAAGGAAGCCACGGAGCGCCCGTTTTCGTCCCCGCTGAACAACGAAAAGCGAACCGGGACGTTTGTATGCGCGGGGTGCGACACCGAATTGTTCGACTCAGGTGCGAAGTACGACAGCGGCACGGGGTGGCCGTCGTATTTCCAGCCGATCTCTACTAAAGCCGTGGTGGAGGTGCCTGATTACAGCATAGTTTTCTTTCCGCGCGTGGAAGTGCGGTGCGCGACGTGCCAAGGCCATCTCGGGCACGTGTTCGAAGACGGCCCGAAAGATAAAACCGGCCTGCGCTACTGCATGAACGGCGCCAGCATGAAGTTCAAGCCGGCGGAGGTGTTGTAGCGAGGTGTTGTGTGGAGGTGTTGCCGGGATGTGCGGGTACAAGGCATACAGGTGGAATAGGACAGACACGTTGATTGTGCAACAAAAGTAATAAATCCAATCGGGGACTCCCCATCGTCGATTCGTATGAGTATCTATAGGGTAACTAAATGTACTCTTAGTTACCCTAGTATCTACTTGTAGTGTGTAACGGCGTAACAAGGCGGCTTGCATTTAATGTAACGTTTCTTTGGCCTGCTACCTCGCAATCGCCTCCAGCGCCTCCTCCACGTTTTCGTACGCAAACTCGAACCCGTTCGCCAGCGCTTTCTTTGGCACCACGCGTTGGCCGTCAAGCACCACGGTGGCGCCTTCGCCCAGTAACAGCTTCAGGGCGAACCCGGGGACGGGGAGCCAGTTCGGGCGGTTGGTTGCGGCGGCGGTGGCGGCGCACAGCCCGGCCATGGTGGTCGGGTTTGGCGCGACGCCGTTCACGACGCCTCGGTACGTTTTTGGATTTTCCAGCGCGGCTTTTATGAGGTTGACTAAATCCGCGCGGTGGATCCAGCTCACTACTTGGTCGCCTTTTCCCAAAATGCCTCCGCCGTAAAGCTGGAACACGGGCAAGATCTTCCCCATTGCGCCTCCGCCTTTTTCCAATACCACGCCGGTTCGGATCTTCGTGACGTAATTTGTTTCACACCTATCCGCCGCGGCTTCCCACTGCACGCAAAGGCCTGACAGGAAGTCGTTTCCCGGTTTCGAGTTTTCGTCGAAGGTTGCTTTTTTGGAAACGCCGTAGTACCCCACGGCGCTGCCGCTGACCAAGGAGGGTCTTTCTTTGTCCGGTAGCTTGTTGATAGCGTCCACGATGCGCTTTGTGGTTTGTAACCGGCTCTTCACCAGCGTCTTTTTGTACTGTTCGTTCCACGGGTCGCTGATACTAGCGCCCGCAAGGTTCACCACACCCGTGCATCCTTTCAGCGCGTCGTACCACTCAATCTTGCCACTTGCGGTGTCCCAGCCAAAGAACTTGGCGCCGTTAAAGAACGCGTTTGGCATGGTGACGCGTGCTTTGTTCGCGTCCCTTGTCAACACCCGCACTTCGTGCCCGTCAGCGAGCAGAGAATCCACCAAAGCCTTGCCCACGAAACCAGTCGCGCCGGTCACCGCGACGACCATCTTTTTACCCACGGCGGGCGCATCGGACGCGGAAGCGCTCGGCGACTCCGCTTTGCAACGCAGCGCGCGCGCGTTTCGGCGTGGCGGCCCGGTCGCGGGCGACCGCGACTGGCGCGCCGCGCGCCAGGCGCACAGCGCCGCGGGCGATGCGTTGATTGGGGCGGCGATCATGGTCGCCGTGCGAGGTCGAGTGCCGACGGTTCAGTGAGCTGACGTGTCCAGCTGTCGGCACTGCGAAAACAGTGCCACTCAGTTGTGAAAAACGCGTTATTATATTTGCTTGGCAGCACACAAACCAATCACCACAACCATGGGCGTCGCGGCGGCGGACGACGCGACCTCTGGTGACCGCGGTTTGGATTCCCTGTTCGAGAAACACGGCGGCCGCGTTGAGGTTGTTTTGGCCCGGCTCGCGAAAAACGGCCACGCGGTTGGCGAAGGCACCGCGTACGACGCCATCTGGGCACTCCGTTTCTGTCTTTCCAACGAATCAGATGACGACGCGGTGAGCAACGCGGAGGAGACGCTTGTTTGGCGTGCCGCGAACCGACAAATCCTGGACGCCGCGGCTTCCGGCCAAAAGCTCGCGAAGTTCGCCGCACTGGAAAACCTGGTTATCACGGATTACCACGGGTTCACGAAAAGCGGCTCGCCGTTGTTCGTGGTGCGGGCTGGGATTTCAAACCCGGGCGCGTTGATGGACGACTATTCCTTCCACGACGTGGTGGAGTTTCTGATGTACCGCAAGGAGTTGGGTTTCTTGTTGTGTGACAAAATCACACGCGGCACTAACACGCTAACCAAGCTAGTCACGATCAATGACCTGAACCACGTATCCCTCGTAAGCGGCACGGATAGCCGGTTCAGCAAAGTCTTAGGCGCGGTGTCGAAAATCAGCGAAGCCGTGTATCCGCAACTACTGGACCGAGCCGTCTTGATCAACGTCCCGTACGTGTTCTCCACGATGTGGAGCTTAGTCAAAGGGTTCCTTAGCAAGAAAACAGTGGGCAAGGTGAGCGTGTTTGCGGTGAGTGATACGCGAAGCGGCGATATTGGGAAATGTCCGTTCGCGAAGTTTCTGGATTTAGAAACAGTGCCTTCTTTTCTGGGAGGAAACTGTCGCTGCGCGGGCGGGTGCCTTTGCGGCGTGTCCAACGAACAAACCACGATGGTGGGCGTTACCAATGCCGAGGGGTTCACCAGCGCATACGTCGCCGCGAGAGGATCACACACGGTGTGGCGGGACTGCAGCGCGGGGGATGTCGTGGTGTGTCGCGTCGCCGTGGACGACGGGAAAGGCATCGCGATTGGCGTTTCGGTCGCGCCGACGCCGGCGAAAGACGCTCCGCAAAAAATACCCACAACGCTGGTCAAAAAGTTCAAGCACAAGCCGCGAATCGGAGGCGCGCAGTGGGAACACACGTTGACCGTCCCAATCAACGGCACGCTGGTGCTTGAGTTGAGCAACGAGGGGTCGCTGCTTACCGGTAAACAGGTACAGTACAAGGTGGACGTGGTTAGGCGAGGTACTTAATAAATGCCGAAAACCATTGTAACAAATACACTTTAAAATACGAACACATCCAAGTCATCGCCTCGCTTGGGCCGGTTCCAGGGTCACGAGTAGGTCTAATTCGGTAACATCACCTTCCGTGCCTTCCCCCCGCCGGACTCGCAGGGTCATCACATCGCCAACCTGGTGAAGTTCCGTGGCGGCGACCAAATCTCCCTCGGTCGCGATCTTGGCGCCGTCCGCGCCGACGATAACGTCGCCCGCCACTATGCCGCCCAACCCTCGCCTGGTGGGCAAAAGCCCCGCTTTCTCCGCGGCTGACTTGCTTGGGATACTTTGCACGAGCACGCCCTGCGACCGAACCCCCAGGGTTTTCGATACGTTCGGGTCCGCGACGACAATGTTCAGGCCGGGCAGGGTCACCACGCCGAACTCGATGAGCTGCGGGACGACTCTTTTCACTTTTTGAGATTAACAAGAAAGTGTCAGTCTACGTCTATGGGCAATCAGATCAGTCGGCGGAACGTGGTGATTGGGAAATACGTACCTAAATCGATGGGAATCGCGAACCCCACGCCCGCGCTGGATCCCGTGTTGGTGAAAATTGCGGTGTTTATGCCGACCAGCCGCCCGTTGATATCGAGCAACGCCCCGCCGCTGTTCCCAGGGTTAATCGCGGCGTCGGTTTGAATTCCCCCCGCGATAAGCGAACCGGCTTGCGAGTAAATCGTCCGGTTCAGCCCTGTGCTTGTTGACGAAAAGTGTCAGTCGGGACTGTAACTTGTACGAGTAATTACTCTGGACAATCGGCAGTACTTCGTAACGTGTATTGGGCGATG
>TARA_B110000240_G_scaffold180108_1_pt1 | contig 12042 bp, 9 predicted proteins | sample TARA_B110000240 | Tara Oceans TARA_B110000240 (sample SAMEA4397611) | marine metagenome | biome: Polar Biome; feature: [DCM] deep chlorophyll maximum layer (ENVO:01000326); material: water (ENVO:00002006), including particulate matter (ENVO:01000060) such as... | depth 17 m | reverse complement strand
TTTCTTTAATATGCGATAAGGCTGATATTAACGTTTGGGAATTAATAGATCTTGCGAATAAACACCCTAGGGTAAACATCCTTCAACCAGGCTGTGGAGTTGGGGGACACTGTATCGCAGTAGATCCTTATTTTATTGTTTCTGACTATCCAGCGGAGTCAAAAATGATTGGAACAGCAAGAGAGGTCAATAACTACAAGTCTTTTTGGTGTGCCGAGAAGATTCAAAATGAAAAACTTCAATTTGAATTAAAACACGGTAGAAAACCAAAAACAGCATTGATGGGGTTAGCGTTTAAACCCAATATCGATGATTTGAGAGAATCCCCAGCTAAATATATAGCTCAAAAAGTTTTACAAAATTCAAATAATGAAGAGCATTATATTGTTGAGCCAAATATTGAATCTCATTCAGTTTATAAGTTAACAGATTATATGGAAGCAATCAATAAAGCTGAAATTATTGTGTTTTTAGTAGCGCATAAAGAATTTTTAAACCTAGATATCCATGATGAAAAAATATTGTTGGATTTTTGTGGAATAAATAAATAAAATTTGTGAAAAATCAGTTAAAAGAAGGAGTAATCCTATCTTACATAATTGTTTTTACTAATGTGTTAGTTGGATTACTTTTTGTTCCCTATTTAATTAAATCCTTGGGGAAAAATGAATTTGGTTTATATTCATTAATTCTTTCTCTTGTTGGTTATTTAAGCTTAATTGATTTGGGGTTTAGTAAAACTTTAGTAAGATTTACATCAAAACTAAAAGCAAAGGGAGACTTACAGGGTCAATATGAATTATTTGGCGTTTGTTTTACTTTATTTACATCTTTTGGAGTTATCGTTTCTATTTTAGCATTAGTCATTTATTTCAACGTAGACATATTTTTAGAGAATACAATGAGTTTTGATGAGATTGAACTAATTAAGAATATGATTCTTGTGGTGATTTTTAATATATTTTTAAGTTTCCCTCTTGGAATATTTGGTTCAATTTTAATTGCATATGAAAGATTTATTTTTCAAAGATCTATCGAACTAGTTAAAGTAATAATTAGTACTACGCTTATGATTTTGGCTTTAGAAATTGGATATGGTGCTTTGCAATTAATATTTATAATTGCTTTTTCAAATATTTTGTTATTGATTATCAAATACATTTACTGTAAGACTCAACTAAATATTAAATTATCATTCAAAAAATTTAATTTTCCATTAACTAAGGAAATATTAATTTTTTCTTCTTTTATTTTTTTAGAAATTATAATGAGTTTAATCTACTGGAATACTGGCCAAATTGTTATAGGGGTAACTATTGGAGCTGCTGCTATTGCTGTTTTTGCTGTTGCCATTCAAATCCAAAGATTATATATGACCTTTTCAAATGCAATTTCAGGAGTTTTTTTACCTAAAGTTACAGCAATGATAGTTATTAATAGTTCAAAAGAAGAAATTTCAAATTTATTTATTAGGGTTGGTAGAATCCAATTTTTAGTTATATCATATGTTTTATTTGGGTTCATTATTTTTGGAAAAAATTTTATAAGATTTTGGGTTGGAGATGCCTTTGCAGAAGCATATTTTATTATTTTACTATTCATTATCCCCCTAACAATTCCTCTAATTCAAAGTCTTGGTATAGTTATATTAGAGGCAAGAAATCAAATGGAATTTCGTTCAATAGTATTAGTGATTATAGCTGTTTTTAGTCTCATATTTCAAATCATTCTAGCTAAGACACTTGGTATAATTGGAATAGCAATTAGTATTTCATTAGGTTTGTTTTTAGGTCAAATTATTATAATGAATATTTATTATCATGTTAAGCAGAATATTAATATTATTAAATTTTGGAAGCAAATTATTATTATGTCAATTAGCCCTTCGATTGTAACTTTTATTTTTTTATTTGCTATAACTCAATTTTCAATAAATACAATTCAAGATTTAATCTTTGGAATTATTATTTTTTCAGCAATTTATTTCCCTATTACCTGGTTCTTTAGTATGAATAAAAATGAAAAATCATTAATCACAGAAATCTTTAAAAAAATAACAAATAGACTTTAATGAAAAAAATAATTATTGAAATTTGCAACTCTATTTATGATTTACATAATTTTTTAAAATATTCTTTTGACGAAAATAAACTAAGAACAAAAGAGGAGTATATTGCATCTTTAACAAAACAATACCATACAATAGAAAAAGCACTAGCTCTACCAAGTCCAAGAATAGGTTTTGGAGAGAAAAAATACAAATTTTTATTAAATGATCTAAAAAATTACATTAAAATTTATGGCAATGATAATATTTCAGATGCCGTGATCTCATCATTCTATGCTTACATCAATTTTAATAATTTAAATAATCATTCAACTCCATTTATATATGAACTTAAAAATTTCATTAATAATCACAAAAACAACAAACTAGGAGGAATTGATGCTAACTATTTCATTAATGAAAATATTAATGAGTTTGAAATTTTCTTTAAAAGCCGAAAAAGCCTTAGAAACTTTAATGGTATAGATGTTCCAGATGAATTATTGTATAAAGCAGTAGATATTGCGAAATATACTCCATCTGTTTGTAATCGACAAGGTTGGCATATTTATAATTTTAAAGGAGATATAGTAAAAAAATTATTATATCTGCAAAGTGGAAATATTGGTTTTACTGATGAAATTAAAACACTTTCTATAGTAACTGGTGAAACTCAGTACTTTAGTTATAAAGAACGTAATCAAATTAGTATTGATTCAGGTATGTTTTCTATGTCTTATATTTTAGCTTTACATAGTCTCGGGTTAGGTACTTGCCCATTAAATATGTGTATTTCTTTAAAGATAGAAAATAAAATTAAAGCCTTAGCAAATATACCCAAAAGCAGTAAAATAATTATGTACATAGCTGTAGGTTATCCAGAAAAAAATTCAAGTGTCGCAAAATCATACAGAAGAAATACTAATTCATTCTTAACAAATAATACTTTAAAATAAGATGGTAAAAATAGCATTATTAACATTTCATAACAAAAATAACTTTGGAGCAGTACTTCAAACATATGCTACGATTAAACATTTACAAAAAAGCAATTTTAATGTCACTCTAATTGATTTAATCAGAAAACCTAAAAACAGGTTAGTTTCATTCATTTATGAGAAATTTATAAACTATAATTTTTGGAGATTTCGAAATGAGCATTTTAAAAATTGCATAACCAAAAGAATTTATACTGATGAATTAGAAAAATTAAATTTTATTTCAAAAGAGTTTGATTCATTCATAGTAGGTAGTGACCAGGTATGGCGTAAAGAATTTACACGTAAATTTGGATTTTTATTTTTCTTAGATTTTATAAAAAATAAAAAGAAAATATCATATGCTTCTAGTTTTGGTTTGTCTGAATGGAATGATGATATTGAAAGAACAAAAAAAATAGAAGGTTTGTTAAAGGAATTTGATTCCATTTCTGTAAGAGAACTTAGTGGAGTTACTATTTGTAAAGATTCTTTTAATGTTGCAGCTTTAAAAGTAGTTGACCCAACATTACTTATTCCTTTAGAAGATTATGTTGAACTAGCTAACAAGTGTAAAATAAAATCTACTAATAATTATATAGCAAAATTTTTATTAGATAAGTATTCATCCGATCAAATGAGCTTATTTTCTGAACTTTTTCACAGAATGGGTAAAGAAACAAAGGACCTATCTATTTCAAGAGTTAATATAAGTAATGTATCTCTTGAGGTTTTTCCGAATTCTATTGAACATTGGTTAAAATCTTTAAAAGATTCTGATTATATAGTAACCGAGTCTTTTCATTGTGTAATTTTTTCATTAATTTTTAGAAAAAATTTCATATGTATTTTAAATGATTTAAGAGGTACTGCAAGAATTGAATCAATACTTAATCAAGTTGGTCTTTCTCACTTGATGATAAGGCTCGATTCAAAAACTTCTGCCCTTGACATAGAACAAAAGCTTAAATCCAAAATAGATTATGACAAAGTTTGGAACATACTGAACAAAGAAATTAGATTTTCTAAGAACTATTTAAATGAATCTTTAATTAATTAATATTCATGTATTCAAAGATAATTAGTTTTAATTTCAAGAACTTAATATTTTGGTCAATATTATATAGCATAATATTTTTTATACAACTTAACTCCTTCTTATCTATTGCAATACTGATTTTTCCAATAGTTGGTCTATTTTTTACATTTTTTATTAGTAGAAAATCTGGTTTTATTTTTTTTTTATTAGTAATATTCATTTTTGATGATAATAGTTATAACATTGACAAATCTGTTTATTTTTCTTCAATAGATGTTTACACATTATTTGGTCATACTATTTCTAAATTATGGACATTTATCTGGGTGATTTTAATCTTTTTTGATTTATTAAAAAGAAAGGTTTACATAAAAACATCTCCAATAAAAAACTTGATGGTTTATCTATTAGTAATGTCGTTATTTATTGGCGTTATAAACGGCAATTTGAATTACTTTAAAGAAATGATTAATGATTCGAGAATTTTTGTCAACTTCTTTGTTGGATTTATGGGTATTGGATTATACTTGTCTAAAGTTGATGATATTTTAAAAATCATTAGATTATTAGGGTTAGTTTTTTTATCAAAAATAATTGTTTTTATTAGTTTTTTCTTTATTATATTACAAACAACAACAGTTAACACATTTTCTAGTGACACAAGTTTTTATTTAGCACCCACTTTTATAATCCTTTATTCAATTCTTAGTAAGAACAACTCTAAAATAATTACATATATAGGAATTATTCTTTGTATTTTAGCACTAGGTATTTCTGCATCAAGGGGAAAAATATTTATTTTACTTTTTCAATTATTTATATACCTATATGCAATTGGTAAATTGACTAGGACTCCTCTTTTTTTATTGCTTTTTTTAATTCCTGTAGCTTTAATTCCTCTAATTAGCCCAGAAATTTATCGATTCTTAATTTGGAAATTAACTTCATTTTCAGTTGACCCTGAACAGGGTATAAGTACGTATATTAGATTCATTGAATTAAAAAATATAATTTCATTAAATTTAGAAAATATTTTTAATTTTATTTTTGGAAGTGGATTGGGAGGCTATTGGGATAGCTCTAAGTATGCTTATGGAATATCCTTATTTGACATTGACGCCTATACAGATGAATGGATATATAATGACAAATTCTTCAAGCCACATGGGAACATTGTCTTCTTTTTGTTAAAATTTGGATTTGTTGGTACAATTTATTTTTATTTTAAAATATTTTATAATTTTATTAAGCAAAAAAGAACTTTCAAAAAGAGCAGTTTATTTTTTAATAACCAACATCTTGAAAAAATTTCTATCGCAATATTTACTGGGATAATTACTATTTCAATAGTTGCTTTTTCTTCAAAACTCCAACTTCTTTTTGGAATTTTTGCAGGGTTTTCTGCACAATTTACATTTCATCAGTTATCCAAATTAAAACAATTGGATACATGAAAAAAGTTTTATACATAGATCCACTTTCACAATATGGACATGTAAATTTTAATAAAAATTACATTAAAGAATTACGAGATAAAAAATTTAAAATTGATTTTGTATTCAAAGAAGGTTATGAGAAAAATTTTTCAATTAAAAAAAACATTTTAAATCTTCCAAAGAAACTATTTGTTGAAAGTAATAGTTTAGTTTCAATATATCATGATATTTTAAAGTTAAGGTATATTAATCATAATTTAGATCTTACTATATATGATTATATTTTTCTTTCTTCTTATCATGAAATTGCGTTATATTTTAGTGGTATAAAATCAAAACTGATTTTGATTAACCATAACAATTTACAGGGATTAGATAATTCATTGAAACTTTTTTTTTATAAGAAAATTTCAAGAAAAAATTATCAAATTGTGTTTGAAAATTACATGAAAAAATATTTAGAATCTATTGGCGTTACAAATGTATTTAAAATAAGTCATGGGTTTTCAGAACGTATGATAAATCTTAATAATAGTCCTATTTATAAAAATAAATTAGCTAGTCTAAAATTTAGTGAATTTAATAATGTAATATTTATTTCCTCAGTAAATAAGTTAGATAAGGAATTCTTTCAGCAGTTAATTTTAGATGAAAAATTCATTACTTCCTTGAAAAATAAAAATTGCTTACTAGTTATTAAATCAAAATTAAATTTTTTATGTAATTCGACTAATATTAGATTAATTAATTATGTTTTAACAGATTTTGAATATAATTCAATATTTATGAGAAGTGATTTAATTATAATTAAATATCCAGATTTTTTCAAACGCCGAGTGAGTGCAGTTTTTTTTCAGTGTGTAAATAATAATAAAACATGTCTTATTTACAAAACGGAGACATTTCTGAATTATAAAAATTTGATTAATTATGACCCATATTTTAATTCTAAAAATGAATTAATTGAAAAAATCAGCATTAATTTAAATTTAAACATGCCTATTAAGTTCTCAATTTCAATGAATATAAAGTCTGATTTTTCTAATTTCTTCAATCAATATTAAATTAACTGTATAACTAAATGTGTGGAATCCTTGGAATTGTTGGTGATATTAAAAATATTTCAACTAAAAATGTAAAAGAATCTTTATTAACAATCTCACATAGAGGCCCAGATTGTCAAGAAATATTAGAAATAGATGAAAACTGTATTTTAGGTCACGTTAGATTATCTATAATTGATTTATCTACATCAGGTAATCAGCCATTTGTAATGGATGATAGATATTATTTAACTTATAATGGGGAAATATTTAACTATTTAGAATTAAAAGATGAGTTATCAAAATTAGGACATTACTTCAAAACTAATTCTGATACAGAAGTAGTATTAGCAGCATACAAGTATTGGGGAGAGTCCTGTGTTAATCGTTTTAACGGAATGTGGGCATTTGGGATATACGACAAGCTTAATAAGAAAACTTTTTTATCTAGAGACAGGTATGGAATTAAGCCTCTTTACTATTATATTAAGGATAACTTTCTGATTTTCTCTAGTGAAATAAAAGCAATACTTAATCTAGATTTTATAGAATACCCAGAGCCTAACTTAATTACTATTTATGGTTATATGTATTATAACACAGGAATGGAGTCGAATCAAACTTGGTTTACAGACGTCTCCAGGCTTGAGCCTGCTCATAATATTTCCTATCATAAAGGAGAAATTATAAAAACTAAATATTATACACATAATGCAAATAAAAAATTAACTTCAAATATTGTTAAATCATTCAAAAAAATATTAAATAACTCTATTCAAATTAGATTGAGATCTGATGTAGAAGTTGCTTCTACGTTATCTTCCGGTTTAGATTCTAGTATTATTTCAATTGTTGCTAAACAAAGTTTTGATAAATTAAAAACATTCACAGCTTATAGCCCCTCTGAATCATACTCTGATAATGAATCAAAACTTTATAGAAACGATTCTTCTGTATTAGATGAATCAATTGTTGTTAAAAAATGTTATAAGAATTATAGGTTTGATCACGAATTTATAAAGGTAAATAATGATAATTATCATGAATATCTAAAAAAAAGTATTTATCATTTAGAATGTGGACATTCCTCAACAGCAATTTGTAGTGCTTTTCAAATTTATGAAAAAGTAAAGAATTCAAATATTAAAGTTTTGTTGGAAGGTCAAGGTGCAGATGAGATACTAGGTGGTTATTTAACATCTTCAACTAGGCATATAGCCTGGGGTTACATTAAGAAATTTAAACTAATTAGTTTAGTAAAATTTTTAATAATTTTAAAGAATAATTACAGTCTTCTGTCAATTTTAAAATCAAATGTCAATGAAATGTTTTCTAGTAATTATATTTTTAATAGGCTAAAAATATTCTTAATGGGAAGTAACATTTCTAAATATTCATTAAATAAAATAAAAAAAACTAAAAGTAGGGATTACTTAGTCAGTCTTCAAAAAAATGGTTTAGTAAACTTATTAGGATATGCAGATAAATTATCGATGGCAAATTCAATTGAGGTTAGATTACCTTTTATGGATTTTCGTTTAATTGATTTTGCCAATGAACTACAATTAAAAGATAAGATAAAAGGTATACGAACTAAACACATTCTAAGAGAATCATTTAGTAAGGAATTGCCAGGTGAGGTATATAATTCAAAATTGAAAATAGGTTTTACGACTCCTATTCATGATTTATTAGGAACAGGTAGTGTTAAAAATATTCTAAAACGTGATTCTAAGCTTAAGTTTATCGATAATACTAAAAAGAGCTTATTAATTAAAAATTTTTATAAAAATAAATTCTCTAATTCTGATTTTATTTATCGAATTCTTTCTGTTCTAATATGGGAAGAACTATATTTTAAAGAAAAATGAAAACAATAATAATCCAGAAATATATTCCTCACTACAGATATGTTTTTTTTAACTTACTTTCCAAACGTGTCGATTTGATTGTGATTCATAGTGATCCAACATTTAACGCAAAAGATGTAGATTTTAAAGTGAAATTTATTCCTGCCAAAAAAATATTTTCTTTAGAAATACAATATGGGTTGTTGAAATTTGTTTCTAAAGAAAAGCCAAATTATTTAGTCGTTATGATGGATTTACATTTCCTTCATGTGTTAATGTTTGGGATAGTTAATTTTCTTAAATTAAAAATAATATGGTGGGGCCCCTGGATTACTGATTCTAATTTAGCTAATAGAATTAGACTTTTTTTTATGACAAAATACCCATCGATTCTTTATTGTGAAAGGCATAAAATGGATTTTATTAACAAAAATATAGATCAAAAAAAGCTCTTTGTTTCAAACAATACTATTGGAGTTGCCAATAGATTAGAATCTTTTAAATCCAAAATTAAGGACACTGTCCTTTTTGTTGGAAGTCTCAATGAAAGAAAAGGTTTAGTTGAGACATTAGAAATGTTTAAAAATATTATTGATTTTATTCCAAAAGAAGTTGTGTTCATTATTATTGGGGATGGGGAATTGAAACATAAAATTGAAAATTTTATTCAAAAAAATCCAAATCTTAAAACAAGAATTATTTTAAAAGGAAAAATCACTAATGCAGATAAATTAAATGACTTTTTTAATCGCTCTCTTATTTCAATTTCAATGAATCAAGCAGGTTTATCTGTTCTTCATAGTTTTGCAAATGGTGTTCCTTTTCTTACTCTAGAAAATTCAATTAGCGGTGGTGAAAAATGGAATATATTAAATAATACTAACGGATATTTGTGTAAAAACAAGGAAGAGTTTAGAAGTAAATTAATATTTTATATTAATAATCCTGAAACTTGTGTTAAAATGGGTAAAGAAGCTTATAAATACTATAACACTAATGCAACTCCAGAATTAATGGTAACAAATTTTCTCAAATCATATCAATATTTTAATAAAACACCTCATTAATTAAAAATGAATATTTCTCTAAAAAATAATAAAAGTTTTGAATTTAAAAATGAAACTAGCATTTTTCATGCAGCTCAGGCTTCAGGAATAATATTAGAGCATAGCTGCCTTACAGGTAGGTGTAGAAGTTGTATTGTAAAGGTTTTATCTGGAAAAACAGTTGATATTAGAGAAGATATTATTTTAAGTAAGGATGAAAAAAGAGAAAATTTCATTTTATCATGCAATTCAAAACCACTGTCTAATTTAAAATTAGATATCGAGGATCTTGGTGATATTAAATTATTTAAAAAGAAGATACTACCTGCTAAAATTAGTTCAATTGAAATTTGTAATAATGATGTAATTAAAGTAGTTTTAAGACTTCCACCAACATCTGATTTTCAATTTAATGCAGGACAATATGTTAACATAATAAAAGGTGATTTAAAGAGGAGTTATTCAATTGCAAACAAGTCAGATAATAAGAATCAATTAGAATTTTTTATAAAGAAGTATGAAAGCGGATTGATGAGTAAATACTGGTTTGAAGAAGCAAGAGTAAATGATTTATTGAGAGTTGAAGGACCCTTGGGCTCTTTTTTTTTAAGAGAAACGCAATGTAAAAATATTATTTTTTTAGCTACAGGAACAGGTATTGCTCCGATTAAAGCAATATTAGAAAGTGTTTCAGAAGCACCGCTCAATTTAAGTGAAAAGAAATTCTGGATTTTTGTAGGAGCTAGATATGAAAAAGACTTGATATGGGATCCGACTATAATTAACAACAAAATACAAGTTAATTATATACCGGTTTTGTCAAGACAAATTAATGATTGGGATGGAGAAAAGGGATATGTTCAAGAAGTCGTTTTAAGACAAAAGATGAATTTAGAAAACACGCAAGTTTATGCTTGTGGATCTAATGAAATGATTCAAGCAGCAAAAAAATCATTAATAAAAAATTCATTGAAAGAAAATAATTTCTATTCAGATGCATTTGTATTAACTAATTAAATAATAAAAAAATGAAAGCAGTAATTTTAGCAGGAGGTTTAGGAACTAGGTTAAGCGAAGAAACAGTTTCAAAACCAAAACCGATGGTAGAAGTTGGAGGAAAACCAATTCTATGGCACATAATGAAAACGTATTCTCATTATGGGATTAATGATTTCATTATCTGCTGTGGTTATAAAGGTTATATTATTAAAGAATATTTTGCTAATTATTTTTTGCATCAGTCCGATATAACGTTTAATATGAAAACCAATAAAATGATTATTCATGAAGACCGTGCAGAGCCTTGGACAGTCACTCTAGTTGATACAGGAGATAATTCTATGACTGGAGGAAGACTAAAAAGAGTATTACCTTACATAAAGGACGAAGAGGCATTTTGTTTTACTTATGGAGATGGTGTTGCAGATATTAATATTAAAAGTTTATTAGAATTTCATAAATCACATGCGAAACTAGCAACTTTAACAGCAACTTTTCCGCCGGGAAGATTTGGAGCTCTTGATATTAAAAATAATCTAGTAGAAAAATTTGAAGAAAAACCAAAAGGAGATGGAGCTTTAATTAACGGAGGATATTTTGTGTTGTCTCCAAAAGTTATTGAGAGAATTAAAGGAGATGAAACTATATGGGAGCAAGAACCTTTAAAAAGTTTAGCATCTGATGGAGAGTTAATGTCTTTTAAACATGATGGTTTTTGGCAGCCAATGGATACTTTGAGAGATAAAATTAAATTAAATGAATTATTTGAACAAAATATCGCACCATGGAAAGTTTGGAAATAAATAAGGGAAAAGTAGATACTAGTTTTTGGAAAGGTAAAAAGGTTTACCTAACAGGTCATACAGGTTTTAAAGGCTCTTGGCTATCGCTATGGCTTCAGAATATGGGAGTATTAGTTAAAGGCTATTCTCTAGAGGCAAATACTAAGCCAGCTTTGTTTACAATAGCGAACGTAGCTGAAGAGATGGAATCAGAAATTGGAGACATCAGAGATTTGGAACAATTAACAAAAAGTATGGTTAGCTTTAAGCCAGATATTCTAATTCATATGGCGGCTCAACCACTAGTTCGACTTTCTTATAAAGAACCTGTTGATACGTATACTACAAATGTTATTGGAACTGTAAATGTATTGGAAGCAGCTAGAAAATGCACAAACTTAAAAGCAATCGTCTCTGTTACTACAGATAAATGCTATGAAAATAAAGAAAGGGAACGGGGTTATAGAGAAAACGAACCTATGGGAGGACATGATCCTTACAGTAGTAGTAAAGGCTGTGCAGAACTAGTTACGTCTGCCTACAGGCGATCTTTTTTTAGTTCCGAAAATACTGGTTCATTAGCTTCAGCTAGAGCAGGGAATGTTATTGGAGGAGGAGACTGGGCTGAAGACAGATTGATACCAGATATTTTAAGAGCATTTGAGAAATCAGAGCCAGTCATTATTAGAAATCCTTTATCTACAAGACCTTGGCAACATGTATTAGAACCACTTTCCGGCTATCTTGTTTTAGCTCAAGAATTGGTTTTAAATGGCGATGAATTTGCAGAAGGATGGAATTTTGGACCAAAAGATGAAGATTG
>TARA_B110000240_G_scaffold21475_1_pt1 | contig 12051 bp, 10 predicted proteins | sample TARA_B110000240 | Tara Oceans TARA_B110000240 (sample SAMEA4397611) | marine metagenome | biome: Polar Biome; feature: [DCM] deep chlorophyll maximum layer (ENVO:01000326); material: water (ENVO:00002006), including particulate matter (ENVO:01000060) such as... | depth 17 m | reverse complement strand
CTGTCAGAGCCGAGTCTTTCTAAGGTGAGGGGCTAGGCTCGATCGATAGGTTTTATATTTTACGATTAGCACGCAAAAATGGACGATTCACCCGCCAGCCCGACATGGTCATTTCAAACACGCCATTGACGACCAATCGAACGTTTTGAAGAAATGCTTTGTCGAGGCAAGACTCTCGGCTTGAAGTAGTCTGTGCAATGGCATTGCCATCAACAACTTCCCCACTCATTAGCTTTTTTGCAGTCATCGAATGCGCCCTTTAGAAATGCTAGATAAGCGGCGATATCGTTCTGTGACTGATAGGGCACAGCATTATTGCAACTACTCCCGTGCTGATATTCAGCGCGAAAATAGTTTGTCTCTTCAGCATACTGTGGTTGAAATAGAACAATGAAGGCAAGCAACAACAAAGTGCCAAACAGATGTGTTCGTATATTGTTGCCTAGTCCGAGATTTTTTTATTTAGATGAGGCATCGAACTCGGATCACCGGCTTTCATGAACTTACTTTCGGTACCTGTTCGGGTGACATTTTCGTATACACCGTCATCCCGCTTAACTAATTTGGTAAAGCCGAGGTTTTTTAGGCCACTATTACCCATGGGCGTATTAGCCATTGGCGCGGTCGTTATTATACGTTCAACCGGTGAATCTGCAGATACGGCACCGAGTTCAAGACCCGATTTCTCGCAGACGTCTCCCCACCTCGTCAACTTAATCGATAGAGGATGAATAACCTCAACAACCTGGTCATTCTCCTTACAGAAATAGTCGTAACGTGGCATTAACATTCCTTCTTCAAAATTAATATGGACATCAATACCCCGCTAGATCGAGCTGAAATCTTTTTCCACCTAAACACGGGCTGGCCCAGGGTGCTGCTCTCGCAATACACGTTTTAGAACCTTTCCGCTTGGATTGCGAGGAATTGTATCGGTGAACACCGCGCCTTTCGGCAGTTTGAACCTAGCTAACTTTCCATCACAGAATTGCAGGATATCAGACTCCGTCAATGCTTCATTTCCCTTCGTTACAACAACCGCGAAGGGCGATTCTCCCCACCGTTCGCTGGTCTGCCCGATAACAGCAACTTCAGCGACACTCGGATGACCAAGAATCACGTTTTCGATCTCCGCGGGGTAAACATTCTCACCACCTGAGATAATCATGTCCTTGATTCTATCTTGAATATAGATGAACCCATCTTCGTCCATCGAGGCAACATCACCTGTTTTGAGCCATCCATCAACTAACGTATCTCGTGTCGCTTCGGGTCTATTCCAATACTCTGTCATAATGTGATTGCCACTCACCAGCACTTCGCCCTGCTCTTTTGGCGCGCAATCGAGACCTTCTTCGTTCACGATGCGCACCTGCGTGTGGAAAAAGGGTACGCCGGTCGAGCCAATTTTCTTGATTGCGTTATCCGCATCAATCACACAAGCGGGGCCACAGGTTTCGGTCAGTCCGTAAATCTGATGCACGGGAATATTTATTTCGTCATATGCTTCGATGAGATTGACCGGCAACGGCGAGGCACCGGATTGAATCCAGCGAATTGAGCTGTAGTCGAAGCGATCTAAATCAGGTAGTTGGATCATGAAATTCAACATGGCTGGCACTAGCAGTGAATTATTAATTTTCTCTTCCTCAATGAGCTGCCATGCACGCGTCGCATCGAATTCTCGCATCACGACACTGGTCACCCCTTGATACACGTTGAGTGTGATGGGTGTTAAAGCACCGACATGAAACATCGGTAAAGCTGCTAAATAGCGATCACCGAGACGAAGGTCAGTGGACCCAGAAAAGGTTAAAAGAGCCCAGAATGTCGTTGTATGAGTGTGTACGACACCCTTAGGCAAACCAGTCGTACCGGACGTGTACATGATGTACAACATGTCATCGTCTGAGCCACCCATGGGCGGTTCAGCGGCAGAGCTCGCATTTCGAAGGTCATGATAGTCTTGACTAAAATGGCTTGCGCCGTTCGCTTTTGCTGAAACTTGCAACCAATTAGTGATGTCGGTTTTATCACCTCGCGCATTCAAGTCGGACACAAGATCAATAAACTCTTCACCGAAGATGAGAGTCATTGTACCGGAATCCTTGAGAATGAACTCAAGCTCGTCTGCCACTAAACGCCAGTTGAGCGGCACGACAACAGCACCAATTTTTGCAACAGCGAAATAGGACTCCATAAACTCAACACTGTTCATTTGTAGCAGCCCGACACGATCACCGGCTTTCACACCCTTGGAGACTAGACCATTAGCAACTCGATTCGCGTTAGCGTTCAATTCACTGAAAGTTTGCCGAATGCCCGATGCACCATCCACATAGGCTTCTCTATCACCATTAATTCCTGCTCTGATAGCAAGTAAAGACCCAATATTATTTTTCATTTATTATTATCACCAGGCTGTTTTAGTTTAATTTTTGTCTTGTTGTTGCATGAACTTATCGCCCTACGAGACTCCTCGAAATCAATTCCTTCATGATCTCCGAGGTACCACCGTAAATACGTTGAATACGCGCATCGACAAATGCCCGTGATATTTTGTATTCGGTCATATATCCGTAACCGCCAAATAACTGCAAACATCGATCGGCGACGCGCCCTTGCATTTCGCTCGCTGCTAACTTGACCATCGATGCTTCGTGGCTTGAGAGGTCCCCTTCGACAAATTTTTTCGTAAACTTCTCAGCCAATGCTTTATTCAACTCAATTTCGGTCTTTATGTCAGCTAGAACATATCGCGTATTTTGAAAGCTTGAAATAGACTCACCGAATGCCTTTCTTTCCATCGTATACTCAATGGTCCAATCAAGCATACCTTCCGCAGCGGCAACACATCCGACGCCGAGAATAAGTCGTTCCCGTGGCAGCTCGTTCATCAAATTGGCAAAGCCTTTGCCTTCGCCGCCAAGCACGTCTGCAACCGGCACACGTACATCGGAGAAGAAAATTTCGGAGGTGTCGCCGCAATGTAATCCCATTTTATCTAAGTTTCGTCCCACTTCATAACCTGCTGAATGAGTGTCAACGGTAAACAGGGTAATACCTTTCGCACCAAGCTTCGGATCGGTTTTTGCCGCCAGCACGATCACATCCGCATGCTGGCCATTCGTGATGAAGGTTTTCTGACCATTTAGAACAAAATCATCACCATCTTTTAGTGCGCTCGTTTTCATACCTTGTAAATCACTACCTGCACCAGGCTCCGTCATCCCGATTGCGCCGACAATCTCACCGGACACCATCTTCGGTAGCCATTTCTGCTTTTGCTCTTCACTACCGAGATCTAAAATATACGGTGCAACAATATCGGAGTGGACAGAAACCCCTGAAGACAGAGCGCCGTATCCTGCCCGAGAAATTTCTTCAATCACAACACAGCTCAATTCAAAGGACGCGTCATAGCCGCCATATTCTGATGGAATGTCCACACAGAGAAAGCCGTTTTCACCTAACTTATTCCAGAGATCACGGGGCCATATTTCGTCTTTTTCCCACTGGTCATAATTCGGCTCAACTTCTGTTTCCAAGAATTTTTTTATGCTATCTCGAAACAGTTCTTTCTCTGCTTCTGTCAATGTCGTGGATTCACTCATTTTCAATCTCTCGGCTAAGTGTTTATGTTAGGGCGATCATCATGTGCGCCCTAACATTAAAATTTTGTTTTTATACGTGATTGGCCGCTGCATTTTATTGTTTTCGGCAATAATATTCGACACAAAAATCTAAAACGTTCTAAATCAATTCTCTTTCCCCGAATTGGTACATTAGGTACACTGAGGTCGTCTTATTATACGTGTAAAAACATGGCACAACCTGCAGTACTGCGGCCAGCCGACTCAAGTAGGGTTGTTCAAGACCAGAAAACAGTCGTACTAGTTGGTCAACCTCCAGAGATCCTAAAAAACCTACTCCAAAGCGGTATCTCAACATTCGATGCTATGCTACTGACGGACAGCAGGGAGAAGGATGGCTCACTACTAAATAACCTTGAATTCCCCTTCTATTTCTTCGTTTTCGTCGCGAAAGGTTTAGCGGAAGGTAGGAAATTGACGCTTGTCGGCAACGAAGCGGATGTAAGCCACGCGCTTCGGTTGATGCGTCTCACGTTAATGGGTCCAACCCGTCAAAATTTGACAGATTGGGGAACAGAAGAGGGTTTAAAGGAAGAATGGCTTGCGATATCCGAGGCTCTTGCACTCAAAGACCCTGACGGCCAAACGATTCCTGTCGAAGACTTTTTCGAATTAGCCCATTTTAAAGAAGGCATCGCTCAAGTCGGAAGCATGCAAATTCAGCATCTATCCCATGATCATTATCGCTTTAGCAATGACGATGGCGTGGTTGAAGTAGAACTGGATGAACATGAAACCGTCGAACCTCCGTACAAAATATTTTCAGACTATGTACCTGGCGGACTCGTCAAACTCGGTGTTGAAGTATTAGGTGGCGCATCTGGCTTTGCTGTCGATGAGCCCTGCACAGGACTCGCGCTATGCGTAAATGGCGAATACCTTCTCATTGACTCCATTCCATTTTTAGATCAACACCTATTTGCCAGAGGGATCTCTAAGAATCAGATATCCGCCGTATTCCTCACCCATTTGCACGATGACCACTGCGCTATGTTTCCTTTGATGAAAATGCCAAACATTGTTGAGGTCATCACAACACGTGAGATCTTTGAAATGGCAATGGATAAACTCGCTTGCAATCTGGGTTGGTCAATAAATGTCATCAAGGAGCATTTTAAACTCGTTGAACTGGTGCCTGGCAAAAGTCTTAACTACTATGGCCTCATTATTGATCCACATATTACTGTGCATAGCATTCCCACAATTGGCGCAACATTTCAAATCGACAAACTCGGATCCGTGCGCGATTTATGTATTGTCGGCGATAACAATGACATGGCATCGATTCAAGATTTAAATAAACAAGGCATTGTGCGAGACGAAACTCTCGACAGTCTCAACCATCTCTTTACCGACCCACATCACATTTTGATTGCAGACGGCGGCGCAGGTGCCATTCATGGTGACCCTGCTGATGCGCTTGGCTCAAAGGCAGAGCGTGTTGTTTTTGTCCATGTTGAAGACTTGCCCGCTGAGTTTAGCAACACCTTTTCACTGGCAAGTTCAGGAAAACGCTACACAATATTTGATGGTGATCAAAGCCTCTACACATCTCAGGTTAACCACTACCTTTCGCTCTGGCTCGGTAAGCAGTTCCCGAATCGATGGATGAGGAGTCTATTGGCTCAAGAAGAAATTCGTCGATACAACACCGATGATGTTGTTGTCGTACAAGACTCTGATAGTACAGGTTCTGTCTATCTGATTCTTACCGGTTACTGCAACGTCGTTCACCACGACGGAACCTCGAGCAACACCATTGCACTGCTGCAAGCAGGCGACTTGATCGGTGAGATGGCCGTTATAACAGGTGCAGGCAGTCGAAACGCCAGTGTTGTCGCGGCAAGCCCTGTCACTATCTGCGTATTTTCAGAAGCAATATTCCAAGCATTTGTTGATACCGAGGGAATCAAAGAAGAAATCCTGCACCGCTGGAAACTTCGACCCATCGTGCATGCATTACCCCAATTTAAGGACCTCACATCTATCGTGGCTGAAAAGGTCGGAAGAATAGCCCGGCTCCAAACGATCGCTAGTGGTCAGACTTTTGAGCCTGACCCAGACACCTGGTATATCCTCAGTGAAGGTCAGCTGGAAACTAAGCAACAACACGGTTACGAAGCCGGTTGGAGACCCTTCGCCGACGATAGACTCGAGCCGATCGTTGCAGCAAATGAATGTAGCTTTATCACGTTTTGTAGGGACGAATTTGAGCAGCTTCGTGCCGTCGCACCGCAGTTGAATTACCTGATACGCAAACAAAGGTTGCGTGATAAAGAAGCTGACCAAAGTTGGCAATTAGGTGTCGTATCTATTTATTGACACCTAGCATTGCGCCAGCTTTTTGTTCAAATGGTGCTATTGGATCGGATCAATTAGATCGTTAATGCGGTAAATTAGCATCCGCTATCAAACCGCATCGTGACTGGATACAACCGCCTTACAATGGCAGGTTGCCGTCTTGCTCCAAACGCTCAATCAAGTGTTGAATTTGAGCTTGGCGATCGTCTTCGGTCCAGCCAAAGTATTCCTTCAACAACTGACTCACAGGTTCTAACAATTTATGGGTTTCCTTGGGCTCATAAACCGCCGCTCGAGTTCTACGATAAAGCACATCTTCTAAACTCAAAGCGAACTCATGTTGAACGCCCCAGTGTATTTCTCCCGTCAAGATCTTGCCATTAGTAACGATAGGATTATGACCAAGATCAAGAACATCATTTGTTTCCGATCCGTATAACCGTACCAACCGATAAGCAATCGGTTCAGACAACTGCCAACGTTGAGCGATATCTTCAGATAGCTCGGTTAAGGAAACAGAAAAATTTCCACCGGGCAGTGGAACTTCAGGTTCACTGTCAGGGACCGGCAGAGCAAGCTTGTTAGAAACAACGCTAAGGGTGTCCTCAGCCATTTTTCGATATCCCGTAAGCTTGCCGCCTGCGATTGTCACAAGTCCGGCCTTGCTTTGCCAAACCTCATCTTTCCTGGAAACCTCTCGAGTCGATTTACCTGACTCGGAGATAAGGGGACGCAGGCCTGCCCAAGTTGTGAGACAGTCTTGCGCTTCAATCTTTACATCGAAGTGCACATCAACAGTCTTTACAAGATAATCGATGTCTTGCTTGGTGACTTCAGGCCAAAACTCAGCGCCACCTTCGTGCAGGTCATCTGTGGTACCTATGTAAACAACGTCTCCTTTGGGTACAACAAACACAGGGCGGCCATCATCCCCTACCATAAATATGGGTTCGGTCACCGGCAGTAGGCTGTGACGAACGACGACGTGTACACCACGGGACAGAATCATCTGCGGAGACGCATCTGATGAATCGAGCTTACATACTTGCTCCACCCATGGACCCGCGGCATTGATAACGACCTTCGCGTTAACCTCAAATCTTCGTTGCGTAACGCCGCACACAGCGCTTGCACCAACCACCTGATCGTCCGCATACAGCAGTTGGTCAACCTTTGCTTGATTCAATGCATAACTACCCGCCTGCAGACCAGCCCGAATATTAGCAAGTACCAGTCGAGCGTCATCCGTTAAATATTCGCGATAAATTACCGCATAGGGGAATCGTTGGGTGTTGAGCGTAGGTTCATAGTCACGAAGCGAGGCTCCGCTCAAAGACCTGTGACGATCAGCTTTGTCGACCTGACCGAGGTACTCATAAGCAGTAATACCGATCTGATATTTGAGCAACTCGAACCGATTAGCTGCTGGCACCATAAGCCATTTAGGCTCCGCAAGATGAGGTGCTAGCTGATTAACCCGCTTTCGTTCCCTGGCTGCTTCACGCACGACATGGACGTGTCCCATGGCGAGATAGCGCAATCCACCATGGATAAGCTTGGTGGATTTGCTCGAGGTTCCTGAGGCGAAGTCATCTGCCTCGAGCAGCAACGCTCGCAAACCCGCCTTGGAGGCCTCACGCAGAATACCCGCGCCGGTAATACCGCCACCGATAATAAGAACATCAAAATCTTGTGTTTCGAACTGATCAAGCAGCTCGCTTCGATCAACCTTATTAATAGCACTTGTCACTAGGGTAGTATCGCCTCTATGAGTTTTGGTCCAGTTGTTTTCATTGCCTGCAGATATTGACTGTTGAACTCTGCAATGCTCGTAGCTCTTGTCGCGCTGACGCCCATGCCTTCTGACAACTTCACGAAGTCCAAATTAGGACTACCGATATCCAGCATATCGAGGGTTTTCTTGTTCATCGATTGGGCTCCAACACGGGCCAGCTCAACCTGAAGGATCTGGTATTTCCTATTAGCAAATATCACCACACAGATGTCGAGATCTTCTCTCGCCATGGTCCACAACGATTGAATCGTGTACATCGCACCGCCGTCGCCATGTATGGCAATAACTTTTCGGTCGGGACAGGCGACTGCAGCACCAATGGCGGTTGGCAAGCCAAAACCGATTGATCCACCGGTCAACGTGATCCAGTCGTGCGGTTCAGAGGTGACGCTGCTGGCATAACAACCACCACCGGAAGTAGCGCCCTCGTCAATCACGATGGCGTCTGTGGGCATGTGTTCAGCGAATGTTTGGCCGATGGTGTACGGGTTGAGTTCGCCTTTGCCTTCGCCTTTTTTCGCAAGCTTTACATGCCGGGGTGACAAGCTATTGGCATCCAAGGCATCACTAAGTCTCTGCAATGCATTCTCAGCATCGTCGTTTACGCCGGCGAGCGTATGCAACGTGCTACCTTCAGCATAAAATTCACTGGCTTTGCCCGGATAGGCAAAGAACGCGATAGGCGCCTTTGTGCCCACCATAATCAATTGTTCAACGCCATCAAGTTGTTCAGTCGCTTGTTCCGCAAAATAACCCAGTCTTTCGACTTCACAGCGGCCTTCACCGCGCGGTAGGCGGGTCACAAACGTATCGCAAAACAATTGCGCACCGGTAGCTTGAGAAACCTTATCGACAATATCAATTGCGGCTTCCGTTAGCGCTAAATTACCTAATAATAAAATAGTCTTCTTGCCGTTCTTCAGCAGTGCCAACGCCTCTTGAACCGATTCGTCAGATACTAATGGTGCAGCGGGTATTGGCTGCGCGGGCAGAGGTTCACCTGATTCATCCCAGGCACAATCGGCGGGCACAATCAGGGTCGAAATTTTCCCAGGCGCTCCATTGGCTACCACAACAGCTTCGGCAGCATCTTTAGGCAATTCGTTTGACGTTTCAGACGTCTTAACCCAATGCGAAACAGGATGGGACAAACCGATGACATCAGATGTTAAAGGTGCATCGTACTTTTTGTGATAGGTGGCATGATCACCAATTAAATTCAAAATAGGCGAATTAGCTTTCTTGGCATTGTGTAGATTCGCAGAACCATTCGAAAGACCCGGTCCGAGATGTAACAACGTACATGCAGGTTTGCCCGCCATACGTCCGTAACCGTCAGCCGCACCGGTGCAAACACCCTCAAACAAACCAAGAATCGAGCGCATACCCGTGGTCTTACCAATGGCAGCCACCATGTGCATCTCAGACGTACCAGGGTTCGTGAAACAAACTTCCACGCCGTTGTTTATAAGGGTTTGTAACATGCTTTCCGCGCCGTTCATCTACTATCTCCTTAAAATGCAATGCGCGAGTATACCCAACTTCCGGCTCAATATCGTCTTTAGCTTTCAATTGGTTAATTTCACTAACCAACTGCTTCAGATTAACCAATTTGATCAAAAATATTTTTTAAATGGCAACACCAAAATTTTTAATGCTTATTTATCATAGAGTTAGCTATTAGCATCAAGTTGGCATGAATAGTGAATTAGGGAATGTAAGCAGAACAAAACCATCAGGAAATAAACGTGAGAACCTCAAGCATAAAAGCCATCACCAAATCCGAGCTGATACAAAAAGCATCAGATGTGAAAGCAAAGACACACGGCGAAAACCGCCGCTATTCGTCGAACTCAAATTGGATCACAACCAGCCTACTCGCTGTATTGATTCTCGGTTTCGGCATCTTGGCCGAGAAGGATATCAGCCAAGCTGCCAGAACCTGCGCAGAGATGGATCACGCAGTCTGCGAAATTAACTCGTTGATTACACAGGTCGAGTCGTTTAGCTCAGAGCTATTTAGTTCAGGTTCATATTCGTCAACAAGACATTCAAAAGGTGTTAGTAACAATCTCTTGATACAAACCGAACCGACACAAAATAATTCGCAAATTTTCCTGTCGACTAAATTTTTACTTCAATAAAAGCGAATACCAACAACGCCACTCAATCAGATTAAGAAACCAGCTAAAAGGAACTATTATGAGCATATTTAATCGAATCTCCGATATCGTAAACGCCAATATCAACACCATCCTTGAGCAGGCTGAAGACCCTGAAAAATTGGTACGACTCATCACCCAGGAAATGGAGGAGACACTTGTTGAGGTGCGATCCGCTTCGGCTCGCTACCTTGCCGATAAGAAAAACATTCAACAAACACTGACGAAGATGAAACGTGAAGTGGATAGTTGGCAATCAAAGGCAGAGGTTGCCATTAGCCGCGGCAGAGATGACCTGGCAAAAGCAGCCTTATTGGAAAAGAGTCGCTTCGATACTGCTGTAACGACAACAGAAGCTGATTTAATCCACGTTAATACGGCTTTGCAAAAGCTCGCATCCGATGCCGGTCAATTACAAGAGAAACTTCAAACCGCTAGAACTCGACAAAAAGCGTTAATTTTAAGAGGACAGACGGCTAAGTCTCGAATCAAGGTTAAGAGACAGATACACGATATCAACGTTGATGACGCTTTCGGTCGATTCGAATCCTACGAGCGTAAATTGGACGAGATGGAAGGTGAAATCGAATCTTACGATTTAGGCAATCAAGGACTGACTGAGCAGATACAGGAACTCGAGCAGGACGATTATCTCACTGCTGAGCTAGACGCATTGAAATCAAAAATGTCTAACATCGGCAATTCTCAAAACATCACACCAAGAGAAAATGGATAACAACAGGATAAAGGGAGGACAACATGAGTTTTCGCCGAATACAAAGACAACGTTTAATGCTGGACTCAAGCAATAAGAAGTTCGGCGGGGTTTGTGCAGGTATCGGTAGGTATCTAGATATCGCGCCCTTCGTCGTTCGAATTGGCGCCATCGTCATGCTTTGCATTGCAGCACAACCAACCCTACTTGCCTATGGACTGGCGTGGGCAATACTGAGCGATGGCCCTAGCAGACGTCGATTCGATGACTCGGAATATTGATGTTACTGCGCAAGAGAATTGATCAACCCGAGTAAAGAGGTCAGTTTCATCACCGAGATCACATTCGACATGTGATCTCCTTCGTTCAAGAGCCCAATACGGTTCTACTTTCTTTGAGTTACGCTCAGGATGCCAACTGCGGTCCAAATCACATTGATTTATGAGGCAAGCTTTGGTGATAGTATTTGCTCTTACTTAATCCAAAAGGCAATAAGTACGTGCGGATAGGAATTGATCTTGGTGGCACCAAAATAGAGTTAGTCGCTCTCTCAACAGCCGGGGAAATTGTATTTCAACGGCGTGTCGACACACCTAAAGATGATTATAACGCCGTTATTGACGCGATCAGCCAGCTGGTTGAAACCGCCAGCGATGCCCTGCATTTTCCGTCGAGCCAACCCTTAGGTATTGGCACACCCGGTGCTATTTCCCTAAAAACCGGACTAATGATGAACTGCAATAGCACGTGCCTCAACGGCCGTGCACTACAAGAAGACTTGGCCAGACGAACGACAAGACCCGTAAGGATTGCTAACGACGCCGATTGTTTCACCCTCTCCGAGTCTTGCGATGGTCATGCAACAAATGAAAGCGTGGTCTTTGGCGTCATCCTCGGTACAGGTGTCGGCGGCGGTATTGTTGTCAACAAAAGCCTACTGCAAGGTGTGAATGCAATTACCGGTGAATGGGGTCACATAGCGCTGCCTTCCGATCGACTTGATGGCTTCAAACTCAATCGCGGCAGAACCTGCTTTTGCGGTAAAGCCGATTGCGTTGAAACATGGCTAGCTGGCCCATCATTTCAACACAGCTTCCAACAACTGGCGCGAGCAAAATCCGTGGTGGGTGAAACTAAAGCCCAGCGTATCCCAACCTCACCGGCTGAAATTGTCGAAGCCGCACGTAGCGGAAATGAAATAGCGGCTGAATGTCTTGAGCAATATTGCAATCTACTCGCACTCGCCCTTTCAAGTGTCATCAATGTGCTTGATCCAGGCGTTATTGTCTTTGGCGGAGGTATGTCCAACGTTGATGAAATCTATCAACGTGTACCAAACTACCTCTCTCGCTACATTTTTGCTGACACAGTAAATACACGCTTCGTCAAAGCACGTTACGGCGATTCAAGCGGCGTACGTGGTGC
>TARA_B110000240_G_scaffold77488_1_pt1 | contig 12081 bp, 10 predicted proteins | sample TARA_B110000240 | Tara Oceans TARA_B110000240 (sample SAMEA4397611) | marine metagenome | biome: Polar Biome; feature: [DCM] deep chlorophyll maximum layer (ENVO:01000326); material: water (ENVO:00002006), including particulate matter (ENVO:01000060) such as... | depth 17 m | reverse complement strand
CCAACAAGGCCCAACAACATAGGTATTGAAGGACCATAAATATCAGCATCTAAAATACCAACGTTTGCTCCCTCGCCTTTTAACGCACCGGCTAAATTAACAGCTGTCGTAGATTTACCTACCCCGCCTTTACCTGAAGCAATAAGTACAATATGTTTAATTCCTTTAAACTTTGCAGGCTCTTGAATATCAACCTTAGCCTTTATTGAGATTTCAATATTTAAAACATCACGGACATGCTGCTCTACAAGGGGGATTTCTGATTGCGCAGCAAAAGGTAAAGTAAGACTAATTTGTAATGATTTATCGTCGTTTTCAGAAATTGACTCAATAAAGCTTTCGTCAATTCCTACGGCAAAGGCCGCACTACGATAAGCCGCTAAAGCAGCAATAATCGGTTGTTTTTGCACCGATTTAGAAGAGAAAAGTTTCGACAGTCCAAACATAGCAATTAAATAGCGTTTCTTTGATGAAAAGTGCCTCGGAATTATGTAACATTCAGGTCATTAACACCAGTCAATTAATAAAAATCCATAAGCAGTGTGAGCGCATAGCCACCTGTTTATAGATAAATTAATGATAACAGCCGTTTAAATAGTAAAAACGGTATTTTATCCTCAATTCGGAATGATTATGGCACAGCGAAAGATCCTGATTACCAGCGCATTACCTTATGCAAATGGCCCAACCCACTTAGGTCATTTATTGGAATATATTCAAACTGATATTTGGTCACGTTTTCAAAAACTTCAAGGCCATGAAACGTATTATGTTTGCGCAGACGATGCCCACGGCACACCAATCATGCTTAATGCACAGAAGCAAGGGATCACACCTGAAGAAATGGTAAAAAATGTGAGCATTGAACGCCAACGCGACTTTGCTGATTTCAACATTAAGTTTGACAATTACCACAGCACGCATAGCCAAGAAAACAAAGAATTTAGTGAATTAATATACAACCGCTTAAACGACGCGGGCCATATAAAAAAGCACACTATTTCGCAATTGTTTGACCCAGAAAAAGGCATATTTTTACCTGATCGCTTTGTAACCGGTACTTGCCCAACGTGTAAGTCTGAAGATCAAAATGGCGATAGCTGTGATTCGTGTGGTGCAACTTACAGCCCAACCGAATTAATAAACCCGCGCTCTGTTATGTCAGGTGCCGAGCCTATTTTGAAAGATTCTGAGCATTACTTTTTTGACCTACCAGCATTTGAAGGCATGCTTAAAGAATGGCTACACTCAGGTACTATTCAACAAGAAATGGCTAACAAGCTAGACGAATGGTTTACTGACGGCTTACAACAGTGGGATATCAGCCGTGATGCGCCTTACTTTGGTTTCGAAATTCCAAATGCCCCAGGTAAATACTTTTACGTATGGCTAGATGCGCCAATTGGTTACATGGCCAGCTTTAAAAACCTGTGTGATAAAAAAGGGATTGATTTTGACGCATTTTGGGCTGAAGGCTCAGAAGCAGAACTTTACCACTTTATTGGTAAAGACATTATTTACTTCCACAGCTTATTTTGGCCAGCTATGCTAGAAGGCGCTAAATTTAGAAAACCAACTAACGTATTTGCACACGGGTTCGTTACTGTAAATGGCGAAAAAATGTCTAAGTCAAAGGGCACGTTTATTAAAGCGCGTACCTACCTAGACAACCTAAATCCAGAATACTTACGTTACTATTACGCTGCAAAATTAAACAGCGGTATTATCGATCTTGATTTAAACCTAGAAGACTTTGCACAACGTGTTAATTCAGATCTGGTTGGTAAAGTCGTTAATATAGCGAGCCGTTGCGCAGGCTTTATTACTAAAAAGTTTGATGGCAAATTAAGTGCAACCATTATGCAACCAGAGCTCCTAGAAGAGTTCCAAGCTGCCGCGCCAAGTATTACCACCCATTTTGAGAACCGTGAATACAGTCGCGCAATTCGTGAAATTATGGCCCTTGCCGACAAAGCAAACCAATTTATTGATGGCGCAGCACCATGGGTATTAATTAAAGACGAAACTAAGCAACAAGAAGCTCACGATGTGTGTTCGCTTGGCCTTAACTTGTTCCGTGTTTTAATTACCTATTTAAAACCAGTACTACCTGCAATGGCCCAAAACGTAGAAGCGTTTTTAAACGATGATCTTGCTTGGGATGCAGTACAGACGCCACTAGTAAGCCACTCAATCAATAAATTTAAACCGTTAATGCAACGCGTAGAAATGGACAAAGTAAACAAAATGGTTGAAGAATCTAAAGAAAGCCTAGAGCCTAAAGTAACAATTGACCCAAATAGCCCTCTTGCAAAAGAACCTATTAGCGAAGAAATTGAGTTTGACGATTTTGCAAAGGTAGACCTTCGTGTTGCTAAAATTGCAAAAGCAGAGCATGTAAAAGGCGCCGACAAACTACTGAAGCTAACCCTTGATTTAGGCGGCGAAACGCGTCAAGTATTCGCAGGCATTAAATCAGCATACGCTCCTGAAGACATTGAAGGTAAGCTAACAGTAATGGTTGCAAACCTTAAACCGCGTAAAATGCGTTTTGGTATGTCTGAGGGTATGGTACTTGCTGCAGGCCCTGGCGGAAAAGAAATTTATATTCTTAATCCAGACGACGGATCAGAGCCAGGAATGCGTGTAATGTAAATTTACACATATGAATAAAATAACCGCTGACTCTCAGCGGTTTTTTTATATGTTATTTTATCCTATTTGCGACTTTTATCGATTTTTTGTACCATCGACCAATAAATAATAAAAAAGTAATACAATGCCTAGCACGGTTTCTCAAGAAAAGACTGTAACTCGCAACAAAATTTTAAAGCACAAAATAGTCGCTATTATCCGCTTAAAAAAGCAATCAGATGTTGCACCACTTGTCGATTGCTTAGTTGAGGCTGGTATAAAAGTGCTTGAAATCACCTCTAATACACCAGGGTTTGAGCAAGAAATTAAAAATGCACGTATTCGTCATCAACATATTTTGGTGGGTGCAGGCACCATCACAAATACTAAACTAGCTCAACGAGCCATTAATGCGGGTGCACAGTTTATAGTAACCCCTAATACTGATAAGCGTATTGTGTCAGTTGCCCATCAGTGTAATTTACCTGTTTTAATGGGGGCTTTAACGCCAACAGATATCGCTAACGCGATTGAGTATAATGCGGATATTATTAAGGTATTTCCAGCAGGTAGCATGGGAGTTGACTATTTTAAGGCATTAAAAGGCCCATTTGATAGCGCCAATTTAATGCCCGTTGGCGGGATAAATTTAAATAACATTACTCAGTGGTTTGACGCAGGGGCTTGCGGTGTAGCCATTAGTAGTGATTTTTCAAAAGTGATTACTAGCCACGCTGACAAGCAAGCTCTTAGCCAATTAGTTCATGACTATTTAACTGACATACCCACTGATTAAAGGTCTTTGATTTGCTGTAATCACTAGGTATTGTTCAAACTTAAATTACATCAAATACTTAATATTCTGTTCAAACAAATCAAAATGCACTTAGTTTAAAGAGAGCAGAACACGCTCTTTCCTTGGTATGTAGTAATTATCGTAATCAAGCGAAACAATGACCTTATTTGCTTTTCCGAGTAGTTCACCACGAGGGATTAAACCAATTACGCGAGAGTCTGCGCTATTGTCACGGTTATCCCCCATTGCCAAATAGTAATCATCTGGAATGGTGATCGTTTCAAAGCCAGCTAATTGGGATGGTACATTTGCTATCCTAATGGTGTGCTTCTTAGTGTTTAATATCTCTACTTTATCAACCGAATCGATATTATTTTGCACATGTTCGTAGTTAAGCTTTTTGCCATTAATAATTAATTCGTTATTTACTAAAGAAACGGTATCACCAGGTACACCAATAACACGTTTAATTAATCGGTTATCTGCCGCTTGTGAGTCGAATACAATAATGTCCCCTGTTTGTGGTTCGTTAATTTTAAGCAAAGAAATATGCGTAAAAGGCACTCGTAAGTCGTACGCCATTTTGTCTGTTAAAATTCTATCTCCTTGCTCAATTGTAGGTTTCATTGAGCTCGTAGGCACTTCGTACCAGTCGGCTACTGCGCTTCTAAACACACTCATTAAGGCAATAAATACAATGAGTGAACGATTATTTTTCCAAAATTTATAAAGCACTTTCATAACTGCTCCCTTAATTGATCAAGTAATGGTATGACCTAACAGCGCTTTGGCAGTTCAAAAAAGGATGTAACAAAAGATGTTTGACCAAAAAACGTTTTTGATCGATTAAATTTTCAGCAGCGTAGCATCTTAGGAATTTAGCAAATATTACTTAAAGGAAACTAACATGTTTAAGAAGATAACCACCGCAATTTTAATTACCGCCGCAAGCATAGGGTTTTCATTTTCTGCGCTAGCCAACCATCATGGCATGAAGAAAGATGTGATTGATGTTGCGGTTGAAAATGGCTCGTTCACAACACTTGTTGCAGCCGTAAAAGCAGCCGGTTTAGTTGATACTCTAAAAGGCAAAGGACCATTCACTATTTTTGCACCAACTGATGCCGCTTTCTCAAAGTTACCTGACGGTACCGTCGAAATGCTGTTAAAGCCAGAAAACAAAGAGAAGTTAACGGCAGTGCTAACCTACCATGTTGTCGCTGGAAAAATAATGGCAAAAGAGGTGGCTAAGTTAGATAGTGCCAAAACACTCCAGGGGCAGTCGGTAATGATTAAAACAAACATGGGTGTGATGGTAAACGACGCTAACGTGATGATGCCAGATGTTAAAGCAAGTAATGGCGTAATCCATGTAATTGACACTGTTCTTCTTCCAAAAGAATAAGCAGCAAAATTTATGTACAAAAAAAGAAGCATAAACGTAAGCTTATGCTTCTTTTTAACAAATACTTAGACCTTATTACTTATTAAGCTTTTCTTTCGCTTCTTTTACTTTTTCAAAGTCTAAACCTAACTCATCGGTAGCCTCTTTGATTAAGTGAGGTTGTGTCATAACAACAGCCATTAACTGCTGAAGCTTTTCAGGCGGTATGCCAAGCTCCTGTACAAGCGCCATAGCCATCATTGGGTTTTGTGTAAACGCCTCGAATAACGCTTTTACTTTGTCATCACTTACATTATGTTCTTTTAAAATTGCAATTATTGGATTCATTTTTAACCTTGGTTTTATAATAACGTGTGTATGACTGAATTATATGGGCATAACGTGTAAAATAAAGCGTTATTCTACAAGCAATACGACTTTACCCGCGTTTTCGTTGCGCTCTAATATTGCATGTGCCTCTTGAGCCTGTGTCCATGGCAACGTTTTGTACACATTAAAGTCATAGTTTTTAGATGCTATGTCGTTGTAAAAGCGTTCTACTAAGTCATCTCTTAGTTGGCGTTTAAAATCAATACTGCGGTTACGAAGGGTTGACGCATGAAACGAAATCCTTTTACGTAACAGGGCTGCAAAATCAACCTCAGCAAAACGCCCATCTAAAAAGGCAAGCATAATTATTTGGCAATCCATGGCAGCAACTTGGGCATTTTGGTTTAAATAACTGCCTGCAACGGGGTCAACAATTACATTAGCGGTTAAATTAAGGCTTTGCATGTAATCTACAAAGTCTGTGTTTTTGTAGTTAATTGTATGATCTGCTCCCAGCGACTTAGCGTGTTGGCATTTTTCATCAGAACCTGCGGTTATCACAACAGTTGCCCCTGCACTTTTTGCCATTTGGATAGCGGCACCACCTACGCCACTGGCCCCTGCATGTATCAATGCCGTTTGCCCATGTTGTAGTTTGCCAAGCTCAAATAATGCACCAAAAGCAGTTAAATACACCTCGCTTATAGCTGCACCTTCAACCATAGTTACATCATCGGGTAGTTCCATTAATTGTTTAGCATCTACGGCAACATATTCGCTATAAGCGCCACCTGCACACAGTGTAAAAATACGTTTATCGAGCCAGCTTTTATCAACTTCGTTACCCAGCTCTACCACAGTGCCTGCACACTCTAAACCTAAAATTGGGCTGTCACCTTTTGGGGCTGGATACTTACCTTGGCGTTGCATACAATCAGCACGATTCACGCCAATTGCAGCCACTTTAACAAGCACTTCATGATTTTTTAGCTGCGGTTTACGGGTATCACTCAGTGCAAGGTTTCCGCTTTCATGGGAAATATATTTCATTACCACTCCTTTGCTTTAACTAAAGTTGTACTTTAAACATGGGGGTAATTATTTCTATTTAAACCGCCAGCTTTGCTTGTACGGGTAAACATCAGGTAAAAAACCATTTTGTATTTGCTGCTGGCACTGTTGCCAATAGGTTGTTGTGAATAAGTCACTGTGGTGGGTGTTAAAACACTCAAATGCATGAGCATTTGCGCTAAAAAAAACCTTAAATTGGCTGGGAAATATATCGTTTTCATCAATATCAAAATAAGAATGACTACTTAACTCCTCTAATGTATTTTGTGTTTGAGGTACATCTCTAAAATTACACTGAGTTAGTGGGCAAATCTCATCAAAGTCGTAAAACACAACACGCCCCCAGCGAGTAACGCCAAAGTTTTTCATCAGCATGTCACCTGGAAATATATTCGCCCCAGCTAAATCTTTAATTGCTTTTCCATAATCAAGCATTACATGGTCCAATGCGTGTTTATCGCAGTGGTTAATATATAAATTAAGAGGTGTCATTTTTCGTTCAACATACACATGTTTTAAAATAAGTGCCTTGCCCGATATAACTAAACTGCTATCAATGTGTGTTTTCATCTGCGTTAATAGTTCTTCACTAAAGCGGCTCAAATCAAACGCTAAATATCTAAACTCGTGTGTATCTACCAATCGCCCTACTCGGTCGGCTTGCTTCACAAAGTTATATTTTTCTTTTACTTGTGCTTTAGTTGCGGTTTTTGGTGCACTAAATTTATCTTTTATTACTTTATATACGTAATCTGAGCCTTCAATAGTAAATACCAGCATAACCATGCCAGGTGTACCTGGTGCGTTTATATATTTAAAACTTGCGGGGCTGTTTTTAGTGGTATCAACCTTGTAGCGGTAAAACTCGGTTTTAGCGTGTTTAATAAAGCCAATAGCGTTAAATAATTCAAAACGCTTTTTATGCGGCATAAGTACACTGAGGTAATCAACATAACGCGCGGGTTGGTCTGTATCTACCATAAAATAAGTACGAGCAAAGCCAAATAATAAGCTTAATTGATCGGCGCCCATCATAACCGCATCTATTTTTAAGCCTTTTTCGGTGTTTAAAATGGCAATAGCAAACGGCATATTATCGCCATTTTTAGCGATACAACGGCCAATCAAATAACAGGCTTTATTTCTAAAAAATAACGAGTTTGCGTATTCAATAAACCCGTCGTTTAAATTTATCAGTTCATAGACCTGCTTACATTGATGCTTAGCACCTTGCATTAGGGTTTGCTTTAAACGCTTTAAATCGTCATTTAATTGGCAAAATGGAACTCTAAACATTTGCGTAGTAATAAGCTGTGAAATTGCGGTTTCAAACCCATTTTGAAGCGATATTCTACTTACTAAACTTTCAAATGAGCGTGGTTCACTTCGGTATTTGGCTTTTAATACGAATAAATGCACTGTACGAATTTTTTTATCGTCCCAAATAGCACCAAATGTTGAATTAAAGAATGTATGCGCAATGGGTTTATTCTCATGGTGCTCAACCATATCCCCATAAATGTTTTTAGCTAGTTGCCATGTGTGTGGGCAGTCTAGTTCTTGATAAGCAATTATTTTAACCGCTTCACTCACATTTTTTACTTGGCGCTCATAAACTTGTAACCGATCGCGCATTGCACGTTGTACATCATGATATTGGCGCTGCTCAAACCGACTTTGTGCACCAAGTGTTATATTTAAAAACTCAGCAAACATCGCATCAAACCCTGCAAATACAGCACGTGCAAGCTTAGTTGCAATCACCTTTTGAAGAGCATTATTTGAATCATCGATTAACGTATTTGGCATGTTAACAACACTTATATTTTTACCCGTTATGGCGGTTATTTTTTATTATTTGTTTACACCTTAGCAAGCAAGCTTTAATTTAGATAATTAATACAGCAAATAAATAAGATTGATCTAATGAATATACGTAACGTCGATCTCAACCTTCTCGTCTATTTAAACGTGCTTATAGACGAAAAAAGTGTGTCTAAAGCCGCCAATAAATTAGCGCTAACACAACCGGCAATGAGTAATGCATTAAAGCGATTACGCGATTTATTTGAAGATCCGCTTCTTGTTCGCGCTGCAGGGTCAATGACCCCAACAGCTAAAGCTCTCCTGCTTAAACCCGAAATAGAATCATTATTAAAAATGGCTGAAGCAATTACTCAACCCAGTGAGCAATTCAACCCCGCTACGGCTGAAATAACCTTTAGAATAATGGCAAACGACTATTTAGAGTCAACGTTAATTGCGCCATTTATAACAGCGCAATTAAATAAAAATCCGGGTATTAATTTTGACGTTTTAAGCCCAAGCGATGTTAACTTACAAGACATGGAAAAAGGCACCATAGACCTTGCTATTAATCGCTTTAACGGATTACCGCGATCGTTTCACCAAGCCACTGTATGGCGCGATAACTACTGCTGTTTAACACACCCCAAGAATACTTTTTTACAAAACGCCACACTCGATGATTACCTCAAAAAAGAACATATTTGGGTAAACCGGGCTGGTTGGGGCCCTGAAGCCGCAGTAACTAATAAGTCAGGTAAACAAAAATTAGGCTGGGTAGATGAAGCACTCTGGCAGTTAGAGCAAACACGTAAAATTAGGGTATTTACCCGCCACTACATGATTGCCAGTTTACTTTGTCAATCAGAGCAACTAGTGGCGACATTACCACGTAGGCAAGCTAAGCTATTAACAACACATACTAACTTAGTAATAAGTCCACCCCCGTTTCAAATAGTGCCTATTGAGGTAAAAATGATATGGAGCCCACTGCTTCACCATGCGCCAGCGCATCAATGGTTACGCCGCGAAATGCTTGAGTTCGCTAAAACAGTAGCAGATAGGTAAATTTTAAAATATCCATTACGTTTTTCACAAAATACTGAAAAATCTAAAAGCACACATTCAATTTGCTAGTAAATACATACTAAAAATGACGGGCTCGGTGAGAGGTAAGAAAAACACAACGTTTAAAAACTAGTTTTTCAATAAATAAAACATTGAGACACTCACTTTAATAAAGTGAGTGTCTCGATGTTTTGCTTTGGAGTCGTATAAGTCTTAGCAAGGGGAGTAACCTTACTCATTAGTAATTTGCAAAGCCGACACCATGTTTTTTATTTTAAATTAATTCAACACCTTAACCAATAACCCCATATCCCCTCTGCTGAAACTTGTACCACTTTTGTGCATTTATTTATTTTTTGCACCAAATTAAATAAAAAAGAAGCCAATAAATTTAGCGTAAATTAAATGAATAAAACTTAATATTGATCTAATCAATATCAGTTATTGAAAACAACAATTTCATTAATAATACAGTTAGCGCTAGAGTGAAGTTAAGCCAACAAACTAAGAGTATTTATTATGACAACAGCTTCTTTCACACGCCAAGACGGGTTATTCATCGACGCTAACTTACATCAGTTCATTGAAGAGCAGTTATGTTCTAAAGCAACATTACAAACAACAGATGTTTACCAAACACTGGCGACATTAGTTGATGAGTTTGGGTGTACTTGTCGTAAAACTAAACACCAACCAAACGATGTACTTGAAGTACAAACACTATTGAACGCTTACCAACTGCAAAACCATCCGCACTGTCATGTGGATGCGCAAACAACTGAAGCGGTACTTGATGAATATTGCTGCCAGGTTCCTGCAATCATTGTTGTTGCTTTAATGGATACGCTTAGTGGTACACAATGCGATGAACCAAATGCACACGACATCTACCATCGTGCCGCACAGTTAACTAATCGCCCATGCGTGCACACAGTTAAAACTGCCTCAGCAGCTTAATAATGAATGTGTTTAAAAGTGCTCGATAACTTTATCTGCAAAGTCTGTGCAGCTTAAGGTTGTCGAGTTATGAGTTTTTGAAATATCAATGCCTTGCTGGGTTAAATCAAAAGTAACATACCCACTTGCTAATGTGTTTTCTAAAGCATTTTCAATAGTTAATGCCGCCTCATCCCATTTCATAAATTTAAGCATGAGTACTGCGCTCAAAATACTACTGCTTGGATTCGCTTTGTTTTGCCCTGCAATTCGCTCAAATGTACCATGAGTAGGTTCAAAAAAAGCCACATCATTATTCAAGTTTGCAGCAGGCATAATACCTACACCTCCCACTTGAGCGCTTAGCATATCAGCTAAAAAGTCCCCATTTTGATTCGTAGTTGCCACTACATCAAACTGCTCAGGGTTCATTAAACATTGTTGCAGCATGTTATCGGCAATGACTTCTTTAATTATTAGAGGCGCCTGCCCAGCACGCTCAATTTTCAGCCAGCGGCCATTTTCGTGTTCAATAGCATTAAATTCCTTTTTGGCGAGTGCAAAGCCCCAACGTTTAAATGCACCATCAGTAAACTTAAGCACATTGCCTTTATGAACAAAAGTGACAGAATCTCGATTGTTATTAAGGGCAAAATTAAGAGCGAAACATGTTAATCGTTCAGAGCCTTCTTTGGATATATTTTTTATACCTATGCCGCAATCTTGTGAAAACCTAAGGCGTGTTACCCCCATTTCTTCACATAAAAAGTCGAGCATTTTTTCACTTTCAATGCTGCCTGCTTGCCACTCAATACCAGAATATACATCTTCGCTGCTATCACGAAGAACCGTAATGTTGGTTAAAAAAGGATTTTTTAAAGGAGAAGGCAAAGCACTAAACCCTTTGATAGTGCGCATATTTACAAATAAATCCATTTCTTGGCGTAAAGCAACATTTAAAGAGCGGAACCCTCCACCCAAAGGCGTAGTTAATGGCCCTTTTATTGCTATTTTACAGGCTCTTACTGCTTGTATTGTTTCTTGTGGAAACCAATCACCATCGTAAAGCTTGGCTGCTTGCTCACCATTAAACACTTGCATCCAATGTATTTTTCGCTTGTTTTTGTAACAGTGTTTAATAGCGCAATCTACAATATTTCTCATAACGGGCATAACATCTTGCCCAACTCCATCTCCATTAATATAGGCAATAACAGGCTCTGAAGGAATAACCCACTTCCCTTGCTCATCTACCGTTATATGTTGCCCTTGCTCTGGCATTTTTATATGTTGGTATTGCATCATTAAAGCCTATAAATCAATGTATATGGTCGATTAAACCATGTTAATTAAGGCGTGTCTTTAATTGCCTTTTTATAGTTGGTATCAGTTTAAAAAATAACAAATACGATGTGCTTATGTAGTTAAAAGGATGGTCTTATAGCGTGTACGGTTCGTATTAGTTTTTAAATATAGAGGGGTTTTAATGAAATTATTGTGGACGTTGCTATTTTTATACTCTTTAAACATCTACGCTCTTGAGGTTGACATACACAAGCTAGACTCGCTGTCTAAAAGTGGCCAGCAAGTTGTCTCTACCTGGATTGATCAGAGTGTAAAAAAAACTGAAAATACGCTTGGGCCTTTAAAGCAAACTACCTTGCCTATTTATTTAAAGCCGCAATATTTTGCATTTGAGCCTGTACCATGGGCAACGGTAAAGCGGAGCAATCCCGATGGGGTTGAACTTCATATTGATAGATTTGCAAGTTTAAATGCATTTACTAAAGACTGGACCCTATATCACGAGCTATCGCATTTATATTTGCCGCTTTTCCCCTACTCTGCTTTTTGGTTAAGTGAAGGGTTTGCTAGTTATATGCAAAACGTAATTATGCGAGACAGCGGTGTAATAACCCAAGCGCAATTTGTTCAACGATTAGATGCTGGGTTTAATAGAGGCAGACTACAAAGCAAAACCAAGTCGGAGCCCTTAAGTGAGCTTTCTTCTGATATGTGGAATCAAGGTGCACAGCAACGTGTGTATTGGACAGGC
>TARA_B110000240_G_C13513183_1_pt1 | contig 12139 bp, 9 predicted proteins | sample TARA_B110000240 | Tara Oceans TARA_B110000240 (sample SAMEA4397611) | marine metagenome | biome: Polar Biome; feature: [DCM] deep chlorophyll maximum layer (ENVO:01000326); material: water (ENVO:00002006), including particulate matter (ENVO:01000060) such as... | depth 17 m | reverse complement strand
AGTTATCCTGAAACTACTACTGGATTTATTGATAGATTTTTAGTTTCAGCAAAGGCTAATAATGTTGAAGTTATCTTACTTTTTAATAAATATGATATATATAATGAATCAATTTTACAAAAGCAGAAAGAACTAATAAATATTTATGAAAATATAGGATATAGATGTTGTGTTATTTCTGCACTGCATGACAAACTAGATGAAATACGTGAAATATTAAAAGGTAAAAACACGCTTATTTCAGGCCATTCCGGAGTTGGTAAATCAACTTTTATTAATAATATATTAAATACAAAGAAGATAATTACTAAGCCAATTTCTGACTCCCATCATCAAGGTCAACATACTACAACATTCTCACAACTTTATAGAGTTGATCTTGGAACGACGATAATTGACACTCCAGGCATTAAAGGCTTTGGGCTTGTGGACTTAGACCTTAAAAAAATTGATAGTTATTTTCCGGAAATATTTCAGCTTAAACCTGACTGTAAATTCTATAATTGTATACATAAGAATGAGCCGAGCTGTAGAGTTAAATTAAAAGTGAAAGAGGGTTTGATATCTTCTTCTAGATATAATAATTATTTAGCAATGCTTGATGAAGAAGAGTCTAGCTATAGAAAAAATAGTTATTAAAAATGAGGTTAGTGATTCAGAGAGTTTTAAATGCAGAAGTGAGAATTAGTGGTGATATTTTTTCTAAAATTAATAATGGCTTATTGATATTAATTGGAGTTGAAGTTAATGATAATCAAGAAGATGTTAAATGGTTAATTCAAAAAACATTAAATCTTAGAATATTTTCAGACAATAAAAATAAAATGAATCTATCTATCAAAGATATAAATGGAGAAGTTCTTGCTATTAGTCAATTTACTTTGCACGCAAAAGTTAAAAAAGGAAATAGACCTTCATTTATGAATTCTGCTAATCCAGAATTGGCTCAAAGTTATTACACTAAATTTATAGATGGTATTTCTAAAGATTTAGAAACTGAAGTAAAAGCTGGAGTTTTTGGAGCAGATATGAAAGTCTCTTTAACTAACGATGGTCCAGTTACCATTATTATTGATTCTAAAAATAGAGAGTAAAAAAATCTACTTTTTTCTAATTGCAGAGCGTCTACCGATTTTCTTTGTAATAAAATCTTTATTTAAATCCCAGGCTCTGGCTGGAGAGTATTCTCGTCCGTAATAAATGATTTGAAGGTGTAGTTTGTTCCATAATTTTTCAGGAAATAATCTTTTAGCATCTTTTTCCGTTGTTTTTACATTCTTTCCATTAGTTAGTCCCCATCGATACATTAATCTATGAATATGAGTGTCTACTGGAAATGCTGGATAACCAAAAGCTTGTGACATTACAACACTAGCAGTTTTATGACCTACAGAAGGGAAAGCCTCGAGATCTTTAAAATTGTCAGGAACAATGCCATTATGTTGCTCCATAATCATTTTGGACAAACCATATATGCCTTTACTCTTCATTGGAGATAAGCCACATGGTCTAATGATGTTTTCTATTTGAGAAATAGATAGCTTAATCATGTCCTTAGGATTGTCAGCCTCTTTAAATAGATTAGGTGTTATTTTGTTTACCCTCTCATCAGTACATTGTGCAGATAATAAAACAGAAATTAATAATGTATATTCATCCTTATGGTCTAAAGGTATTGGCGTTTCTGGATATAATTCTTCTAAAGAATTAATTACATAATTAACTTTTTCCTTTTTATTCATAAAATTCAATTTTTAAATTTACGGGGTTGACCATAAATATGTATTATTTCAATCTTTTTAGATAACGACATTAGCCCAGGATTTATGCCTATTTCCCCCTCAGGAATCTCCATTTTTTTTGTTAAATAGTAATCTTCCCACACTGGCATGGTTTTATTAGTTTGTGGGTCAATAAATGTCATAGGGGCTAACTCAAAAATACTATCTTTTGCAAAAGCTTCATATATAAGTTCAGAGCAATAATATTTATTATTGTTAAATAGAAATTCATCATCATACTTAAACCCTATTTTATTATTTAGAAATAAAATCGCATCTTGAATTAGGTGAGAGTATTCTTTTTTTAGTCTACCTACGATAACTTTTGGTTGTGCATTATTGTCTAAAGATTGATTAAGAAAACTGTCAAGTCTTGAAGTTGTTACAAAATTTGGAATAGCTTCCGTTACTCTAATATGATGCTCAAATAAATAGTCGGAATTTATGCAATTGTTATTCCCAACTTCAGTAACGATTCCAATATGAGAAAAATTTCCACCATTAAATCCGGGTGTTACAGTTTCTATTGCCTCACAAAGAGGGGAAGAATCTAAATCTTGAAATAAAATATCTCCTACTTGTGGTAGGAATTCTTTATTACTGTTTGTACTACAGCTTATACTAAATATAAAAACTAAATAAATGTATTTCATTTACCAAAAATAAAAAAGAGGATAGCAATATCCTCTTTTTTTAAAATAAAATAAACTTATTTTATTCAGCTAATACTATGATTTTATTTTCTTGCATTTCAATTACCCCACCATTAATATGAAACTTCAGTTTATTGTCAGATACTTCAATAACATGAATTTCTCCTGCAGTTAGTGTAGAAATAATAGGAGCGTGGTTATTTAAAATCGTAAATTCTCCATCAGTCCCAGGAAGCTTTACTGATTTAATATCTCCTGAAAATAGTTTTTTCTCTGGGGTTATAATATCAATATTCATGATTATTTTGATTCAGCAATCATTTTTTCACCTTTTTCAATTGCTTCTTCAATAGAGCCAACTAAATTAAATGCTGCTTCAGGGTATTTATCTACTTCACCATTCATAATCATATTAAAACCTTTTATTGTATCTTGAATATCAACAAGCACGCCTTTAAGGCCTGTAAATTGCTCAGCAACATGAAAAGGCTGTGATAAGAACCTTTGTACTCTTCTTGCTCTGTGCACTGCCTGTTTGTCTTCATCAGAAAGTTCATCCATCCCAAGAATTGCAATTATATCTTGTAGTTCTTTATATCTCTGAAGTAATTCTTTTACATCTTGAGCACATTTATAATGTTCTTCTCCTACTACATCTGCAGATAAAATTCTTGAAGTTGAATCCAGTGGATCTACAGCAGGATAAATTCCAAGTTCAGCAATTTTTCTTGATAAAACTGTAGTCGCATCAAGGTGAGCAAATGTTGTTGCAGGAGCAGGGTCAGTTAAGTCATCTGCAGGCACATATACGGCTTGAACTGATGTAATTGATCCATTTTTTGTTGAAGTAATTCTTTCTTGCATTGTTCCCATCTCAGTTGCTAAAGTTGGCTGGTAACCAACCGCAGAAGGCATTCTTCCTAAAAGAGCAGAAACCTCTGATCCAGCTTGTGTGAATCTGAAAATATTATCTACAAAGAATAGTACATCCTTTCCTTTCCCTTCACCATCACCATCTCTAAAATATTCAGCAATTGCTAAACCTGAAAGTGCTACTCTTGCTCTTGCTCCAGGAGGTTCATTCATTTGTCCGAAAACAAAAGTTGCTTTTGAGTCTTTTAATTTTTTTCTATCAACTTTACTAAGGTCCCAGCCACCTTCTTCCATTGAATGATTAAAGTCTTCACCATAATTAATAATCCCTGACTCTAGCATTTCTCTCAATAAATCATTTCCCTCTCTTGTTCTTTCTCCAACTCCAGCAAAAACTGAAAGTCCACCATGGCCTTTAGCAATATTATTAATTAGTTCTTGAATTAAAACTGTTTTTCCTACACCAGCACCGCCAAATAAACCAATTTTACCTCCTTTAGCATACGGCTCTATTAAATCGATTACTTTTATTCCGGTAAATAATACTTCTGTAGCTGTTGAAAGATCTTCAAATTTTGGTGGGTCTCTGTGTATTGGTAAACCAGACTTTTTTTCCAGGTTTTCCATTCCATCAATGGAATCTCCAATTACATTAAAAACTCTACCTTTAATATCTTCTCCTGAAGGCATTTTAATAGGAGCTCCTGTAGCAACCACATCTACCCCTCTACTTATCCCGTCAGTTGTTTCCATTGCAATAGTTCTAACAGTATCTTCTCCAATATGTTGTTGACACTCTAAGACTAATTTACTTCCATTTTTTCTTGTAATTTCTAAAGAATCATAGATGTCGGGTAACCCTAATTCATTATCATTGAAAGTTACATCAACGACAGGTCCGATTATTTGAGATACTTTACCAGTATTTGTAGCCATTTTATATTATTTTATAGAAAATTAAACTTTTAATATCGCAGGCAAAATTACTATTTTTAATTTGTATAATTATTACTTTACATGTAATAAATTTATTGTTAATTTTGAACAGTTTTTTAACATTAAATTTTACTTAATTGATAACTCATAATTCTTTAGAAGATTTTAATACAGATTTAAAAACCATTGTTACTATTGGAACATTTGATGGTGTGCATATTGGTCATAAATATATTATTCAACATTTAAATAGTATTGCTGAAAGAGAGGGAGGGGAAAGTGTGCTTTTAACTTTTCATCCTCACCCCAGGCATGTTTTGTATGAGGATAAAAATGATTTGAAATTACTTAATACTATTGAAGAGAAAAAAGAAAAATTAAATGAAATAGAACTTAATAGTTTTGTAATTCAGAATTTTTCAAAAGAATTTTCTAAGATGAAGTATGTTAATTTTGTAAGAGATATATTAGTTAGTAAACTTAAAGTAGATCATCTAGTGATAGGCTATGATCATCATTTTGGTAGAAATAGAGAAGGTTCTATAAAAGAGTTAAAAGAGCTCTCTCATATATATAATTTCACTTTAGAGCAAATTCCGCCTCAAAAAAAGAATGATGTTTCTGTTAGCTCAACCAAAATTAGAAAGTTGTTATTAGAAGGAGATATATTAAAAGCTAACAAGTATTTAGGATATAATTATATGCTCACAGGAACTGTTATTCATGGAGATAAAATTGGAAGAACAATAAATTATCCAACTGCAAACCTGCAAGTTAAAGAGCATAAATTAATTCCTAAAGTTGGTGTTTATGCTGTCAAAATTATTTTTAATTCTATGCAGATGTTTGGTATGTTAAATATTGGAATTAAAACTAATAAAATAGAGGTTCATATTTTTAATTTTTCTAAAGATATTTATGGTGAAAAAATAAAAGTTGAATTTATTAAGTATGTGAGAGATGGCGTGAATTTTGAAGATATCCAAGATGTGAAGACGCAATTAGATAAAGACTCTCTAGATTGTAGAGAGGTTTTCAAATTAGATTACCCCTAAATCATATTGTAAAGCTATTTTCACTATCCCTACACTATTTTTAGCTTTAAGTTTTAGTTGAATATTTTTTCTATGTGTTTCAACTGTCCTTTTACTGATTTGTAAAACTTCTGCAATTTCTTGATTAGATTTTTCATCTAAAATTTGCACAAGGATCTCTCTTTCTCTTTTTGTAAGTTTATACTTAATAGTAAACTTATCTTTAATTAGATTTGGTTCGGATTTTTTTTGTGCAAAATTTTTATTTAAAAAGCAATTTTTAACCGCTTTTTTAATATCCTCTTTTGATGCTGTTTTAGTCAGGTAAATATCCGCACCACTTTGAAGTGCGTGTTTATTTATTCTTTTGTCATCATACATTGACAATACAATTATTTTAATTGAACTGTTAATATTCTTTATTTTTTCACAAAGTTTAAAGCCATTTATTTCAGGCATATTGATATCGGTGAAAATAATATCAATATTTTGAAACTTGTCAAAGTATAACAATGCTTCTTTCGGGTCTTGAAATACACGAACTACTGAAATATCTATTTTTTCTAGTATCATTGACAGTCCCTCTCCAAATATTTTATGATCGTCTATTATAATTGCTCTCATGCTAAGTCTTGATTTGATAAGTTTACAATAATTGACGTTCCTTCTTTTAGTTTGCTTTCTATTAAAACTTCTCCATTAAACAAGGATGCACGTTTTTTTATGTTTTCTAAACCATTTCCCGCTTTATATTTTTTTGTATTAAAGCCACTGCCATCATCAGAAACTATTATAGATATAAAGTCTGGATGATTTGTTATATCAAGATTAATATTTTTTGCATTTGAATGCTTAATTATATTAGTAAAAATCTCTTGAAGAATACGTATGCAATTTATAGTTAGTTGAGAGTTGAAATTTAATTTCATCTGACTTTCTGGAAAGAAATTAATTGAAATACTATAGTTGTGATGAAAAGTGTTTTCGCAAAGATTTTGAATTTTTTCATATAAACTTTCATGTATATGAGGGTTTACGCTTAGGTTAGATGAAAGTTTACGCACATCATCATAAATCACTTCTAAGTTATTTATTTCATTACTAAGAGATTGGTAATAGTTTGGGTCATTTAGCTCAGATAATCTCATTTTGAGCGCAGCTAAAGACCCTCCAATATTGTCATGAAGTTCTTCGCCAATTTTTTGTTTTATTTCCTCCTCTTGTTCAGAAATTGCTTTAAATGCGTTTTTATTTTTTAATAAAGAATTCTTGAATTTTCTATATTTTGAAAAATAGATATAAGCTGCTGTAAAAACAATAAATATTAGAAGAATTAGTGACATTCTATCACTATTTGTTTTTTGTAATTTTAATTGAGATTCTGTTGATTTTAGTTTTAATGCCAGATTTTTTACTTTCAATAAATCTTTATTATTCAATTTGATATTTTGAATTGAGTCTTTAAGGGTTAGAGTCTGGTAGGCCTTCTTAAAATCTTTTGATTTGAATTTTTCTTCCGCTAGAGCTTTTAAAATAATTGTAATATTTGCGTTCTTATTGTTATCCAAAGCAATTTCTAAAGCATTTTGCATGTTATTTATACTAGAGTCTGATCTTCCTAATATTGAGTAGCACTTTCCTAAATTAAAATAACTTTCAATAAGCAAGTGTTTGTTTTGATTTTTCTTTGATTTATTAAGTGCTTTTTTAAATAATTTTAGGGCTGAATTCGGATCAGTTTGAATCTTTAAAATTGCTTTACCTCTTAATGTTTTTATCTGCAGCAGAGGAAGGTTAGATTTTTCAGCAAAAATTATGGCTGAGTCAAGTAAGCTTGAAGCAACTCCAATTCTATCTTCATTTCGGTTTAATGAGCTTAATGTAAGATATCTCTTTGTTAGAATTTCAAAATCATTTTTTTTAATAAAATTCATTGATTCATCAATAGTTTTTTTTAAGTCTAAACTTTTTGTCTTTTCTAAAATATTTATCTTCCAAGAGTAAGAAGAATTTATTAAGTTATAGGATTTAATTTTTTTAGACATCTCTAATGCTTGAGAAGAATTTATAAAAGCATTTTCAAAGTCCCCGAAATTAAAAGATAATCTTGATAAGATTAGGTAGTGATTGATTTTTCCTTTTTCATACTTGGAATTTTTTATTCTTTCTCCAAATTTTGTTATACTAATTTCAAAAGAGTCTGTTTGGTTTTTTTGTATAAGTGATTTATGAATTAGATTAATGGAATCAAATTGAGAATTACTAAATATAATATTTTGAGCTTGACAACTAATAAAGTAAAAAGTATTTAACAGAAAAAAAAGGAATATTTTTTTTATAATCATTTATTCAAATCAATTAAAATAAACTAAATTAAAAACTACGTATTTATACTTATTTATAGCTTCTTTTATTATCTAAATAATTTCAAGTTTTGCAAATTTTAATAAAAGTTGTTTTTGGCCTACATTTTCAAAGAAAATAGTAGCTTTCTTATTTGCTTCATCACCACTTATTTCTAATATTTTTCCATTGCCAAATTTTGAGTGTAATACCTTCATGCCGTTTTGGATTTTACTTAGGTCACTATGCTTTATAATTTTTGTTACAGTTGAAAGTTTTGTAAGATTTGGAGGTAATTTAAATGTGTTGTTTTTTTTCTCGAATTTGTTTTTTAAAACTTGCTTTTTATTATTGTAGAATTTATTTTTTTGTTTGGAAATAATTTCTGTTTTAGAAATATACTGAGTATTTAACTCACTTAGAAACCTGCTTGGTTCACAATCAATATATTGTCCCCATTTAAATCTATTTGTTGCAAATGATAGAAATAATCTTTTTTCAGCTCTTGTAATTGCAACATAAAATAATCTTCGTTCTTCCTCTAAATCTTCTTGACTCTCTCCAGACATCATTGAGGGGAAAAGATTTTGCTCTAGACCTACAACAAAAACATATGGGAATTCTAAACCTTTTGCAGCATGAATAGTCATCAGAGTCACTTTGTTAAAGTCCTCTTGCTTTTCATTGTCTTGATTTGTTAACAGAGCAACATCTTTCATATAGTCTGCTAGCGAATTAACCTCAGTATTTTCGCAAAAATCTTTAATTCCATTTAATAATTCTTGGATATTTTCAAACCTACTTACCCCCTCAGGACTTTTGTCGTTGTATAAATCTCCAAATACTCCAGAAGATTTAGCAATGTGTTCAGCTAAAAAATAAGCATCCTTATTTTCTAATTGTGCTTGATAATTCCGTATTAATAATACAAATTCTACAAGTTTCTTGGATGTACCGTTATTTATATTGTGCTTGTAATTGTTTAAATTATTCATCACTTCCCAAATAGAAATATTATTTTCATTTGCTGTTACAAGTAATTTTTGCATTGTTGTATTTCCAATGCCTCGGCCAGGATAATTTATAACTCTTTTTAAAGCTTCTTCATCATTAGGATTAATTGTGAGTCTACAATAAGATAGAATATCTTTTATTTCTTTTCTTTGATAGAATGATAGTCCTCCATATATTTTATAAGGAATATTCTGTTTTCTCAAAGCCTCTTCTAATGCTCTTGACTGAGCATTAGTTCTGTATAGAATTGCAAAATCTTTTGGATAGGCCTGGTCTTGCATTTTAATTTCAAAAATAGTGTTAGCAACTAGTCTTCCTTCATCATTATCAGAGCCACACTTACATAAAATTATTTTTTCTCCTTTTTCATTTTCAGTCCAGACCTCTTTTGGGATCTGATTCTCATTATGCTTAATCAGACTATTTGCTGTCTCCACAATTGTATTGGTAGATCTATAGTTTTGCTCCAGTTTATAGCTTTTAAAATCTGGGTAGTCCGATTTAAAATTTAGAATATTTTGAATTTTAGCGCCTCTAAATGAGTATATGCTTTGAGCATCATCTCCAACAATACAAATGTTTTCGTGTAGCGCCGCTAATTTTTTTATAATTAGATATTGCACATGATTTGTATCTTGATACTCATCAATTAAAATATATTTGAATTTGCTTTGATATTTTAATAATGCATCGGGAAAATTATTAAGTAATTGATATGTGTTTAGTAATAAGTCATCAAAGTCCATTGCCGAGGCCTTTAAGCATCTCTGGCTGTAAATAGCATAAATTCTTTGAAACTCTGTTCTTTTTGCAATTTTATCTGTTTGAACTAGTTCTTGATGACTATTATATTGATCGTGAGTTATAAAGTTGTTTTTTAATGCAGAAATTCTATTAATAATGATTGATACTTTGTAGATGTCCTTGTCTAAGTTTAGTTCTTTGATAATAGATCTAATAAGACTTTTGGCATCGTCTGTGTCATAGATTGTGAAGTTAGTTGGGTAATTAAGCTTATGAGCTTCTATTCTTAAAATCCTAGAAAAAATAGAGTGAAATGTACCCATCCAAAGATCTCTTGAAATATTTTTACCTACTATGCTATCAATCCTATTACGCATCTCTTTTGCCGCTTTATTTGTAAAAGTCAGTGCTAAGATGCTAAATGGACTAACATTATTATTTATAAGATGAATAATTCGATACGTTAAAACACGTGTTTTTCCTGATCCAGCTCCAGCAATTACCATTAATGGGCCAGTAATGTGTTCAACTGCTTTTCTCTGCTCTGGGTTTAGTTTTTCTAAATAATTTTGCATTCTATTTTTGATATTCACAAACTTATTATTTTTAAGAAGTTTTAGGTATCATTTTTTTAAGTTTTTATCAAATTAGTTTTAATAAAGATTTACATACTTTTCAAAAATAGGTTTATTAACATTCAATTCTACATAAGATTTAGGATTGACTATTGTATATAAAGAGTATTATTTTGTAAATTTGAGGAAAATTTTTTATTTATGAAGAAATTACTGATTCTATTGATAGCGTTTTTAAGTTTTTCTCAGCTTCATGCAACTCATTTGATGGGAGGAGAGATTACCTGGGAATGTATTAAGATTGGTCCTGACGCAGGAAAATATATTTTTAAGCTTAAATTGTATCGAGATTGTGATGGAACATCCTTAAGTACTTTTGCTCAAACTATAAATATTTGGGATCATCCAACAGAAACGTCAATATCCGTTGATTTTATTTCGAATAACGATATTTCTCCTAATTGTGATGTCGTCAACAGTGGTACACCTCAATTAGATTGTGTAAATAATCCAGTAGGAGCTGTAGAGGAATATATTTATGAATCACTTCCAATCATCTTACCTGGGATTCCCCCAGCAACAGGCTGGCATTTTACTTGGGACTCATGTTGTAGAAATGGCGCTATCTCAAATTTAATTCTATCAAGTACAACTTCCCCTTCTGAGGGTTTTACCCTTAGAGCGTCTATGTTTCCTTATCTTGATGCGGCTGGAAATGGGATTCCTGCAGACCCATGTTTTGATTCTTCACCACTTTTTAATGAAAGTCCAAAAACAATTATTTGTACAGGCTATCCCTTCTCATATTCTCATAATGCCTCAGATAATGAATTAGATTCAATTGTATATTTTTGGGATGAACCTTTAGATGACTTTGTTGGAGCCTTTGACCCAACTGGTGGTAATCCACTTCCACTTCCATGGCTTGCACCATATACAGTAAATCAACCTTTACCTGGCAATGTAACTCTTGACCCACAAACTGGAGAGGTATCCTATAACTCTACTCTTTCTGGTAATTTTGTAACGGTTGTTAGAGTAGATGCATATAAATGTGGTCAAAAAGTTGCGGAAGTCTACAGAGAGATCCAGGCTGTTCTTCTTGCTTGCGCGCCATTATCGGGTTCTCAGCCAAATCTTCCTCCGTCCATAGCTGCTCCTTTTACGGATCCAGTTACAGGATTACCTTCTTTTGATACTATAGTATCGGCAGAAAGTATTGTTAGTTTTATGATAACAGGTGTTGATGATTTAGATACCTATCCTAATGGTTCTTTTCAAGATGTAACTCTAGAAATTACGGGAGGTCAAATGGCGGGAGACTTTACTACTGTTTCTGATTGTGCTAATCCTCCTTGCGCAACTTTCTCTGACGGTGCTGGCGGTGTTCCTCCATTTTCAAGTCCTCAATTAGTTGATGGTTTTTTTGAGTGGCAAACAGCATGTAGTCATATTACTACAGATGCCGGTTGTGGTAATATATCTAACCTTTATACATTTGCTATTAAAGCATATGATGATTTTTGTCCTGCACCTGCAATCACTCTTGCAACCATTACCGTAGAAGTAACTGCTGCTAATCTTTTGCCTAAACCAGATTTGCAATGTGCATTTGTTAATGGAGCTGGAGATTTAACTTTAGATTGGAATCATAGTTTTGGGGCTAATTCATCTACAATTTATCATGTTTTTGGATCTGATAATATTGGTGGTCCATATAGCCTTTTAGCAGATATAAATTATCCTGCTCAAATTTACACTCTAGATTCTTCAATTGTACCAATTGGATATCAGTTCTATTTTTTAACTCAGGAGTCTGCTTGTGCAGGTTCTTCTCTTGAATCAGATACTATTACTCCAATTGAGTTCCAAATTTCTCAAATGGATGTAAATTGCTGGGATGATTCTGATGGAAGAATTACTATTGAAGTTTTAAGTACAATGCTATCTCCATTTAGTTATTATTTAGATGGTGTTTTAAATCCAAATCCTATTCCTTATGATACTGTTTTTTCTAATCTTACTGAAGGAACTTATACAGTTGGTGTAAGTGATAATGGTGCGTGTTTGATTAACCAAGATATTACAATTACAGCTCCAGGATCCCCTTTACAGTCTATTGCAAGTGATACTATGAACATTTGTAATGGCAGTAGTAATGGTTTTGCTGTAGGTTCGGGCGCTGG
>TARA_B110000240_G_scaffold30814_1_pt1 | contig 12194 bp, 10 predicted proteins | sample TARA_B110000240 | Tara Oceans TARA_B110000240 (sample SAMEA4397611) | marine metagenome | biome: Polar Biome; feature: [DCM] deep chlorophyll maximum layer (ENVO:01000326); material: water (ENVO:00002006), including particulate matter (ENVO:01000060) such as... | depth 17 m | reverse complement strand
AGATCAACCTGATTGCGTTGTAGGGTTGCCGCAAGCTTTGCCCCCACGTTTCCCAGTCCTATAAAACCAACTTTAGTCATACCTCGCCTCACGATTGCCCTGTTAAAGATTGAACCTAATTCAACGCTGATCTTTCTGACCAGTATTGAAGCCCATCCGATCTGATCGGTGCTGATGCCCATCCGATCTGATCGGTGCTGATGCCCATCCAATCGTATTCTCCCGAACTTTGGGACGACTCACAATCCAATCCTTCGAAATGAGCGGCCTTTAAAACGCGGCTCTGACCCTGTGCGCCGCCGGCAGGCTCGCCCGGGACGACCCAACAACCCCTGTCGTCTCAAACGGCCGCGGCAGGTGCAACCGTCTTGGCTTTTGGCCGGGCTTGTCGATGGCATTGGACCGATGCCTGACCCACAACATTTAGCCCCACGCAGAAGGCTCGTTAGGCTATTATCTTGGGTTACGCGCACTGATGACGTTCAGCGGCGCCACGAAAAACAGACCCAAGGAGCCCCATGAAAACCGTCAGTTTCTCCGCAATGATCGATGGGACCCAAGCCGACTACCAGTTACTGCAAGCCCTCGAAGCCGAACATGTGGCGGGCTTGTCCGAACGGATCCTCACAGCGCTAGAAGGCCTTGCCCACTCGTTAGACGGCTACAAAATTGATCGCCTCAGCCATTGCCTCCAAACCGCAAGCCGAGCCGAAGATGACGGCATGGACCTTGAGTGGATCGTTGCCGCACTGATTCACGATTTGGGTGATGACCTCGCGCCCATGAATCATTCGCAATATGCCGCAGCGGTAATCAGACCCTACGTTCGGGCAGAAATTACTTGGGTGGTCGAGATGCACGGCCTGTTTCAGCGGGTGTATTTCGCGCATCATCTTGGCGAAGATCCCAACGAGCGCGAGGCCTACCAAAACCATCCTTTTTATGCTGCCTGCGTGCGGTTTTGCAAAGACTGGGACCAAGCCTCTTTTAATCCAGATTATCCCACACGACCCCTCGCGTACTTTGCGCCGATGGTTCGAGAAATTTTCTCAAGGCAGCCCTTTGATCCCAAGATCGTGCACGCGGGCTAACCCGTTTTGTGTAGACGATCTCACCGAGACATCGCATGTTCTTGGGTCGCATCGATGGCCTAGCCGCAGCAAAGCGTTAACTGCCGAAGCGCTGCGTTTACCGACCGTCATTCACACACGTTGGTCCGCACGGCGCTTTATCCGCACCGTTCTTTAAAACCCAACCCGATGATTCCGTTGGCCTCATAGCGGCCTTGTATTAAGGCTTAGCTGAATCGCTTGACCGAGCGTCGTGTTGCCTTTAACTGAAGACTATCAAATGATGACTTTTAATTGATGCTTTTAACTGAAGGCTTTTAACTGAAGGCTTCTACCTCAAGACGCTTCACTCACAGCCTTTCGTAAATCGTTGTCTGAGCACTTGTTGTCGAACCCGCGGACACCGCATCTGCCATCACCGCACCCGCCATCACAACACTGAGGCAATCAGCGAACGCGTATAGGCATGCTGTGGATTTTTAAAGACCTCGGCGCACAACCCGGCTTCACGCACTTCGCCGCCCTCTAACACCAGCACCGAATCGCACAAGGTTTCAACCACCGCCAAATCGTGCGAAACGAACAACAGGGACACCCCGCTGTCGGCTCTTAAATCCAATAACAGTTTTAAGATGGCCGCCTGCACCGAGACATCCAGCGCCGAGGTAATTTCATCACACAAGATCAACTCTGGTTTGGCCGCCAAGGCCCGGGCGATGGCCACCCGTTGTTTTTCGCCCCCCGAGAGTTGTCCCGGAAATCGGCCTTTATAGCTTTCCGGTAAATTCACCCGGTGCAATAACGCATCAACCTCGTCGTTCATCACTGTTGGCGCCAGCTCGAAATACAATTCAAGGGGTCGGCGCAGAATCTCGCCGATGGTTTTTCTGGGATTGAGCGAAGCATCCGGGTTCTGAAACACCAGCTGCACTTTGCGCAAGCACCCGCGCGCACGAGATTCAACCGGCCCGGCAAGGTCATCGGTTCCGGAAAGCGTGATCCGCCCGGAAAGCGACCGCTGTAATCCTGCGATGGTCTTCAAGATCGTGCTCTTACCACTGCCAGATTCGCCCACCAAGCCCAGTATCTCGCCCTGTCGAATCCCAAAGGTGACCCCTTGAACCGTGGCCAGTGGTTTATGACCCAAGAGTGCTCGAACGAGTGAGGGCCGCTGATAACTCACGCTCAGGTCTTCAACCGCTAGCAGCAGGTTTTCCCCCAGCGCGGGCGCCAGCAGCTTTTGCGCGGGCCGAATCAACTCGCCCGCAACCGCTGCCTCGACTTCATGACATTTAACCCAACGATCCATCACCACTCGAGGCGCTGGCGACGTTGCTTGGCACTGATCCGTCGCGAGCAGGCACCGGTTGGCATAGCCGCATCCAACCGATGATCCCCGATGCACCGGCTGCAACATCTCCCCAGCAATCGGACGCGGCAAGGTTTGCTGATGCAAGCGCGGAATACTCGCCAAAAGCCCCTGGGTATACGGGTGAACCGGCGCGGCCAAAAGGGTTGCACGAGACCCCATTTCAACAATCTCGCCGGCATACATAATCGCAATTTGGTTACAAACCTTTTGAATAACTTGAATATCATGACTGACGTACACCATTGCGGTGCCCAGGTCGCGGCAAATCTCTTGCAACAACGCCAACACCTCAACTTGGGTGGTGACATCCAGGCCCGTTGTGGGTTCATCCAATAACAACAGATTGGGTTCGCCGGCCAACGCCATGGCAATAGCCACCCGTTGCTGTTGACCGCCAGAGAGTTCATGCGGGTAGCGCTTGAGCATCTGTTCAGGCGCTGGCAGTTTCACCCGCTCGAACAATTCGATGCAGCGCGGGTGCCACGCTGAGGGCGCAAGATCAGAATGCAGTCGAAGCACTTCTATCATCTGGGCTTTGATTCGGAGTGTCGGCGTTAAGGCCTGTCCCGCATTTTGCGGAATGAGCGCCATGCCGCCCCCGCGCAGGGCTTGCAACTGATGCGATGAAATCAAACCCGGGTCTTCGCCGTCATAAGATAACGACCCACTTAGCCGGCCCAAACCCGGTTTGTAATACCCCATCATGGCCAGCAGCAAGGAGCTTTTACCGCAGCCACTTTCGCCCACCAACCCCAAGGTCTCGCCCGCGGCAAGCGACATATTGACCTCCCGCACAATGAATACCGGCTGATCATCAGGGCCCCTAAAGCCGATCGACAGGTTTTCAATGGTGAGCAGTGGCGCGGTCATACGAGCGCCCTCGTGGTCTTATCAACGCCCAGCGATTTAGCCAGTGCATCTGCCGTGAGGTTAATGCCGATAATCAGTGAACTCAGTGCAATCATTGGCATCAAAACAGGCCAAGGCGCAAGGGCCAAATAGATTCTGGAATTCGCGATCATGAGACCCCAATCAGGGGTTGGCGGCGTGACCCCGAAGCCCAAAAAGGACAAAGCGCTGAACGCCAGCAGCATCCAGGACCAACGCATGGCGCTTTCAACCATCAAAACATCCCGCACGTTGGGCAGAATCTCGTTCGCCATAATACTGAGCGTGCTTTCACCCCGCGCCTTCGCGGCCAAAACATAGTCTTTCACCACAACCTCAAGCGTTGCCGCCCGAGCCATTCGCACCACACCAATGCCATAGAAGAACCCAAGGGTTAAGATCATCACCATCGGTGCGTTGCCAAAACTTGCGATCACCAGCAACAAAAAGATCATCCAAGGGATCGCCAGAAAAATATCCACCGAGCGCATAATCAAATCATCAACTCGGCCGCCCAGATAGCCCGCGAGCACGCCGAAAAAGCTCCCCCAGATGACCGCAAGCCCGGTTCCGAAAAGGGTCACCAGCAACGCCTCACGACCGCCGAGCATGGTCCGAGTCAGCACATCCCGGCCCAAGATATCAAGCCCCGCCCAGTGCGCAAGCGATGGGCCGGCATGATCAATCACTGCGCTTTGGGCATCAAAATCAAAGGGCACGAGCCAAGGCGCAACCAGCGCCAACACCAAGTGAAAGGTCACCAACACAACGCCAATCTTGCCGGATCGCGTGGCCATCACCCCCTTTAAGATGTCTACCATTGCGCTCATCAACCCGCCCCTCGGCTTCTAAGCTTCGGATTCAGCAAGAGCGCCAACAAGTCTGCAATCAGATTTAAGCCGACATACAGACTCGCCATCAGCAGCGCAATGGCTTGGACCAAGGGGAAGTCTCGGTCGGAAATCGCGTTCACCGATAATCGACCGATGCCAGGATAATTAAAGACCACCTCGACCACCAACACCCCACCCATCAGCCAGGCAATATTGAGCGCAATCAGGTTAATCGTGGGCAGCAAAGCGTTTGGCAGTGCGTGCATCAGCACCTGACGCAATCGCGAAACCCCTTTGAGTTGGCTCATCATGACGAAATCCGAGGCCAGCACATCAATCATACTGGTGCGCACCATCCGCATAATGTGCGCCACCATTACCAAGGTCAGGGTCATCACGGGCAGCACTATCTTTGATAACACGTCTAACAAGGGCGCATCGGCCCGCATGATCACAATACCCGGCAGCCAACCGAGCCAAACACTAAAAAATGAGATGAGCAGCGTGCCCGTAATGAACTCGGGAACGGTCATGCAGAAAATCGCGATAAAAGAGATCCACAGATCGGGCCGTCGATCACGGTAAAGCGCGGCGAGCGCGCCCAAAAGAATGGCCAGCGGAATCCCCACCAGCGCGGCGGTCATCCCTAAGATCACGGTGTTTCGAAATCGGGGTCCGATGATGTCTTCGAGGGGTTTACTGCGCTTAATACTTTTGCCCAGGTCCCCGGCCGAAAGCCCAAGGGCCCAATCGGCATAGCGCACGTAGGCCGGCGCGTTTAAATTGTGCTCAGTGCGACAATTCTCTAACCGTTTGCCCTGCGCCATCTGTCCCAAAAAGGCTTGGCAGGCGTCCCCCGGTAACAGTTCAATGGCGCTGAACACCACCATGGAGACCACCCAAAGGGTCACGACCGCAAAAATTAGGCGTCGAGCAATGAGTCTCAGCACCAGCACGCCTTTGGTTTAGGGCTCATCTGGATCACGACTGGGCTTCCAGCGCTTGGGTTAAGGCGGCAATATCATCGGGTCCAATGCCACAGCAGCCGCCGACAATCGTGGCGCCGCGGGCGACATAGCGCAGACACAGGTCAACGAAATAGTCTTTGGTGATGTCTTCGCGTTGTTCGTTCATGATGTCATTATCCAGCGTCCAACCAATCGGAACTTCTTTCACCCGGTTGGCATACCCCCCCAAGGGTTTATCGGTTAATCCCTTCAGCTCGGTGATGCCCGCCTCAATGGCCTCGGGGCTGGTGCAATTCAAGAGAAAACCATCCACATCCAGCGCCTGCAACTGATTAAAGGCTTGGGCAATGGTTTCGCCGCTGCGCAACCCGGTCCCGGGCGCTTCTTTTAGGGTCCACGACACATAAACCGGCTTACCGCCCCCAAACGCTTTGGCCTGGCTGGCAGCCGTGTGCGCTTCAATCGCAGACGACATGGTTTCACAGATAAAAAGGTCAACGTTCGGGCGCAAGGCCGCAACCAGGTTTCGGTAGATCGGCAAGGACACATCGGCCGCTGGCACAAGGTCCGGCCGGTAGCTTTCCGACAAGGGCGGCAGCGACCCTGCGACCTGCACCGATTGACCGCTGTCATCGGCAGCCCGTCGGGCCAGTTCCCCGCCCAAGGTGGTGAGCGCGACGTAATCATCGGCCCGGCCCGCTTTGCCCAGATAGCTTGGAATGGTCGAGTAGGTGTTGGTGATAATCATGCGCGCGCCAGCGCGGATGAAGTCTTGATGGACATCCAGGACGATATCGGGCCGGTCTAACAAAACACTGGCCGACCAGAGCCCCTGTTTCGCGGCGTCATAGCGTTTGGCGATTTCAACCCCCATGCCACCATCTAAAACAATCACTGACATGGCGGCATCCTGTGCGACTGGCTGGCCAACCTCATCACCTCAACTGCCCGACCAAGCGCACAACCCAAGGGTCGTATTGGCGTCCACCGCGGCAGCCTCTGTCGCAACCATAGTGTTTATATTATCTTTACAAATCAATATCTTATCGCCATATCCTGCGATATCTAATAGAATTTGATCGAGGTGGCGATACTGGACATCATGCCCTTCGCCAGGATAACTGCGAACCCTCAAGGATGCTGCCGGAAAGGCGGTTTGCCAAGCCTTGGGACCCGCTTGGTCCAGCACGGCATCCGCCCCACCTCGGTAAACAAACACCGGGGCGGCAACCTTATCCGTGTCGATCATGCCCTCGTCGCAGTAGAGCGCAATTTCGTGATCGAGCGGCGCGGGGTCTGCCTTTTGCCCACGCCCATTGTGCGCTCGAGCGGCCTCTTCAAAGGCGGTGTCTTGGAAGCCTGCCACCTGATGCACGGGCGAGTCTTTTGGAAAGCCGAAGAACGCCATGGGCTGGGACAACAAATCCCGATACACATTGGCCGGCGAATTCGCACCGCAGCGTGAGGGCTGACCTAAAGCAGGTGACGTTGCCGCCATATGCATCGATAGAATTCGGTCGGGATTGCGCGATGCGATCTTCGCGGCGTAAGGCCCGCCCCCAGAGATGCCAAACAGTGCGAATTGGTCAATATCCAGATGCGCCAGCACTGCTTCGACTTCTTTGGAAAAATCCGCCATCCCCAAGCTGGGATCAAATGCGGTTTGGCCATAGCCATTGCGCTCAACGCTGATGATCCGAATGTTCAGCGAGACCCGCATCGAACGCAGAAAATCCAGCAACCGAATGACCCGCACCGACGTGCCTAAACCACCAACAAAGACCACCGGCAAACCCGTTTTCGGGCCATCATCGATAAAATTCGCCTGCCGGTCGTTGGCCAGCGTCAGCTGCTCAACGGTTGGCCCCAAACTATCGAAGGTTTCAGGTAATCCTGCGGGCAACGCGTCCGATCGCACCCAATCCGGCGCTGTCAGCAGTAAGCAACCCAACAAAATAAATCCGACTTTCATGGCCTTAGCTTCCCTTCAATCATCACCAACACGTTATCAAATGACTCTACCATGGTCGAGCCTCGCTGAGCTTGGTATATTGTTCTGAAATAGAATCTTGGAGTCGCCCATGAATCGCGAAGTTATCATTTCTTGTGCCGTCACCGGTGCCGGCGATACCGCCAGCCGTCACCCGGACCTACCCATCACGCCAAAACAAATTGCAACGGCTGCCATCGAGGCCGCCAAGGCCGGCGCCGCCATCGCCCATTGCCATGTTCGGAACCTCGAGACCGGCAATGGCACACGCGATACCGAACTCTATCGAGAGGTTGTAGACCGGATTCGTTCATCCGAGACCGATGTCATCATTAACTTGACCGGCGGCATGGGCGGCGATCTTTATATTGGCCCTGGCGAAAACCCTTTAGCCTTCGGCAATGAAACCGACCTGGTTGGCCCCTTAGAGCGCCTTGCTCATATCGAACAGATGTTGCCCGAGATCTGCACCCTAGACTGCGGCTCCTTAAACTTCGGAGAAGGCTCACTGGTTTATGTCTCGACCCCCGACATGCTTCGCGCGGGCGCCAAGCGCGTTCAAGAACTCGGCGTCAAACCAGAACTCGAAATCTTTGATACCGGCCAACTGTGGTTCGTAAACAAGCTGGTCGAAGAAGGCTTGATCGACAATCCCGCCCTCATTCAGTTGTGTATGGGGGTTGCTTGGGGATCGCCCTGCGATACCGGCAGCATGAAAAACATGGTGGAACATTTACCCGCAGGCGCTAACTGGGCCAGTTTTGGTTTGGGCGCGGACCAAATGCCCATGGTTGCTCAAGCTGCACTCCTGGGCGGGCACGTCCGGGTCGGCCTTGAGGACAACCTCTACCTAGAGCGTGGGGTTTTGGCGAGCAATGCGCAGCTTGTTGAAAAGGCGCGCAAGATACTAGAACTCATGGGCGCCCGAACCCTCAGCCCAGCCGAGGCCCGGGTCAAACTCGCATTATGAAAACGATTGCAATCATTGGTACCGGCGTGATCGGAACGGGCTGGGCAGCGCGCTTTTTAGCCAACGGGCACCGCGTCAAGGTGTGGGATCCGTCGATCGGGTTTGAAGACAAAGTGCGCGCCAAGCTCACTAGCCTTTGGCCGACGCTCGTAACCCAAGGCATAGCCGCTTCTGCGTCCTTGGACAATCTGGCGTTTTCAGATTCGCTGGAGGCGGCTTGCGAGGGGGTATTCTTAGTCCAGGAATCCGCGCCCGAGAACCTCGAACTCAAGCGCGCGCTGCATGCTCAGATCGATGCGGCGGCAGCCCCAGAGACGATTGTCGCCTCTAGCTCTTCTGGGCTACTGCCCAGCGACATTCAGACCGCAACCCAGCACCCAGAGCGCATGCTCATTGGCCACCCTTTTAACCCCGTTTATTTACTGCCCTTGGTTGAACTGGTCGGTGGCAAACAGACCGCGCGGGAGACCATCGAGACGGCTAAGGCCTTTTATAGCAGCCTCGGCATGCAGCCACTGGTGGTCAGAAAAGAAATCGAAGGTTATCTGTCGGACCGTTTGCAGGAGGCGCTCTGGCGCGAAGCCTTACACCTTGTGAATGATGACGTTGCAACCACCGCGGAGCTCGATGCCGCCATCATTTACGGTCCCGGTCTGCGCTGGGCCTTTATGGGCACCTGCCTGACCTTTCACTTAGCGGGCGGCGAATCCGGCATGCGGCACATGCTCGAGCAATTTGGCCCGGCACTCAAATTACCCTGGACCAAACTCCAGGCCCCCGAACTGACCGACAGCCTGATCGACAAGATGGTTACCGGCACCGCCGAGCAAGCGGGCGACAAATCGATCGAAGACTTAGAAACCCTGCGCGATCAGTGCCTGATCGACATTATGCAGGCCCTAAGCCGGTATCAGACCGGGGCGGGCGCTTTGATTCAACCTCAAACAGCGGCCATGACCGCCGGGGACTCGCCGCACAATCATGGCAACCCGAGCTAACGCCATGGTTGAAGCAATAACCCCCGCTGCAGGTTATCTGAGGACGGTTTCCGCCTGGACCAAACAAGACAACCCAGCGCCTTGGCATCCCAGCATTCGCCCTGGTGGCCGCAGCGCTGCGCCAGCAAAAAGACTCGAGATCTGGAACGGGTTTGCTGCGAACCCTCCGCGGGCAATCTGTGCGGAGCCTCCCGCCTCGGCGTCAATCGCGCAGACCGCACCATGAACCTGAACCTCGAGCGCAACACCCCCGTCATTGGGGCAACGTTGAAACTGGACCTTGCCGAGGCGCTCCGCGCTGGCGGCGCGCAAAAACAGGCCGCGATCGAGCACGTCTACGAGGCCCTGATCGCGCACCTTGTAATCTTTATCGAAGATCAACACCTCACACCGGCAGAACAGGTTGACTTTGCATTGCAATTTGGCGGTCTGGATGTGCCGCACCCGGTCTACCAAACCCTGGAAGGCTGCCCGGAAATTGTCGAGCTCGAAAACGACGGTGACCGCCCGCCCGATACCAATGACTGGCATACCGACCTGACCTTTCGGCCGAACCCGCCGTTTATGTCGATTCTCTATGCCAAACAGGTGCCCCAGACCGGCGGCGATACCCTGTGGAGCAATCTGTATGCGGTCTTTGACGCCTTACCCGATGACCTCAAGGCCTTGTTGCGAGGCCAATCGGCCATTCATGATATTGGCACCTTTCGAAACGACTTTTTAACCGACACGATGGACGTCAAGGCGGTGAACCAAGGGCTCTTCGATACGGGTTCAGCCGTTCACCGAATCGTCCAAACCCATCCCGTCACGCATCGAGAATTTCTGTACGTGAACCCCTCGTTTACCCAGCATATCGTCGGTTTCAAAAAGTCGGAAAGTGATCGCCTGCTGCGCTATCTTTATGATCATGCCAACCAACCTGAGTTTCAGGTGCGCTACCGTTGGCGCCCCAATTCGCTCGCCTTGTGGGATAATCGCGTCACGCAACATTATGCGATTGCCGACTATCTGCCAGAATATCGAAAGATGCATCGCGTCACGGTGATTAATGATTTGAGGAGCCCCTGATGACCCCAGTTGTACCGGATTTTGATCACTACCCCATTGTGCACCTGCCGACCGCATTACAGATTACCGCCGACGCGCTGGTTGTCACCTGGGATGACGGCGCCGAGAGCACGTTTCCATTGCTTTGGCTACGAGAATACAGCCTCGACCCCGTTACCTTTAATCATCAGACCCGCGAGCAAAACCTCGCGGTCATCGACCTACCCAATAACGTGTCGCTTTCCGCGGCCAGCATTGCAGCGGACGGCATGATTCAGGTGACCTTTGAATCCGAGGGTTTAACCAGCAGCTACCATCCGGGCTGGCTGCGCACCCACTGCCCGCAGAATCCGACCCCGCAGTACACCTTGCCTGACCGGGTTCTCTGGAGCGCAAAGGATGGGTCCGTCCCACCCCGGTTTGATGGCCGCAACATTGCCGATAATGCGGTTTTTGAAGGCTGGCTTGGCGCCATGCGGGCGTATGGCGTGGGCTTGATCGAGCAACTTCCGGTCGCACCGGGCACCCTTGAAACGGTGATCGATCGGATTGGCCCCATCCGAGCCACGAACTTCGGCCGGCTCTATGATGTTGAAAATAAAGCGGACACCAACTCCAACGCCTACACAGCCCAACCCCTGCGCGCGCATACAGACCTTGCAACCCGTGAGTATCAACCCGGGATCCAGTTCTTTTTCTGCATGGCCAATGAGGTGCGCCAAGGCGCCAGCATTTTATCCGACGGCTTTGCCATCGCCGAACGAATTCGACAAGACCACCCAGAGCAATATGCCTTTTTAACGGATCACCCCGTCATGTTCGTCAACAAAGACAAAGACTCCGAGTATCGCTATGAAGTTCCGATCTTTGAAACCGATTATCGAGGCAATCTGACGACCGTGCGGTTCACCTATTGGTTGCGAGCGCCGATGACCGGCGATATCACCACCATCAAACGCTTTCATGAGGCAACGTCCCTGTTGCATCATTACGCTGATCATACCGACTTCCAAATCCGGTTCCGTCTGGCGCCGGGTGACCTTGTGGGCTTCGATAATCGCCGGGTATTCCATGGCCGCGATGGTTTTGACCCAAGCGAAGGCGCGCGCTGGTTCCGCGGCTGCTATCTCGAGCGAGAAGAGATCGAGTCCCGCCTGCGCGTACTCGATCGCAACAAACGCCTAGCCGGGGTTTAGGGTCATGGCCACCGCCTTAATTCCACAGATCAATATCGCCCCGCTGTTTGCCGAAGACCTCCCAGCGCGCGCCGCAGTCGATGCCGCAATCTTTGCTGCCGCCCAAGAGATCGGGTTTCTAACCATTACCGGCATGCCGGCGCCAAGCGCGATCGATCACACGGCCAAAGCGTCTCTTATTCGGTTGTTCAGTCTGCCTGAGGCCAAGCAGCGCCCATTGTGGAAGAATAATTTTGAGCCGAGTAACCCGAACCTGTATCGGGGCTGGTTTCCCCTGCACTCGGGGCCCACGCTAAGCCGGGAGGGTTATGAGATCGGGCCCGACATATTGCGCGCCCTACCCGATCACAGCGATGACTTGCTTTATCAACCAACGCCATTGCCTGATGAAGCCAACTTACCCGGTTTCAAAGCGGTGGCCTGCACCTATTTTTTAGCGATGGAAACCATCGGGCTACAGCTGTTGGCCTCTTTGTCGAGGAGCCTTGGTATTGCCGAGACGATTTTTTCCGACGTTTTCGAAGATGGCATCTCGACCCTGCGGTTGCTGCGGTATATCCCGCGCCATGATTTACCGATATCCGATGCCCTGAAGCAGACCCGCGGCGCGCATGTTGATTCTGGCTTGCTCACGTTACTCGCGCCGGTATCGGGGGGAATTGGTTTGCAGGCTAAAAACAGTCTTGATGAATGGATTGATGTGCCGGCTGAAGAAGACAGCCTGGCGGTCAATTTTGGCGGCCTGCTGCAGCGCTGGACCGGCGGCAAGATCAAAGCGACCGAGCACGGCGTTATTCCCGTTGATCGCGAGCGTTTTTCGATTCCGTTCTTTTTTGAGCCCCGGCCCAATGCCCGCATA
>TARA_B110000240_G_scaffold113610_1_pt1 | contig 12215 bp, 9 predicted proteins | sample TARA_B110000240 | Tara Oceans TARA_B110000240 (sample SAMEA4397611) | marine metagenome | biome: Polar Biome; feature: [DCM] deep chlorophyll maximum layer (ENVO:01000326); material: water (ENVO:00002006), including particulate matter (ENVO:01000060) such as... | depth 17 m | reverse complement strand
ATGGTGTTGACCCGAATCATTGATGAAAGATTTCCCGATTATGAAAGCGTGATTCCGAAGGAAAATGAAAAAACCATGCAGGCGGATAAAAATATGCTTTTGGGCGCCATTCGTCGTGTTTCTATTTTTTCCAATAAGTCTACCCATCAGGTTGCGCTGAACCTGGACGCAACATCCTGTAGGATTACCACGGAAGACCCGGAAAAATCATCCAAAGCCCAAGAGAAAATACCTGTGGAGTTTGATGGAGACGCCTTGACAATCGGTTACAATGCAGAATATTTAAAAGACGTAGTTTCCCATGTTTCTGGGGACAAAGTGATAGCGGAGTTTAGCACATCTATCAGCGCCGCATTGTTCAGCCCGGAATCAACGGAAGACCACATTGATAGTTTAATGCTTTTAATGCCCATTCGTTTGAATGATTAACTTTTCGGTTGCTATTGTCGGATGCCCATTCACCTCCTTCAATTGGTTTCGTTTCGAAATCACGACATACGAGAATTCACCTTCATTCAGGGACTTACCGTGATTTGGGGTGAAAACGGTTCTGGAAAAACAGCTGTGTTAGAAGCAATTCATGTTCTCTCTTTTGGTAAGAGCTTCCGCACCCACAAACAACGAGAAATGATTAGGAACACCGATGAATCACTTGTAATTCGTGGAGATTTTTTATCTAATAAACATCCCGATAAAGTGGCCGTAGAAGTTAAAAGATCTTCGGGGCAAAAATTAAAATTGAACGGGAACACTTTATCTGGCCGGAAAGAGCTAATTGGCCGAAACAACGTGGTTGTTCTTTCACCAGAGGAACAATCTATAACCAAGGGGGCCCCGGTAGAGCGTAGAAAGTTTTTTGATAAAATGTTTTCAGTGTCATCTCGCAATTATGTGGATATTCTACAACAATATAGTCGCGTATTAAAACAGCGGAACGCTGCAATTTTGAACGCAAAAGAGAACAATCAACAAGTAGAAGACCTGCAAAGTTGGGATGAAAAACTAACCGAAACAGGACATAAGCTTTGGGAGATTCGGTTTAATTTTATGAATAGTTTTAAAACAAATCTCAAATCTATTGTCGGGAGATATGATAAAGATATTGAATTCAAAATATCATACCTTGATAACGTTCCCCCACTAGATATTTATCAAACTAAAATCAAAAATTCCCAAAAAAAAGATATTGCATTGGGTAGAACAACTTTTGGACCGCATCGAGATAATATTACCCTGGCTTGGAACAATCGCGATCTCCGAAACTTTGGGTCCCAGGGAGAACACAAGCTTTCATTGGTTTTATTAAAATTAGCTGAATTGGTTTTTGTCCGCAAAAACACAGGCACTCACCCCACACTTTTGTTGGATGACCTTTTTGCCAAACTAGACCTAGAAAGAAGTAAAAAAATAGTCACCCTTTTACAGGGTTTAGAAACAGAATCCGGCGAGCCCGTTCAAACCATTGTAACCACAACAGACCTTTTGAATGTAGAAAAGAGCGGTTTATTATCTGGGAAAAAAGAAAACAAAACCTACCACCTGGAACGATAATGCAGCATATTGGTGGACCACTCAATAAATTTTTAAAATCATCCGGACTTGAAAAAGGAGTCGCCCAGCAAAACGCCATGGAAGCATGGGCGAATGTTGTGGGTGAAAATATATCGAAAAACACAATACCGGTAGATGTTCAACACGGCATATTGACGATCAAAACAGAAACGCCCGTATGGCGGCAGGAGCTGCATTTTCAGAAGAAAATAATCGTAGAAAACCTGAATAAAAAATTAAATAAAAAAGTGATTAAGGATATTCGATTCATATGAGCACAGAAGCACTATCAACAGAATCGGGGCAATATAGCGCCGAGAACATTAAAGTACTAGAAGGGCTGGATGCGGTAAGAAAACGTCCCGCCATGTATATAGGAGACATCGGCAAGCGAGGTCTTCATCACCTTGTCTCTGAAGTTGTTGACAACTCTATTGATGAAGCTTTGGCAGGATACTGTACCAAAGTGGTTGTGGTGCTTAACGCCGACGGTTCCGTAACTATTGAAGATGATGGTCGCGGTATTCCCGTAGATATACACAAAGAAGAAAAAAGACCTGCGGTAGAGGTTGTAATGACCATTCTTCATGCAGGTGGAAAATTTGACAAAGGGTCCTATAAAGTTTCTGGCGGACTTCATGGCGTAGGCGTATCTGTTGTAAATGCTCTTTCGGAGTGGCTATGGGTTGATGTGAAAAGGGATGGGAAAATTCATCACCAAGACTATAAAAGAGGTGATCCTCAAAACGAGCTAAAGGTAATAGGTACTGCGAACACCACAGGAACAACGGTTTGTTTTTCCCCCGATAGTACTATTTTTAAAACAATAACCTTTGAGTATAATATTATTGCTGAGCGCCTTCGGGAATTGGCCTATCTTAATAGTGGAATAGAAATTGTTTTAAAAGACGAACGAAAGGAAGATGGCGAAGCTGATATTTTCAAATTCAATGGCGGGTTAAGCGACTTTGTACAATACCTGGACGTGAACAACAACCCTCTCCACGAAAAGGTCATTACGGTGAGCAAAGAAGATGGTGAAGTTCCCGTGGAAGTTGCCATGCGTTACGGCAACACCTACAATGAAAACATTCTAACTTTTGTAAATAATATTAATACTATCGAAGGCGGGACCCACCTATCGGGTTTTCGATCGGCATTAACGCGCGCCATGAATAATCACGCCACAAAGAACAACTTGATAAAGGGAAGTAAGAACGAAAAAATAACACTCTCTGGTGAAGATTTTCGCGAAGGACTTACTGCTATTATCAGCATTAAGGTTGCAGAGCCTCAGTTTGAAGGACAGACCAAAACAAAACTTGGAAATAGCGACGTAAAAGGCATTGTAGACACGGCTGTGTATGAGGGGATTTTAGACTTTTTAGAGCAAAATCCATCTATTGGCCGTCGCGTTATCGAAAAAGCGGTCTTGTCTTCTCGCAGTAGAAACGCTGCCCGAAAAGCCAGGGAACTGATTCGACGCAAAAGCGCACTGGGTGGCTCGTCTCTTCCTGGAAAGTTGGCGGACTGTTCTAATCGAGACCCATCGTTTTGTGAATTATACCTTGTTGAGGGGGATTCTGCTGGCGGTTCAGCAAAACAAGGTCGCGATAGGCGCACTCAGGCTATTTTACCACTTCGTGGTAAAGTAATTAACTCTGAAAAAGCCAGGATTGATAAATTGTTATCCAATAATGAGGTTCAATCTATGATTACCGCTTTAGGTGCGGGTTTTGGCGGCTCTGAAGATGAAAGTGGCGAAAGATCTCCGGGGGACATAGATATTGAAAAACTTCGTTATCATAAAATAATTATTATGACAGACGCTGACGTGGACGGGTCTCACATCCGAACCCTCTTGTTGACATTTTTTTATAGGAAAATGAAAGAAGTTATTGACGGTGGCTATCTTTATCTTGCTCTTCCTCCGTTGTATCGACTCTCCCAAGGTAAAAAAGAAGCATATGCCTATGATGATAATGAACGCGATCTTATCATTGAAAGGATGAATAAAGACAATAAAAACACAAAAGTGGCCATTCAGCGATACAAGGGTTTAGGTGAAATGAATCCAGGTCAACTTTGGGAAACCACCATGGACCCAGAGCGCAGAACTTTGTTGCAGGTTACGGTAGCAAGCGCGGGTGAAGCAGCTGAAACATTCCAAAATCTAATGGGAAGCGACGTAGAAGCTCGCAGAACATTTATTGAGAAAAACGCAAAATTTGTCGTCAATCTTGACGTATAAACCTTAGGAAATATTTATGGTCGATTTTAATAGAGACAACACACTTCCACGTGACATCGTGGATGAAATGAGGGAGAGTTATCTTAACTACTCCATGTCAGTTATTGTTTCTCGGGCTTTGCCCGATGTGCGCGATGGGTTAAAACCAGTACATCGCAGAATTTTATTTGGTATGAGTGAATTAGGATCCAGTTGGAATCGCCCGTATAAAAAATCCGCTCGTATTGTGGGTGATGTATTAGGTAAATACCATCCTCATGGCGATAGCTCCGTTTATGATGCGTTGGTACGTATGGCTCAGAGTTTTTCCATGAGATATAGACTGGTAGACGGACAGGGAAACTTTGGTTCTATTGATGGCGATAATGCTGCCGCTATGCGTTATACCGAAACTAGAATGACAAGAATGGCCAGCGAAATGTTGAAGGACTTAGATAAAGACACGGTTGAGTGGAGTGCGAATTTTGATGAAACATTAAAAGAACCAACTGTACTTCCGTCTACCGTTCCAACGCTTTTAGTTAATGGTTCTGAGGGAATTGCGGTTGGGATGGCCACAAAAATCCCACCCCACAACCTTATCGAAGTTATTAATGGCCTGATAGCCTTAATTGAAAACAAAGACATTAGCACCGATGAAATAATGCAGCACATTAAGGGTCCAGATTTTCCGACAGCGGGACTTATTATGGGCATGGATGGATTAAAAGACGCATATACGACAGGACGCGGAAAAATCAAAATGCGCGCACGGGCCCACATCGAAACAAACAAAAACGGGAAAGACAGTATTGTTATTACAGAGGTCGCCTATCAAACCAATAAGGCGAATTTGGTTGAAAAAATAGCAGACCTTGTTCGGGATAAAAAAATTGAAGGCATTACAGACCTTCGGGACGAATCGGATAAAGACGGTATCCGGGTTGTGATTGAAACAAAGCGCGACGCAGTACCAGAAGTCATTTTAAATCAATTATATAAACACACCCAACTTCAAGATACATTTGGAATTATTTTACTCGCATTGGTAAATGGCGTCCCCAAAATCATGCCTCTCAAAACTATTTTAAATCACTTTGTGGATTTCAGACATGAAATTGTGGTGCGAAGAACAGAATTTGATTTAAAAGAAGCTGAAGCACGGGCCCATATTTTAGAAGGGTTAAAAATTGCACTTGACAACATTGATGAAATAATTAAAATAATTCGAGGCAGTAAAGACTCAACCCAGGCTAAAGAAGGACTTATGAATGGATTTAATCTTTCTGAAATACAATCTCAGGCTATTTTAGATATGCGATTGCAAAGACTAACGGGCCTTGAAGTAGATAAGGTTGTTACCGAATACCGTGAAGTCATCAAAGTCATTGCTAACTTAAGAGGCATTTTAGAAAGCCGTACCCAGCGGATGGAAATTATTAAAACAGAACTATTAGAGGTTCAAGAACAATATGGCGACGAACGCCGTACAGAAATTATTCCAGTGGATTCCAACTTTACCATGGAAGACATGATTGCTGAAGAGGAGGTTGTGTTGACCGTTACCCATCAGGGCTATATCAAGCGGACAGCATTAAACACTTATCGGACACAACGAAGAGGTGGCCGAGGGGTTCAGGGCGCCATGAGTAAAGATGAAGACTTTGTTGAACATCTTTTTATTGCCAATACTCACAATTATATGCTCTTTTTTACGGACCAGGGAAAGTGTTATTGGTTGAAAGTTTATGATATCCCCCAAGGTGGACGGGCTACACGCGGCCGCGCCATTGTGAATTTAATTGGCTGTGCGCCAGGTGAAAAAGTAGAAGCATTTGTGAGTGTGAAGGAGTTTGATGACGACCACTATATTGCCATGGCTACGCGGAATGGAATTGTGAAAAAGACTGTTTTATCTGCTTATGGAAAGCCAAGAAAAGGCGGTATTTATGCCATCGAAATTCGAGACGGAGACAAACTCATTGAAGCGAGAATCACCAATGGTGAACATGATATTCTTCTGGGAACCTATGAAGGAAAGTCGATCCGATTCTCTGAAAATAATATCCGAGCAAGTGGGCGGAAAACCATGGGTGTAAAAGGCATCACCCTGAGCTCGAAAGAAGATTATGTTATTGGAATGCTTGTGGTACGTCGCGAAGGAACCATTTTGGTTGCTACCGAAAAAGGGATGGGAAAGCGCACCGATGTGATTCAGTATCGCACCCAAACCAGGGGCGGTAAAGGAGTCATGACCATGCGTTGTACAGACAAGACCGGGAAAATGGTAAATATCATGGAAGTGGTGGACTCAGATGACTTAATTGTTATTACCGACTCTGGTGTTTTGATGCGCCAACCTGTAGCAGCGATCCGAACCATCGGCCGCGTGACTCAGGGTGTGAAATTGGTAAAATTGGATGAGGGCGCCAGCATATCATCAATTACGCGTGTTATCAGCGAAGATGCAGCAACTAGCAAAGAAGAAGTGGAAGACATCCAAATTTCTATTGATGATACCCCACCCCAAACCGGAGAAGAATGAGTCTCAAAGACACGATAAAATCGATTCGATCCAAGATTGAATCAGCACAAAAACGGGGTGGCTTTAGTCACCCCGTTCAGCTTATAGCCGTCACCAAAACACACCCTTTTTCTCTGATTAAAGAATGCTATGATGTAGGCATAACAGCCATAGGTGAGAATCGTATACAGGAAGCTTCCAAAAAATTCGCATCATTTGATTCAATGCCGGGTCTTTCCCGGCGCTTCATTGGCCACTTACAATCCAATAAGGTGAATAAATGTCTGGAATTATTTGACACAATTGATTCGGTAGATTCGGTTAAACTCCTAAAAAGAATTTCGAATACCGCATTGCAACAAGAAAGAACAATTCATGTTCTTTTAGAGATTAACACCAGTGGTGAAATACAAAAACACGGATTTCTACCAGATAAGTTGAATGAAATTAGTGAATGTTTTAATCTTCCAAATATTAACATAGAAGGACTTATGACAGTGGGCCCCCTTACGGCAGATAAAAAAAAGATTAGAGATTCATTTATCCAATTGCGGTCTTTGAGAACAAGAATCAACCAATCGGTCATTCAATCCAATATGCTGGAACTCTCCATGGGCATGAGCGGTGATTATGAAATAGCTGTAGAAGAGGGCTCTACGATGATTCGCCTTGGCACAGCGCTATTTGGCAAAAGAATTCCTTATAAAACATGAGCGAGATTAATTTAAAAAGAGTGATAACGGTTTATAAATATAAATTATAATCATTTCAGCGGATCTAACCAGGGGATCACAAAATCTAACAAACGCCTATAACTCAAACTTACCTGCCATACGTCAACTCGTTGTCCCTGTTCTCCTTCAATCCCCGAAAAAGCACCTTTAATAAAAAAAGGTTTCTGGATATTTAAACTGACACCACCCGCAGCCAAATCCCACAATCCACCCACCCCAACCGTTACCACCGTTGCTCGAGAATTGGGTGCTTCAAATTGGTTCCAATAAGCCTTTGTTGTATGCCGCGTAATAATGTTGGCGCCCAAGGACCCGCCTATTGTAGGAATTTTCTTAGAAAATGCAGTGAGAGAAAGATCATATATATCAGATGCTTTAAATCCATAATCATTTTCAGCCAGGGCCTTTTCAACATAAATTGTTCCACCCATGAAAACGGGGTTTGTCATTTTCTTCTTAAATAATTGAATTTCAAAACACCCCTTATAAATCCCCTCGCTTAAGGCAAAATGACGATGGTCAGTTTTTTCAGAACCACTCAGAAAAAACGGATCAGACGACAATGAGTTTTTAGATGGTAAAATAAATCCACCACCCAAAAATAAACGCTTTCCCGGTCCTTGACCATCATTGAAAACAAGGTAACGAAGCATAAGCTTTGTATCGCCAAGATATCCCCCGATCGCATTGAAATAATCCTCATCTGTGCCCTCATCTCGGTGATGGATCGTTGTTGCGTCCCCATCCCAAGTCATGGTTCGATTTCCGATTGACTGACCAAGGGTAAAATTCCAGTAATTGGAAAGGCCAATAGTTATGGTGGGTGATAGAATGACGGACGTCAAAGTCCCTTCATGGTCGAAACCCTCGCCTGTATCTGGAAGCGCCTCATGCCACCAATCTATGTATTGGTTTGAATTATCAAGGCCAAACATTATTTGTCCAGCCCAAAGGCCTACGCCTCGATCAGAATTGCCGACCGGCAATGATGGATTACTTCACAATGCTCACTGTCCACGCAGAGAGAGCACCAGTAAAAGGAATGTAATAATGATTTTCATGGGGAAATAAATTAAGGCTCTATTTTATCAAAACTAGATAAACAAAAGCACAATAAACAGGACCTTTCAATAAAATGATGTAATTTAAAAACAGAAATATTTTTTATATTTAGAACAGTGTTTTTGCCAAGCCGATTATTTTAGTCGCCTACGCAAGCACTTCTCCAGATTGGGCTAATTCTTTTGCAACACCTATCCCTAGTTTAATATTATTAATCGCTAAAGCCCGATTTGTTTCCAAGCTTCTCCCGGATGTTTTATCCAAGATGTCTTTTAGCAAAAAAGGCGTTAGCTCTTTTCCTGTAATCTTTTGTGTTCTTGCCGCTTTGCAAGAAGCATTAATAATGGATTCAATTTCTTGGGCTGGGATTTCATCTTTGACTGGAACCGGGTTAGCCACGAGAACAGAAGCAGATAGTCTTGCGGAAATATTTTCTTTAAAGAGAGCGGCAATACCACGAGAAGAAGATATAGAATGAATGCCAAAACATCCCGACGATTGTGAATAGAAAGCGGGAAATTCATTTGTTTTATATCCAACAACGGTAATACCAAGCGTTTCCATCATTTCTAATGTTTTAGGCAGGTCTAATATGGCTTTTGCACCAGCAGAAACAACAACCATTGGAGTATTGGCCAAGGCAAATAAGTCTTGGGAAATATCAAATGAATATTCTGCTCCGCGATGAACACCACCGATACCGCCCGTTGAAAAAACGGGAATCCCCACTTGATGAGCAATGTACATAGTAGATGAAACCGTGGTTGCGCCATTCCATTTTTCCGCAATTGCGATACCTAGCTCTCTGCGGGACGTTTTTCTTACAGAATCATCTTTGGCAATAAATATCAGCAGATCTTTTTCTAACCCGACATGAATCTCCCCATTAATAATAGCAATCATTGCCGGAGTAACTCCCTGGTCCCTGCACAACGATTCTCCTTGTTGTGCAAATTTCAGATTCTCAGGAAAAGGCATCCCATGGGCGATGATGGTTGATTCCAGCGCCAAAACCGGTTGTCCTGATTTCAGGGCTAGTTGAACATCTTTAGAAGTATGAATTTTCATTATAAATCACACATTGCTTCGAGTTTAATTTCTATGCTTATTTTTAATTGAATATGAAAAATATCGACCCCAAAAGATACAGCCTTTCATCGCGAACTATTTTACGACAAATTGGAAAAAACAATATTTCCATCATCATAGATCGCAAGAGCCGCATCATTATGAAAGACGGTCAGCGAATAATGAAACAGGCACGGGCTATTCATCAAATTAATTCTAACATGATAATTACAGTTTTAACATCAGCCCCCGTTTGTAGTAAAACGCGATCGTTTCTATTAGAAAAAAACATTTATATTAAAGAATTATAATCGTGTTTCGGTTCATTTTTCCTCAGGATAAACAAATTTCCAAAGAAGTGTTTAACTTGGCGCTACCCGTCATCGTAAGCAATTTGAGTCGAGTGCTTATGAGTATGGTAGACGTGGCCATGGTTGGGCGGCTCGGTGCTGAAGCATTAGCCGCTACAGGGATGGGAGCAATGCTTTTTTGGGGAGCCCTCAGTTTTGTATTGGGGATAAGGACAGGCGTTCAGACGCTGGTGTCCCGTCGCCTGGGACAAAAGATTGATAAAGAATGTGGCACCGCATTACATAATGGATTGTTCATGGCTACGCTCTATGCGCTACCGATTTCTTTGGCGGGCTGGCTTTGGGCCAAAGATATCATCCCATTTTTTATTCAAGACATAACCGCCACACGTCTTGCCACAGACTATACATCCATTGTTTTTATCAGCCTTTTGTTTTCGGCATACAGCTTCGTTTTTCAGGGTTTTTTCACCGGGGTGGAAAAAACTAAAGTACACATGAATGTGACGGTCACCAGTAACGCCATTAATGTTTATTTTAACGCGGGACTTATTTATGGTTCTGATGGCGTGACACAATTTTTTGCAGATACAATACCGTCCCTGTCCTTTTTATCAAAACTTTGGCAATGGACAACCTTTCCGGCGATGGGTGTGAAGGGAGCCGCCATCGCAACTCTCATTGCTTCTACCTGGATGGCGGTGCATTATTTTTCATTTCTTTTTTCCCGTCAGATAAAAGACCGTTTTTCTGTTTTTAGTCTTTCCACCGACAGAACTATGATGATGCGTCAGTTAAAACTTGCGCTACCCCAAGGGGTTCAAGAGACAGTGATCGCTGTGGGCTGGTCTGTTTTTTATAAGATCATGGGCATGATCGGCCTAATAGAACTTGCCACTACGGAATTATTATTCACGATTATGCATGCTTCGTTTATGCCGGCACTGGGAGTAGGGCAAGCCTGTGCCACGTTGGTTGGGAAATATATGGGTGAAAAGAAAATTCACAAGTCCGAAGCAAGCATTAAAGAATCTATACGGCTTTCTGTTTATATAATGGGAACCATGGGAATGAGTTTTATTTTGATCCCAGAATATTACCTTTTTCTATTTACAGATGATCCTGAAATAATTCGAATGGGCGTCTTTGGTTTAAGAATGATTGGGGCTGTACAATTTTTAGACGCTATCGGATTTACACTTTGGTTTGCTCTTTCGGGGGCCGGAAACACCCTTTTTCCTGCCGTGGTGGAATCGTGCTTAACATGGGGCGTAATTGTTTTAGGAAGTTATGTTTTTGGTGTGGTGCTGAACCTGGGATTTAAAGCGCCCTGGCTACTGTTTCCTGTTTACATGGGGCTTTTCGCCGGGATCATGGTTTGGAAGATTTCAAAAGGAGACTGGAAGGAAATTGAAGTTTAAGTTTAATAAAGCCTGTCGGCTCTACTGTGGATAAGTAGATTATTTATCGTAACTTTCGGGCTCAAAATAACTGTCTAAATTTAATTTATTTATGATGAACCCCTACAACGATCCCGACCCACAAGAGACACAGGAATGGATCGAATCTATAGATGATGCCTTGGAAGAACATGGGTATGAACGCACCCGGCACCTTTTGGAAACACTCATTGATTATGCCCAGTCAAAAGGTGCTCGACTTCCCTTTAATACGGTCACTCCTTTTGTAAATACAATTTTACCAGGTCAACAACCAGTCTATCCCGGCGATCGAGAAATTGAAAGAAAAATAAAATCTATTGTTCGCTGGAATGCCATGGCTATGGTGACAAAAGCCAACACAGAAACACCTGGGATTGGAGGCCATATTTCAACTTATGCATCCGCGGCAACGCTTTATGAAGTAGCTTTTAATCATTTTTTCAAAGGAGTAGATCACCCGAACGGACAAGACCTGGTCTTTTTCCAAGGTCACGCATCCCCGGGGATATATGCTCGGGCGTATTTAGAGGGTAGGCTCAGCAATGATCACTTGCATAATTTCCGACGTGAATTATCAAAAAAGGGAGGCTTATCATCCTATCCTCACCCATACCTTATGCCGGAATTTTGGCAGTTCGCCACGGTATCCATGGGACTCGGACCGATCATGGCCATCTACCAAGCCAGATTCATGCGCTACATGATTGATCGTCATTTTATGGAAGATACAGGCCGGAAGGTATTTGCCTATCTTGGAGATGGAGAAATGGATGAACCGGAATCCCTAGGTGCGCTTACATTGGCATCCCGGGAAAATTTAGACAATCTTGTTTTTATCGTGAATTGTAATTTGCAAAGATTAGATGGCCCTGTCCGCGGGAATTCAAAAGTCATCCAGGAGTTGGAAGGCTCTTTTCGGGGTGCGGGATGGAATGTGATCAAAGTGATCTGGGGTTCTGATTGGGACGAGCTATGGGAAAACGACCATGATGGATTGCTTCTGAAGAGATTCGAAGAGGTTGTAGATGGCGATCTTTTGAAATATGTTGTTGAAGGTGGTGCGTATATCCGGGAGCATTTTTATGGGAAATATCCCGATCTTTTAAAACGGGTTGAACATATTTCTGATGAGAAACTGGCAAAAATGAGACTGGGAGGCCATGATCCTATGAAGATTTACGCAGCTTACAATGAAGCGATGAATTTTAAGGAAAAACCAACTGTGATACTGGCCCGCACCATCAAGGGGTATGGCTTGGGTGAAGCTGGTGAAGGTCGGAATATCACCCACAA
>TARA_B110000240_G_scaffold69864_1_pt1 | contig 12236 bp, 16 predicted proteins | sample TARA_B110000240 | Tara Oceans TARA_B110000240 (sample SAMEA4397611) | marine metagenome | biome: Polar Biome; feature: [DCM] deep chlorophyll maximum layer (ENVO:01000326); material: water (ENVO:00002006), including particulate matter (ENVO:01000060) such as... | depth 17 m | reverse complement strand
TTTACGCTATCACTAGTACCGCTACCATAACCTCCTACTACTCCTCCCTTAGCCATTTTAGGTATCTCAGTAGCCCTAATTTCTTCTATCTGTTTTTGGCCCTGAGCTAAAGCTAACCCTGCAGCCGCTAATCCTAAAGGTACTCCTACTATTGGTATAGTAGCAAAACTATTATAAGCGCTCATAGCGCCCATTATACTCCCTATCCTAGCCTCAGCCTCTTTATTTTTTTTCCAGCCCTCAGTACCCTCTGTTTGCATGCTGGCAGCCTGGCCAAACATACCGCCAATAGCAGCTATATCTGCAGCCTCAAATTTTCGCTTAGCATCTGAGGTAGCTTTATCCTGAGCCTGCACCTGAGCGTTATATTTTTTATTAATAGCCTTTTTTAATGCAGAGCTATTAGCCATACCATCTACACTAGCTAACTCTGTACGCCTAGCTAACTCTATAACCTGGATGGCTCTAACATTTGCATCCTCAGTAAGAGCTATAGTTAAATTTTGGCTTAAAGATAGTAGCCTATCTGCACTAGCCTGCTCTGCAGCATCCTCTAAATTATCATATTTATCAGTTATATTTTTACTATCTACATTAAACTTAGTAAATAGAGCTAGGCTAGCAGAAAATTTAGCCTCATCAGTAGCTTTACTCTCATCTATTAACTTATCTGCAGCATCTCTAGCAGCCTCTAATTTTAGTAGCTCTACCTCTTTAGCACTCTCTAAAGTAGTATAATATAAATTAGTTAAAGTATTAGCAGTATTTGTACTCATTTTTAAGGTAGAGTCTGCAGTTTCTTTAGCTAATTTTTCAGCATCTTTTTTTTCCTGCTCTCTTATTTTTTTTCTAGCATCACTAGCAGTTTTAATTATTGCCGTTCTATCCGCCTCTATTTTTCTCTCAAAAGCTAGCACCTGGGTAGCTACTTTTTTCTGCATTTTAATACTAGCAGTTTCTAACTCTATTAACCTTATCCTCTCATCAGTTAATTTCTGAAAATCCTCCTCTAAACTCTCTCCTAAAGCTACCTCCTCCTCTATAGCTAATACTCTCCTCTGCTGGAGCGCTAGGCTCTGCTCTGTTACTTCTTTTTCTAATTTTAAAGCCCTTTTTAACGCCTCTAGTTTTTCCTCATTTGTAGCAGTTTCATCTACAGTAATTAGCATGGCTTTTTCTATCTCCTGAGTAGCTTTAGCTTTTTCTAGGCTTAAATCTCTAGTAGCATCCTTTAATGCTTGTAGCTCCTTTTTTAATCTCATAGCAGCGTTAGCCTCCTCAATTATCTCATCTCCTATACCAGATAGAGCGCCCTTAACATCTGCTGCAGCGCCTGCAAAATCTCCAGAAAATACTTTAGCTATAGCTCCTCCTATCATACTTATTCTATCAGTAAGTACTGAGATGATAGCACCTACTCCAGCCAAAACCTGCTCTAGTTTTTCCGCTCCTGCTTTAGTATTCATTAGATAGCCAATTAAAGAGCCTACTATAACTACAAAAGCACCTATACCAGTACTAATTAATCCAGCCTTTATAGAGCCAAATAATATCTTACTAGTAGCCCTGGCTGCTATCATCCCATTTTTAAATATAGCCATAGCTCCAGATAATAGAGTAGTTTCTTTAGCAGATGCTTTAGCACCATCTCCAACCTTTTTTATATCCTTACCAGCCTTAGCACTCTTTACTTCTACCTCTAATATAACCTTTTCAGCCATGATTTTTTATTTAATTTATTACTATTTAATCTCTTATCCTTAATAGTTTCTAAGGATTTTATAACATAATCTAAATACTGCAGATTTACTATAATCTTATTTTTTACTCTTTTAAAGTCTTTTAACATCATCATCATCTACTGCTATTAACATCATCATCTCCTTTAGGATTTAACTCTATATTAGCCCTAACTTCTGTAAATCGTATAGTACTAGCCCACTCTATAGTAACATCTGTAGCTCCTCTTACTGCTATATAAAAATTATTGGATGCTCCTGCAGATGCAGTAGGCCTCCAGTTAGTTACTATACCACTAGATTTTATAACATCTCTCTCTCTATTTATAGTAGTAGTACCTCCCTTATTAATTATAACTCCTCTCTCTACCCAGCTAGCATAATCTCCTACTGCTCCTGCTCCTCTACCGCCTACTCTTACTGCTATTATATCAGAATGAAAATACATAATAGTATTATCTGGTATTAAAAAATAGTTACTAGGTATATTATTAAGAGTACTAGCTTTAGTATTGCCATCTGTAGTAGTTTTACCATACATTAAAGCAGTATTTTGTAACTCTGCAGTATTCTCAGAGGCTACTCCTCTAGCAGTAGGCTTATTACCTCCCTGCACTATTGAGTTACTAGCAGTAGCATAGGCTTTAGTACCTGAGATTATAGTATTATCTACTAATCTAGCTATATTATGATTATTACCTACTACTAAATCATTATAACAATCATTCATTACTAAATTATCTATCCCTACAAAAGATAGCTCACTACTAAACCTCTGGCTATCGTTTCTAGCTCCTGCAGTATTAGATATATTACTAGTCATACTAGGCATATCCATAGTAGTCCTAGGATAACAAAAGCATCTATTATCTGCAGTCCAAATAAAACCATAGGCTTTACACTCATCCTCATTAGGAGGAGTATCTATTAGCCTGCTCTCTCCAGAGGTAGCCCATTTTTCATATATTACCTGGTTTTGTGAGTTTATCTCTTTAGGCTTTACATTATATCCTATCTTAAAATCCATTTATAAATGCTTTATAGTTATTAACTCTAGTTTACTAATATCATTAGCTCTGTAGTTAATTGTTTTTACTCTAAACCTCCTGGAGCGTATCATTATTACATCATTAAACTGTAATTTAGCTATATCCTCAGTAGTTAAATATACTAATAGCTCTGCAGTCCTAGTATCTGGATGATATAACTCATCCATGTATTTAAACCAGTATATATTATATAAACTATTAAGATAAGCACTACTATAATCATAATGTACTACTCCAAAATTATATGATACATTAGGAGAGGTATTCATTTTAGTACTAAATTTTAAATAAGAGTTAGAGCTAAATACTCCTGGCAGGCCTGCAGTCATTGTAGTACTACTAGTATTTACTATACCATTATCATATAATATACGCCATTTATTCTGCCAGTTTTTAGGATAATCTGCAGCCCTTATAAAAGGTATCCATACATTACCATTATAGGCAGGAGCTACATAGGTAGCAGCTACCTCATTAGTAGCTACTTCTGCTATATCATTATCAAAAATCTCTATATTTTTTATCTCATCATGTGAGTACCTCCAATCGTTAGGATGCTCATGAGCTATAGTTATATTATCATCCTCATCCTCTACAAATTTAAAGATAGTACGCTTAGCTAATCCAGAGATAGGTTTATATTTTATATTATTATCTACTATTTTATCAGTCCAATCCTTTAGAGCGCCAGATGCTATCCAATCCTTATAAGGAGTTATTACTAAATGCTTAGGATTTAAAGGAGTAGCCTCTATTACAAAATCAAACATAGTAATTATATCTTTAAAAAAACTCCATTGGTTAGTATCTCCTTTATATCCTATTAATGTATCATTAATAAATCCACTCCCTAACTCAAAACTCCATCTATTCCAACTCTTAGAGCCATCAGTAGCATTATATATAGTACTAGAAAATGTAGGAGATATTTGTACCTCTAATACTTGGCCAAAAAAATTATTTTGAAATACATGGCCTATCTGGAATGTAAAGCCTCCAGATACTCCTATAGTTTGCGTAAATTCTACAGTACCATTTTTAATAAAACTTATATTTATATTATTACTAGCTGGCCCATTTCCATCTATTTTTAAATCGCAGTAAACATCTCCACTATCTAAGCAGGTAAATTTATTAGTAGTAGTACTATAATAGTTACTACCCTGCACATTGGCCGCATTACTAATAGTATCTCCCTCAAAAGGCTGGCCTCCTCCTGGATAAGTTACATTAACTGTATTAGTAACTAAAAAAGAGTTATTTAAGCTAGTAGTATTATGACTCCAGCCCTTATTAAAATCAGCATATAGTAAATCAAACTCTAAAGGATTATTAAAATTAAACTGTACAGAGTAGCCTACATCTCTTAGCATGTTCTGTAGTAGATATTTAAGATTTATAAAAGGCCTAAACCAGTCCATAAGTATCGTAGTATCTATAGTAGTAGCAGTATGGGTAGCCTCTGCATTCCATGTAACCATAGGGTACTTTAGTACTGTAGTCCTCTGTATAGGGCTAGTAGTAGGGCCTGCAAAGCTATTAGCTGGTAAAGGATTTTGCAACCAGATACCAGTATTAGTCCAACTCTCTTTAATATTAAACTCATCAAAAGCATGATTTAACTCCTCAAAATCTAAATCCCTAAATATTTTATCCTCTAGCTTAGCCTTTAAATTAGCTACATTATCATATATAGTAATATTATAACTAATCTCATTATCTACTTTTACTATCTCATTTAACTGTAAAAATCCCTGGAAGATATTATAGCTACCCTCCTTTACTACTACCTTAGTTTTGGTATGAGGATTAAATATAGTACTCTCTGCATTAATATTATATATATGCTTAAAAAATAGATTATTATTTTTAGTACCTGGTATATCAAAACTAAACGAATGGCTACTATCTCTCTCTGCTACATTAGTAAAATCATCTGCAGTAAGTACTAGAGGTATAGCCTCATCACTAAATAAATCTAACTCTATTATATTAGGATTAGGATACCAGTAAGGCTCTACAAATCCCTGAGTATAAACAAATATTTGCTGCTTTATCATGCTCTCTGTACTCTTTTATTAATACTATACTCTATATCTACCTCATACTGAGCTACTTTATCATTAGCTCTAGTATATCTAATATACTCTTTATTAGTAATCTGTACTGGAGTAACAAAATCTCCATAACCTGGAGGATTACCATCTGCAGGATTAGTAGCATCCTCTAGTATATAAACTAAAGGAGATATAAATAGCTCCTCCATCCATTCAGCCTCTACATCATTATTAAACCAATCAGAATTAAGAGTAATTTTCTCAGTAAGATTAGTATTTAAAGTAGTTAATCCTCTATTATAACCATCCTTAGTAAAATACTGGCTATTCCAATCTCCTTTAACTTGATTAAAATGGGTACGCTTTATAGCAGTACTCCTTATATTTTTCTTAGTAAAATTATAGTAATCCCATACTCCAAATTTATTAAGCCAGGTTAATCTAATACGCTCATAACCTTTACAATCTCCATCTACTGTAGAGGATGGCATAGGATTATCCTGCAGCCAAAAATGCATAGGCTCAGAATTTATAGCTCCATTTTTCTGTAAATATACTAAGTAAGAATTTGTAAAGGCAGGGATAGTACCTCCAGCCTGCACTATATTAGCTGGCCCTACTCCTATATACTGTAGGCCCTGGCGGCCATCTGCTATATAGGTACTAAAGGCAGGAGCATACGCACCATTAGCAGCGTTTAAATCCCATAAAAAAGAGTTAATAAAATACCCTCCTGCATCCATAAAATAAAAATACACCTCATCAGCAAAGCTATTACCCTCATCAAAAGCACCGTTTAAATATGCTAGAGTATGATAATCTCCAAAGGTATTAACACCATCTCCCTGCCTTACTAGCTGGCCTCCATTTTGCGGCCTCCTAGTACCACTAGTACCATAAGGCCCATAGCCAGAGGCGTTAGTTAAAAAACACTTATAGTAGTCATTAGGTATAAAATCCTTACCATCCCAGTCCACTAAACTAATCCCATAAGTACCTAAAGCAGTACGCTTAGGCTCATTATTATAGGCCATCCCATTCCAGGCTAGTAATCCAGTAGTAAACTCCAATAAAGGATACTCAGTAGGAGCATCTGTAGAGTTAGTACTATACTCCTCTCCCCAGCCTAAAGTACCTTTACACATGTTAAGATTATTTAATGAGGCTTTATCTATAGCATGTATAGGGCAGGATAATCCATCTACATTATTAACTCCTTTAAAGCTACTCTCTATACCAGGATAAGTACTACCTAACTCAGTAGGATTAAGGTACTGCTCAAAAATATCTGATAAATTAACTACACCAGCTCCATACTGATTAGGAGAAAATTTTAACCTAACTCTCCACTGCCCTCCGAAAATATCAAAATATACATCTACAAAAAACTTAAATTTATAGTTACTTATATTGCTACTAGTAACGCTAAAAATCCAGTCTGTACCTACTGGCATCTGTTTAAAAGCAGGAGATTTAGTTATAGTATAACTCATAATTTATTATTTATTTTGTGTATTCATTACCTAATATATTCTTTATCATTTTAGCACTATCCTTACCATAAGCCTCTATTAATTCTGGAGCTAATCTATCTCTATGCATTTTAAAGGCATCCCTAAAAAACCAGGTAGGCTGTATACCATAAGTCTTTATATGCATAGCTATACCAAATGCTGCAGAGTTTACATTAGCTGCAGTCTTTTTTATAAATTTACCTTTAGCTCCTCTAAGTTTAATAGGTTTATCCTTAATCCATTTAGCTATAGCACTACTAGGCGGCATACTACCAGGCCTCCTACCCTCCTCTACATTTTTAAAGTAATCTTCTGCGCTAAAATCCATCTCTAAAGCGCCAGATGGATATACCTTTACATTAAATCCTAGGCTCTTACTTAAAGTACTTAACTTAGTATTTATCTTACGCCTCTTTAAATAAAATCTAGCTCTATGTATTACATTTTTACCAAATTTTTTAAAAGCTATCTCAGTATTTTTAACATCCATTTAACTAATCCTTTATTACTATCATTCTTGTTATATGCTATATGCTATGCACTTTTATTTTAACTACCTCTATAACTTACTCATCCTTAAATACTTATCCTACCTATTAGCTATGCAGTTTACTATGCAGGATTAGGAGGTATTATCCTCTCTGGAGTAGCCATTACATCAGGGTTATCCTCTTTAGTACTCATACTATAACTACCGCATACTTTAGCTCCTAAGTCATCCCATTCCCAATTACCTTTAAATCCAGTAGCCTCCCAGTTAAAGCTATTACATGCAAAATATGTACCAGGTACTATAATAGAAAATGAGCAGTTCCATCCAGATACGATATTATCAAATCTCTCAGTAAATGGCTCAATAGTAAAATCCTTATCATCTGGCTGGCCATACACTCCCTCATTTTGCTGCACTCCTAGCATTAATCCCTGCTTATATTGAGCTATAATATCTATTAAAATCTGCATAGTATCAGATAATACCTGCTGATTATTACCATCAGTATTCTTTAGAGGATTTTTATCATCATTAGCTGGAGTATCTTTTACTAAATCCATGGCTAATACATTAAAATTAAAGGTTAAGTTATGTACTCCTGCAGTTACATTACCAGGTACTATATGTACTAAAGGATATACAGAGTTAGCATCTATATCTATCTCCTGCTCATTACCAGAGCTAACATTATTAACCATACCATGGCTAATAGCTACACATTTTAAAGCATCTATTACATTATTATATGTAGCTGATAAATTTTTATTAAACATAATCTTATTTATTTTCTATTTAGCTCCTCAGTTAATTCTACATCCTTAGTATATGATAAAAAATTTAAGCAGGTATTAACATTTAACTCAGTTATTGCATCCATTTTTAATATATCTCCTCCAGCCATCCTATGGATTAAGCAGTACCATCCATACTTACTACCTATATCATCTCCACTATCTGGCTGCTCTTTATAATGCTCTGGCTCATCTGCTCCTCCTCCAAATAGGATAGCGTACTCTCTATGGCACTCCTCCCTATATTGCAAAAAAAAACCAGGGCAGCATATACAGTATCTATACTCATCCTCTCACTAAATAGCTTACGCCTCTTAGTTATCTCTTTTAAATCATAATCCTCTATAGTATATTTAATACCATCCCTCTTTACTACTGGCCTATATAATACTGCAAATACCTTATCTAAATTATTAAAGCCATCTTGTAAATAATTATCCAAGTCCACAAATTCTCCTAAACTTAGCTCATCAAAATCTGGTATAAATCCATACTCTATACCATCTATCTCTATTACTCTACTTAACTCCTTATTAGGATTAATACTAGTTAGCTCTCCTAACTGATTATAAGCCTCTCTAAGCATCTTAATAGGTGCTTTGGTTAGTAAGCCTCCAGGTATATCTGCTAAGGCCTCTAGGCTCTTTACCATTAACTCTATATCAGTACTATCCTCTTTATCTATTGCTATCATAAGGTTAGTATATTGCTTTACACTTACCTCATCCCAGCTAGTAGGTAGCTTATACTCCTTTAAATCCTTATCTATTTTTAGCTTTATTACTCTCATTTATTATAAATATAATTTATTACTATTTAATCTTTAAGCTATTTTAAGGGTATCTAAGCAATTAAATAAGCCTTATAGTATCATACTATTTAAAAACTCTATTAGTTAATTAGAGTAATTTTACTAGGTTATCTAACTGAGTATTTACCAGTACTTACTCCTAACTCATAATAGCAGCGCATCATTAAAGCATCAGAGTAATCTGGAGAGCGGCCTATTAAATCCTTTATCTTATCCTTAGATAGTATAGATAGCTTACCATCCTTATCTATATTAATCCTCCTTATCTGCTCTAGCTCCTGGATTAAAGCCTCTTTAATTTTAATACTATTAGTACTAACTCCTATCTGGCCTCTGTTTATTAAATCAGCTAGCTTATAACTGCATTGGCTTTTTAAATTCTGGTAATTCTCTCCCTTTAATGGCCTGCTATTATTTACAAATCCCTTACATCTTAGTATATCCTTAGCTCCTCCTCCTACTCCATCCTCATCTACCAGTATATTACTTAGCTTAATACCCTCTCTTTGCTGCATCTCTCTAATCTTATTAGCTACATCTACCATACTACTCATATCCATACTTACTATATCTATTATCTGGAGGCCATTCCATAAATATATAACTGTTTTATCCTTACCAAATCTGGCTATATCTGCAGTAATATACTTATCTCCAGTAGGTACTACATTACTAAAGATATTAACTATAGCATCATACTCTATTAGAGCATCCTTACTATCATCATACTCCCAATCTCCTCTAAGTAATCTGGCCTTACTTATCTCATCTAGCTTATTTAGCTGAGCCGTATAATGCTTACTGATATGCTTATTATCTGTTACTAGGGCCTGGATAAATTGCTTATGCTTAGGCAGTACTCCCTCTCTACTCTCCTTATATATATTATATACCCATCCCTTAGCTGGATTACAACTCATATATAACTTAGGTATTAGCCCATACTCATCTAGCTTATATCTCAGCCTGCTACTTAGTATATTCTTAGCCTTTTCAGTTATCTGGTTAGCCTCATCTATGCATGCAAAGGTTAGCTCTAAACTTCCTAAGCTATCAAAATTAGCATCAGATGGATATAAAAATAAATCCTTTAGGATAATAGTACTGCCATTATAAAAGGTTATAACATTACTCTGAGCGTTATAAGTATAATGCTCTCCAGCCTTTATATTCCATTGGCTGCATACATCCCAGAGAGTAAGTAGGGTAGTCTTTTTAAGAGCATCCAGTTTACTCCTACCTACTAAGCCTCTTACTCCTGGATATTTTAAGCATGTAATTATAGCATAAGCGCATAGTAAATAACTCTTACCTCCTCCTGCAGCACCTCCATAAAGTAGCTCAGTAGTAGTATCATCTAGCATATACTTAAAAGCCTGCTTTTGCTTATTGGTTAAATCTGGATTTATATCTATCATCTCCTCTTACGAATGATTAAGCAAAATACTAATAATAATAATGCTAGTAATCTAGCAGTTAGGAGTTTCATCTAGGTTAATATTAATATTAATCTTATCTCCTTTACTGGTTATATCAGTTTCCTGGCGCTCTATATATCCTCTATTCTTAGCTCTAGTCTTTAAATAAAATAGTATAGCTACTACATTACCTGAGCCTATTAGCGTTTGTAATTGGCTCTCTGCATCATCTATTAAGGCCTCAGTAATATCCTCTACAGTAGCCTTAAAATCCTCATGCTTATCCATCCAGTTATAATAGGTACGCCTATTAATGCTCATGGCCCTGCATGCTCCAGCTACATTACCAGCCTGCTTAGTTAGTATCCCTATAAACCTATCTCTATCTTTGTTAGTATATGCCATCTCTTTTTATATATGTATAATTAGTTTACTTTTATATAAATATAACTCTATCCATTATAGTTACTACCATCAGTATTTAATCCTCCATTAACCTTAGCATCCTCCTTAATAGCTGCTTTTAAATCATCATACTTACCAGCCTTAATATCCTTATCTATCTCTCTCTTTATTTTACGCTTAGTACGCCTATCTAATTTAGGCTTATTACCATAAACCTCCTTAGCTTTATTATTCATAATTACTTTATTAGTGTATTTATTCATAGGCATTAAATATAGCGTATGGTTTCTTAGCATGTTTAATTGCATGGTATCTACCATTATCAGTAGTAGGAATACGCTTAAATCCAAACTGCATATAATAGCCTAAATCCTCAGTAATTACTTTAGGTATATCTAGCTTTTTTATCTCTACCTTTTGCCTGGCCCTCCCTCTAGTTAATCTCATCTTATAGTATCTTTAGCCTCATATCCTTTTACTCTCTCTAGCCTCTTAATCTCCATGTTAAGATGGGCTATAGCTTTATTATAATCATCTATCTGCTTATCCATATCACTCATGGCCTTACTCTTTTTAGAGCCTGCTCTGAGAATGTAGGAGCATACGCTACCTATATTATATGATAATCCAAAATCCTCTATAATATGAGAGGCCTGGTACTTAAATATGCTACCTATATAGTAGCTGGGCGTTTTACTCATAATATTCTCCTTTTTAATTATTGGTTTAGGGATTTGCCATTTACTCATAATCTTCTCCTTAATTTATTATTATTCTTTGCTGCTATTTTACCATCTTTATATACTACTATCATCTTACAGATAAAAGCTATGCATATAATATATCCTATAGTTATTAATATCATTTATTCCTATTTTTATACTCTGTTAATTTTACTATTATCTCATCATCTGTATATACTTTCCTAGCTCCTTTATACTCCTCTGGATTATATAGGCTTTTAACCTCAGTAATCTCATCTTTAGAGTTAAAGTATAGTATCCAGCCTCTTTTAATACCATAGTAATCTATAGCTCCCTTAGTTTTTATTATTAACTGTAAAGTAGTCATTATTTAAAGTATTCATTATATAATCCTCCTAAGCCATAAAATACAGTACCTAGGCAGGATTGGCAGGAGGAGTTAGCTTTAAAGTTAGTACCAGCTATCTTATTCCATAAATTAATAGCTTTGGCTTTAGCATCTTTATCTGGCGCTCTACCAGTCTTTATTAATAACCATACACTATCTAGCTCTAATATCTCCTCCTTAGTTAGCTCTCTCATTTTCTCCATTTATTTTTAGGGCAGCACTCAGTACTCCAGGATGCTTTAACCTCTACTGGGCAGCCGCAAACTAGGCACTCATCTTTATTAGCCTCATAATACTTACATGCTAAGCATGTTAATACCCTCTCATCATATAGCTCCTTACTGCTCTTTATAAATCCTCCTGCAGCAAACTTAGCAGCCGCTAGAGTAAAATTACTCAGTTTCTTTAATTTCTTTGGTTTTGTCATCTATGTTATCCTTAATATAATTCCTTACCTTTTTTAATGTATTAAATATACTAGTACGGCTTATCCCAGTTTTGGCTGCTAGGCTATCTAGTGTATAGCTATCCCTATAATAGGTTAAAAATAATTCTCTATCATACCAGTATAAATTACTTAATAAATCATCTATACCATCTAGCCTAATATGCGTACCGCTCCTAGTATCATCTCCTGGCTTATTCTCATAGTTATCTGGAGAGTATGTTAAGTTACTAGTATTACTATCAAATAGCTCATAATACTTATTATACTTATAATAGTAACGGCTAGTTTTACTCTTAATATTTAGGCTTATCATCCTTATTATATACCATAGTAATCCATCCTTATCATATATATCCTGGAGCGTTTCCTTTTGCATCTTTAGGCAGGCCTCCATTACCATCTGCACTACATCACTAGCC
>TARA_B110000240_G_scaffold97469_1_pt1 | contig 12306 bp, 9 predicted proteins | sample TARA_B110000240 | Tara Oceans TARA_B110000240 (sample SAMEA4397611) | marine metagenome | biome: Polar Biome; feature: [DCM] deep chlorophyll maximum layer (ENVO:01000326); material: water (ENVO:00002006), including particulate matter (ENVO:01000060) such as... | depth 17 m | reverse complement strand
GGCTCAATGGATTCAGTATGACCCGTCATCCGATTGATCAGAGAATTGATACCAAACTTACTCTTGGCCGGCGTCAATGGCGTCATCAGAGACTCATTTGACGTGCGTGGTTCAGTTCCTGGAACCCGCTCAACTGCCGCACGCAACCGTGCCATAGCCTCCGGGCTAGGCGTCCCACGGACATTTTGAGTTGCAGCCAAAGGCGCTGGCTCTTCGACCACGAATGTATCCAATTCTTCGCCCTGAGGCTGATAGGCCGGAGCAGGAATCTCATCAAATACGTGCTCAGAATGCGGCGGCTCTATGGACTGCTCATGCTCAAAAGGGAATTCTAAAGCTACTTGCTGCTCAAGCCCAGAAATTTCGACGTCCACCTCAGCTGGCACGACTTCAATAGTCGAACGGCGCGATGGTAGAGCCGAAGCTTGGTTCGATTGATGTGCATCAATTCCTGTTGCTACAACAGACACGCGCATGACCCCGTCCAAAGTTGTATCTAATGTAGAACCCACGATGATATTCGCATCTGGATCAACTTCTTCACGAATACGGTTGGCAGCTTCGTCCAGCTCGAACAATGTCAAATCTGCACCACCAGTGATGTTGATTAAAACGCCCTTCGCACCACGCAGACTGATCTCATCCAGCAATGGATTTGACACTGCCTTATCAGCTGCTTGGATAGCCCGGTTTTCGCCACTGGCCTCGCCTGTACCCATCATAGCTTTGCCCATCTCGTCCATCACAGCGCGAACATCGGCAAAATCAAGATTAATGAGACCAGGGCGGACCATCAAGTCAGTCACACCTTTTACACCTTGATACAAAACATCGTCAGCCAAACTAAAGGCATCAGTGAATGTGGTGTTTTCATTGGCAAGGCGAAACAGATTTTGGTTCGGGATGATAATTAAAGTATCGACGACCTTTTGCAGGGCCTCAACACCTTCGTCAGCTTGGCGCATACGCTTACTACCTTCAAACTGGAACGGCTTCGTTACCACACCAACGGTCAAAACGCCCAATTCGCGTGCTGCTTGTGCGATAATAGGTGCCGCACCTGTACCAGTGCCACCACCCATGCCCGCTGTAATAAAGCACATGTGAGCGCCTGCTAGCTGATCTACAATCTGTTCAATACTTTCTTCCGCGGCGGCAGCCCCAACGGTAGCTTTAGCACCCGCACCTAACCCTTCAGTAGCCTTTACGCCCATTTGGATTTTAACTGGCGCTTTAGCTTGCTGCAAAGCCTGTGCATCTGTGTTTGCGACAACAAATTCGACACCTTCAAGTGACTTTTCTATCATATTGTCTACAGCATTGCCACCAGCACCACCTACACCAAATACTGTGATACGTGGTTTCAACTCGTCATGTCCCGGCATGGTTAAGTTCAAAGTCATATTTTTTCCACCTGCTTTGGCCGCACTTCACTGCGGCAGACACCTATTGTCAATATTCTAACGTGAACTCTGAGTGACGTCACGAAAAAACTCTCATTAATACAAAATATAGCATCATAGGCATCAAATACAGCTAAACTTTGGGACCTGACATAGGCCACTTCTACCAATTATCTCGAAACCAACGCATCGCACGGCGCAATGGCCGTCCGACAATTTGCGGTTGCGGCACTTCAAAATCCCACCACTCATCCTGTGGGTTGGCTGCATTTAAAGCCAATCCTACTACACCAGAAAATGCCGGGCCCGTTGCAGCTTGCGGCAGACCTTGCACCCGAATGGGCCGCCCAAGCCTAACATGCTGGCCCAAGATGCGTGCAGCCAAGCCATCCAACCCTGGAATTTGGCTTGCACCTCCAGTCAAAACAATTTGCTTGCCGGGTAAATTATCAAATCCAGCAGCATCCAATCGGTCACGCACATCTTCTAAAATTTCCTCCATACGCGGACGAATAATTCCAATTAATTCAGATCGGCTGACTTGACGGCGGTCATGTTCCCAATCTCCGCTGTTGCCATCAGTTTCAATCATCTCACGATGATCCATGCCAGTCGCCATAGCGCCGCCATAAAGGGTTTTAATACGTTCGGCTGCCGCCGTAGGAATTTGCAGCCCCATTGAAATGTCACCAGTTACATGATCGCCCCCCATACGCACGCTATCTGCAAAAATTAGGTGTTTTTTAAAAAAGACCGATACCCCAGTAGCCCCACCGCCCATATCAATACAGGCCGCCCCCAACTCTTGTTCATCCTCCACCAAAGCAGCGTGAGCAGAAACATAGGCAGATGACGCCAAACCAGCCAACTCAACATCACAACGTTTCACACAGTGGTTTAGGTTTTGAATAGCCCGTTCTTCTACGGTGAGTATATGCAAATCTGCAGAAAGCTTTTGACCGACATGGCCGCGCGGATCGGTCATCCAAGACCTATCATCCAGCGTAAAGTTAATTGGCTGCGCATGCAGAACTGCTCGATTTTCACCGAAAAAGGGCAAATCACATGCAGCAAGTACGCGTCCAATGTCATGGGAGTGCACAGCCTCATTTTCAGTTGAAACCTCACCAAAAACACCATAACTGCGCGGAACTCCACCAGAGAAACAAGCAATCACATGATCCACGCGCACCAAAGCCATTTTCTGTGCTGCTTGAAGAGCAGTTCGAATAGCGCGTTCAGTTTCAGCCATAGATTCAATCTCGCCAAAGCGAATACCACGCGACTTAGTTGTGGCAGCACCAATGACGCGAAAGCTAGACTGCCCAGCCATGGAGCCAATCACTTCACCAGAAGAAATATCGCTTGGCCCACCAAAACGCAGAATTAAGCAGGCCACCTTCGAGCTGCCCACATCCATCACTGCAATCACACCACGTTGGATCGCGGTTTTGCGCATCGCGCGCATCGCACGTTGGGCTTGATACAGATCATTCATTTTGTAATCTCCGAAAATATCACGCCCTTAACTTGTTTTAATCCAGCAAGGGCTTGAGGTCGTAGGCGCAAAGTAGGGCGGCGTGGATTACGAAAATCCATCAATAATATCTCACGCTCAAATAAATCTTGTGCAGCACTCAGCACAATCACCTGAGCCAAGACTTGTTCAGGGTTGGCTTCGGGCAGGGCAATCGTTTGGCCATCCAATAGGACTAAGTCCCAGCGCCGCTCCCCAATCCTCACTAAACCACGTAACCGATCTGAAATTGGCGCAGCAGTCGCTAACAAAGCACGAGCTTCACTTAGTGACTCAGTGGCACCCTCCCCAGCTATCAATGGCAAACTACCAAAATCAGCACGTTGCGAGACCTGACGTAATTTTTTTCCATCAGAAGAAATCAATTGTAATCCCTCAAAGGATCGCCAAATAAACTCTGGTTGAATTTCCGTTACCTGCACAGCCAACAGACCACCAGTTGATGTGATTACAGATGCATGCTCGACCGAGGGTATAGCTTCGATCCAAACGCGCATGCCCTTCAGATCCAGCTCAAAGGCGCTTGTTGGAAGGAGGCTGCCAAATTTAGCCCGGATTTGGTTCTGAATGGGGGGGGAGGCACCCTCAATTGTTAAGGTCTGCAATTGGTGCACTGGTTGATTTTGAACTGAAGCCTGAGCTTCCCGCACCAATCCGAGTAAATGATCTCGATTCTCAGCCTCCGTCAAGAACATCATAATCAGTACTAAGACCCCAAAAGTGGGCAAACCAACACGCACTAAAACACGAAATAAAGGAGTTAGCCAAAGCCGTTGCATCCGATAACTTAGCAATGACGGCGCAGGGTCAGCAGCTAATGCCACCCCATCGTCACCTACAAGGCTAGTGTGTTTTGACAGATTTCTCATCGGTCGCATGAGGCGTCCTCCACCAAAAACTGACACAGCTCAGGAAAAGAAATCCCAACGGCGGCGGCCTGCTCTGGCGACAATGACGTGGGTGTCATCCCCGGTTGCGTGTTGGTTTCTAGCAATATTAGCCCTTCAAGACCGCGAGCCTCATCCCAGCGAAAATCAGTACGGGAGATGCTACGACAACCCAAAACCGCGTGAGCTTTGGCTGCATAGTCGAGGCAAGCCTGAAAAATATCATCAGGCAGCTTCGCTGGCATCACATGCTTTGATCCGCCTTCCGAATACTTTGCGCTATAATCATACCAAGTATCAGTCAAAATATCCGTGACCGTCAAAGCCCGCCCGCCCACAACTGTCGTGGTCAACTCACGGCCAGGTACGAAAGTTTCCACCATAACTATGTCTGGCATCTCAGTCGATAAAAGTGGCGGCATCTCAGCACCTAGATCCACCAAATAAACCCCAACCGAAGAACCTTCATTATTAGGTTTTATTACATATGGTAGAGGCATCGGATGCACGCTCACAAGATCTTTGCGAGCAATCATTATGCTGTCTACAACGGGCAAACCCACGCCGCGGAACACCTCTTTGGTTTTTCCTTTATCCATCGCAAGGGCGGAGCACAAAACACCAGAATGCGTGTAGGGAAGCTTCATCCACTCCAGCACCCCCTGAACACAACCGTCTTCGCCCCAACGTCCATGCAGCGCATTGAACACCACATCGGGCTTAGCAAGCTTCAGGTCCTCCACGAGACCATGACCAGCATCAATCTCGACAACGCTATAGCCCGCCTTCCGCAAGGCGGAGGCGCACTCTTGGCCTGTAGAAAGAGACACAGCACGCTCCGCGCTTGGTCCACCCATCAATACAGCCACAGTCTTGGGAGTCCTGCTCGACATACCCACTGTTCTCGCTCAATATTTGACCCTCTTTGGGGCTCTTGTTACCGCGTTTTTTACGCTTTTACGTACATTTGGGGTCTCCGACCCTCATTACTTCCCACTCTAACGTCAAACCGCTCTCATCGTAAACCTTTTTTCGCACTAATTCTCCCAAAGTTTCAAGATCTTTCGCGTTAGCATTTCCAGTATTAATCAAGAAATTGGGATGTTTTGGTGACATCTGCGCGCCACCCACCTTCAAACCTCGACACCCAGCATCATCAATCAGCTTCCAAGCCTTTAAATCGTGGTTGTCATCAGCACGTCCAGTCGAGCTGAATCCAGCTGGGTTGCGAAAGGTACTCCCTGCAGTACGGTCTTTTGTAGGTTGTGTTTGATCGCGCTTTGCTAATTGTTCGACCATTCTTTGATGCAGTAGTTCAGGACGTTCTGATCCCAGGCTGCGCAACGTCATCTCAGTAAGAACAATACCTTCTGGCAGATCACAGCTGCGATAAGCGAAGTTAAGGGATTCGGCATTATAATTCACTAGGTTACCAGTACGATCCACGCCACAGGCCGAAACAAACACGTCAGCAAAGTAATTTCCATAGCAGCCAGCATTCATTTTAAGTGCACCGCCCATCGCACCCGGTATGGTGCGCAGAAAGGTTAAATCCAAGCCTGCCTCCGCCGCTTTGCGTGCGACGTGGCTGTCCAAGGCAGCAGCTCCGCAATGTACCAAATTCCCATCAACAGAAATCTCATTAAAACCGCGACCCAGCCGGATCACTACAGCACGAATGCCGCCATCACGCACAATCAAGTTGGAGCCGACACCCATCGAGAAAGTTGCCAAATCTTGAGGCAACTCGGCCAAGAACTGAACAAGATCTTCTTGATCTGCAGGTTGAAAAAAATAATCTGCAGGTCCACCCACACGCAACCAAGTTAACTCCGATAAAGATCGGTTAGGCGTTAAACGTCCACGGGGGGTTGGAAGTTGCGTCACGATAAGCCCTCAAATGATCTCCATTACTTAGACTGGATCACGGGTTTTAAGTCAAAGGGCAACAACAAAAGGAAGTAATAATAGCTAAAGCACTCTCTACATCACCAATACGAACTGATCCATCTGATAAAAATAGGAAGGCGACCTGCAACGCATTTGGATAGCCTTAACGCCAATTATGTTTTTGGGTCTTTGGTCAGGAGGTTACGTGGTAGCCAAAGTGGCTCTTGTGGATGCCGCTCCCATGGCACTATTGCTCTCAAGTTTGCCGCCGTAATTGCTATTATGGCTGTCTTATTCGTGACTTTACGGCCCCCCTCCCTAAGACGACAAAAGATTGACCGCATGTCGGCTTTGTTGGATTTTTGATGCAAACAGTTTATTTCGGAATGCTTGTTTTGCTTTTGTAAATGGCATCGCTGCTGGCACCGCAGCAATAATTTTCTCAATGCAACCCATCCTAATAGCAGTACTGACACCAAGGTGGACTGGAGAAAGGGTTAATTGGGCACAATGGTTGGGCTTCGCCATAGCCGTGAGTGGAACCGTTGTGGTGATTACAGCCAAGTTGGCGATTGGTCCACCGCAGTTGATGGGGTTTGGCTTTGCAACCTTGGCACTCGCAGGGATTACGCTAGCCAACCTTTGGGAAAAGCGCTTCGGCCTGCCGCACCATCCAGTGACTACAAATCTAGTAGGCTACAGCGCGGGACTGCTAGGTTTATTGCCGTTTCTATGCTGGAACGGCATCATGGTAGTGAATTGGACACCAGCCTTTTGCTGGGCTTTTGCATATTTAGTTATTGGTAACTCTGTGATTGCTGTAGGTCTTTTGCTGGCCATGATCCGAGCGGGCCAAGTGTCGCGAGTTTCAACTTTACTATTTCTAGTCCCTCCTTTGGCTGCATTTATTGCGTGGGTCACATTGGGGGAGCCTATGCCACCTATGGCATGGCTTGGGATGATCATAGCTGGCGCGGGTGTATATTTGGCCTCGAGAGGCTATAAAAATCTATTTTAGTCAAACTGACCCAACAAGCCGTTCACCCAAGCTGAGATTGATCCTGCACCCAAACAAATCAACATATCACCCGGCTCGCATTGCTCAGAAAGAAAGTCCTTTAAAGCAGCTTCATCAGTCACTGGCATGGCGTTGCGGTGTCCATGGCTGGTCAAGCCACAAACCAAAGCGTCACGATCAACGCCAACAATCGGCGCCTCTCCTGCCGCAAAAATATCAGTTATTCCAACCACATCAGCATCATTGAAACAGGTACAAAATTCCTCGAATAGATCATGTAACCGGCTGTAACGATGCGGCTGGTGGATAGCCATAATACGACCCGAGTGGCTTTGGCGCGCCGCTTTTAGAGCAGCCGTAATCTCAACCGGGTGATGCGCATAGTCGTCAATAATTGTGACGCCATTAATTTCAGCAACTTTGGTGAACCGCCGGTTGACGCCTTTAAAACCTTGCAAACCTGCCCGAATGGCATCACCTGACATCCCTAGGTGAAGCGCCACGGCCACAGAAGCCAATGCGTTTGAAACATTATGGTCACCAGGCATTGGCAGTCTACAATCGACAATTATAGTCCCGTCCCGAAGCACCACATCAAAATGCGCAGAACCCTTTGCATAGGTTAAATTCACCGCTCGCACATCTGCTTGGGCGTTAAAGCCATAGGTCTTGACCCGACGGTCCGTAATCCGCCCCACCAGCGCTTGCACCTCGGGATGATCAGTGTTGCAAACAGCCAACCCATAAAAGGGGATGTTATGAACAAATTCAAAAAAACCTTGGCGCAGACAGTCGAAACTGCCCCAATGTTCCATATGCTCAGGATCTATATTTGTGACCACCGCAATGGTTGCAGGCAAACGGTTGAACGTGCCGTCACTTTCGTCAGCCTCAACAACCATCCATTCGCCCTGCCCAGTGCGAGCATTGGACTCAAAGGCATGGATTATGCCGCCATTAACCACGGTTGGATCAAAGCCACCAGCGTGCAATAGAGTTGAAATCATAGTTGTAGTGGTTGTTTTACCATGGGTTCCAGCCACAGCCACATTCGACTTCAGCCGCATCAATTCAGCCAGCATCTCAGCACGACGTACAACGGGCAAGCCAATTTTTCGAGCTTCACCCAGTTCAGGATTGTCTGGCTTAATGGCCGTTGATATAACAACAACCTCAGCCTTAGTTAAATTTTCTGCCTTTTGACCTAAGTAGATTAAAGCACCCATAGCCTCCAATCTTTTAGTAATTTTTGAAGCCTTAACATCCGAACCTTGAACTTTATAGCCTTGGTCCAAGAGTACTTCAGCGATGCCAGACATACCAATCCCACCAATCCCTACAAAGTGAATGGCTCCGATATCACCGGGCAGTTTGGTCACTTTCTTCATCTTAAATATCTCCGGCAAGTGCATCGATCATGTTAGCAAGATCAAGCGCAGCTTTAGGTTTTGCACAGCCAAGCGCTGCATCAGCCATAGATTTAGTTTGGATACTATTGGTTAATAATTCTTGAATTTGTTTGGCCAAAGCTTCGGAGGTGAAATCAGGTTCAAGCAAAAGCTGCGCAGCACCAGCCTGCACCAACTCCCGTGCATTAGCGGTTTGTTCATCGCGCATAGCGGCCGCAAGTGGGACTAAAATAGAAGGCCGCCCGATAATAGAAATATCCGCTACAGATGAGGCCCCGGAGCGGCTGATCACAAGTTGCGCCTGGCTCATCCTATCGGCGAGGTCAGTGAAAAACGGTTGCACATCAGCGCGCATTCCGATCTCTGCATAAGCCTGTTGCACTCGAGCGCAGTCTTCCTCACGCGCTTGCTGACTTATGCGCAGGTTCTGCCGTAGATTGGCAGGCAATAACCCCAAAGCCTTAGGCACGATATCCGATAATATACGCGCACCTTGCGATCCGCCGATCACCAGTAAAGCCATAGGATAATCACCAGGCGGGATATAGGTAGCCCCGTGGCGGTCCAAGACATTTTGGCGCACAGGGTTACCTATATAATGCCCTATCAGACCATCGGGCAATTCAGTGGGCCAAGTCCCACAGGCTATTTGGTTAACCCTTTTTGCAAACAGCTGATTAACTCGCCCCAAAACGCCATTTTGTTCGTGCAGCATGCAAGGGATACCCAAAGATGTAGCAGCGCCCATAGCTGGAATCGCCGGATAACCGCCGAAACCTACAACAACATTAGGCCGCGTGCGGCGCATTTTCTGGCGAGCAGCGGTCACCCCAATGGCAATACGGATGGGCACCATTATTTTGTTAAGAAGGCCACTCTTAGCAAAAGTCGCACTGGACACTTGCTCAATTTGAACCTCGGCTGGAAAGGCCGAGGTGTAGCGCTCGCCTCGCGCATCAGTGGACAAAACTACCCGCCAGCCACGCTTCAGCATCACTTCTGCCACCGCTTGCGCAGGGAACATATGCCCACCACTACCACCGGCGGCTAGCACTAAAAGAGGAGAATTTTGCATGTTAATATCCCCGCATTACTGAGCTGAACGCACCCTGAGGGCGGCTACGAGTGAAGGCTAAAATCATTCCCAAAGCGATTCCGCCCGCGATCAGAGACGAGCCTCCGTAACTGATAAAAGGCAGCGTCATGCCCTTGGCTGGCAGTAGCCGAACGGCAACTCCCATATTAATAATCGCTTGCACCCCAAACATGGTCACAAGCCCAGTGCCAGCAAGGCGCACAAACAAATCTCGTTCCTGAATCAATCGGCGGAGTGTGCGCAAAACAATAACCGCAAACAGTACAATAATAACAAGAACCATCAGGACCCCATACTCTTCGGCAGCCACGGCAATGATGAAATCTGTATGAGCGTCAGGGAGGGACCATTTTACCGAGCCTTCGCCCGCACCCACACCGAACAGGCCACCCTCCCGAATAGCATTTGCGGCATAGCCAAGTTGCGTTGTAGGATCCACGTCAGCAGACATATAGCCATCAATACGCCGGGCAAAATGCTCACTATTATTATAGGCTAAAAAGCCTACAAAAATAGTTGCTACCGCCATTGACAGAATGAAAAATAGTGGCCCACCAGCACAAAAATACATAACTCCCCAGGAAAATAGAATTAGGCTGGCCTGGCCAAAATCAGGTTGAAGAGCCAAAAATCCTGCGATCATGACAGCCACAGTAAAAGACATCATCCGACCCGGCGGGCCGTTTGGCTCAAATGATGCAGAAATCAACCAAGCAGCAAACACCACAAAGGCCGGCTTGATAAACTCTGAGGGCTGTAAAGAGACAAATCCAAAAGAATACCAACGCGTAGCCCCTTTACCAAAATCAGTACCAAGTATTGGCAGCATTACTAAAGCCAACAGAGCAAAACAAAAGGCCACAGTGGCCCAGCGGCGCACCGTCGCGGGGGACATCATCGAGGTGATGGTCATCGCAATAAGAGCCATAGCTCCAAAAATAGCTTGTCGCTGCACATAGTGAAAAGCAGGCAATCCGTTGCGCTCCGCCAAAGGAGGGGAGGCAGCGAGAGCTAATATTAGTCCAAAAATAAACAAAAACAATACACTAGCCATGGTCCAACGATCCACTGTTCGCCACCAACGGGGCAGAATAGGATCGCTGACGTCGACGGGCAAAGGCCCATGTACCATTTCTGTCATTTGTAAATTACCTGTACTGCGCCCCATTTTTGGGGTCTATAATGAATCATAACCTGACTTAGATTATTTTTCCAGTACCAATTCCCTTGCCATTCATGTCACAACAGGCAAGTCATCGCCTATGGATTATGATACACTTATTATTGGAGCAGGCGCAGCCGGCATGATGTGCGCGGCCCAAGCTCCAGGGCAATGTTTAATCATTGATCACGCCAAGGCAGTGGGCGAAAAAATTCGGATCAGCGGCGGCGGGCGCTGTAACTTTACTAACATTTATACTACACCAAACAACTATATTAGTAGTAATCCCCATTTTATGAAATCGGCGCTAGCGCGATACACGCAATGGGATTTCATAGATTGGGTGGCGCGTAGCGGCATTGCCTATCACGAAAAAACTCTCGGCCAGTTGTTTTGTGATAACTCGGCCAAAGAACTAATAGCAATGCTGCAAAAGGGCGTGAGTGACGCAGGCGCGCGCGTCCAGTTAAACACCTCGATCCAGAAGGTCTCAGCCATTGACGGCGGCTACGCGGTCGTGACCAGCTCCATAAAAGGTCAGCAAAAAATAACCACTCATAATGTAGTGGTCGCATGCGGCGCCAAGCCTATCCCCAAAATGGGCGCCACAGATTTTGGACTCCGTTTGGCCCAACAATTTGGGCTTGCAGTTACTGAGACCTACGCAGGCTTGGTACCATTCACCTTTTCGGGCGCGCAGCATGAAGCATTTAAGGCGATCAGTGGGGTTGCAGCCACTGCTCGGCTTGAAGCCAATGGTACCGCTTTTGATGAGGCCATATTATTCACCCATCGCGGCCTATCGGGTCCCGCCTCTTTACAGGTCTCAAACTATTGGGCTCCCGGCGATACGATTACAGTTGGAGTGTTAAATATCCAACAGCTGCACGCCACACTACAAGCCGCAAAAAAAACCGAAGGACGCAAGTCACTCCAGGCGATCCTAACACGGCTATTGCCTGCACGTTTGGTGCCACTGCTTCTGCTAGACCTCGACCTACCCCAACGGGTTGCCGACATAACAGCGCATCAGCTAGAAAAACTGACAGAGCGGCTCACACATTGGCAACTGACCCCCTCCGGCACCGAAGGCTATCGAACGGCTGAAGTGATGGTCGGCGGCGTCGACACCGATGGGCTTTCATCTAAGACTATGATGGCCAAAACCAAGCCAGGCCTATATTTCATAGGGGAATGCGTAGATGTCACAGGCTGGCTGGGCGGATATAACTTTCAGTGGGCTTGGTCCTCAGGCTGGGTAGCAGGTCAATCAATCAAAGAAAGTCTGTAGGCTAGGCTGCAGCCAAAGCAGTTACTAGAGCTATAAAATCCTCACCACGGGCTTCAAAACTGTCATATTGATCAAAACTTGCCGCCGCTGGTGCCAGCAAGATCACATCGCCGGGCGCGCTCTGAGCATAAGCTGCCGCAACTGCAGCTTTCATGGAAGTACAGATCTCGCAGTCCACTGCCAATTGCATTGCGAAGGCTTCTGCCTCACGACCAATCACATAGGCTTTCTCCACATTTTTCAAAGATGATGATAGACCAGACATACCACCGTCCTTTTGCAAGCCACCACATATCCAACGGATATTTTCAAAAGAATTTAAGGCTTTAGCAGCTGCATCCACATTGGTTGCTTTGCTGTCATTTACAAAACGGACTTCGCCAATCTCGCACACCATTTGGCTGCGATGCGGCAGGCCAGGGAAGCTTTTCAAACCTTCCTCAATCACCCGAGGGGCAACATTTAAAGTACGTAGTACCGCATAGGCAGCGCAGGCGTTTTGATGATTATGCGCGCCCGGCAAGCCCGCAATACCCCTTAGGTCTATAGAAGCGGATTGACGCCCTTTGCGGCTTTCGGACAAAAAACCTTTACGCGCTGTCACTTGCCAGCC
>TARA_B110000240_G_scaffold198349_1_pt1 | contig 12317 bp, 10 predicted proteins | sample TARA_B110000240 | Tara Oceans TARA_B110000240 (sample SAMEA4397611) | marine metagenome | biome: Polar Biome; feature: [DCM] deep chlorophyll maximum layer (ENVO:01000326); material: water (ENVO:00002006), including particulate matter (ENVO:01000060) such as... | depth 17 m | reverse complement strand
TTTTATGTAATTATCTACAACATAGGTGTCTTTTTTTTCTTCTCTTTCTTCTGATGGATTGCACGCTATAAAAAAGAAAATGCTAAAAATCGATAGAATAAAATATTTTTTCATGGGAAGGTTTCTGTTATCTGATAAAACTACAAAACAAAAAAGAATTACGGAGAGAACCAAGTGTTAAAATGGTTGACCCTTTATTTTTGGCATCCTTTTTATCAAATAAATGTTCATACTAAAATAAGCAAAAGTTAAATATCACGCAATTTTTTGATTGGATCAAAAATAAAAAACTCAAAATTATTAATTGTTAAAATCAAATAGGATGAACAGAAAAGAATCACCAGAACTTAATGCTGGTTCAATGGCAGACATCGCTTTTTTATTATTAATCTTCTTTTTAGTAAGCACTACCATGCCTGTAGATTAAGGCATTCACAGAAAAATTACTGAAAAACCAAAAGATAATTTTTTGATGTACATCAAAAAAAAGAACATTTTAGAGGTAAATATCAATCTAAAAAACCAGCTATTTGTTACTGGTGAAATTGTACAATTCAAAGATTTAAAAAAATGCTATTGATTTTATTGACAATGGTCGTGGTTTAGATCAATACAAGAGACCCTAGGATTGGCAAGAAGACAAACAAATTATAACACCTTCAAATCATCCATCAAAACCATTTATTTCTATAAAGGCAGACAGAAGTACCAATTGTAAAACCTATATCTCTGTGTTAGATCATTTAAATGCATCTAATACCGTTTTAAGAAATAAAGTAGCCGTGAAATTATATCATAAAAATTATGTCAGTTTGTTAACCGATTATAAAACATCAAATTCCAAAGATCAATCCATTGAAATTAAAATCAGGACGATCCGTGAGAAATATCCTTTATTACTTTCGGATGCAGAAATAAAAAACTGATATTGTACTCCTAAATTTTATTAGTACTTTTACCTAAATTAGTATATTTACATGTTAGATTTTGTGCCGTTTTCTTTTTTAGATGTGCTAGATATTTTACTAGTTGCGTTGCTTCTCTATTATATTTATAAATTATTGAAAGGTACAGTGGCCATCAATATTTTTATTGGAATTGCGTTGATATTCCTAATTTGGAAAATAACGCAAGCTCTTAAAATGGAGATGTTAAGTGGTATTTTAGGCTACTTGCTCTCTGGTGGAGTTATTGCCCTAATCATTGTTTTTCAACAAGAAATTAGAAAATTTTTATTAATGATTGGAACCACCAATTTCTCTAATAAAAAAAGTTTTTTAAAGCAGTTAAAGTTTTTACAATCAGAAATTACATCCGAAGTAGATACCGATAAAATTTTAAAGGCATGTAGCAATATGTCTAAAAGTAAAACAGGTGCTTTAATTGTTATTGAACGCACAAATAGTTTAGACTTTTTAATAAATACCGGCGATACGATGAATGCGCTTATAAACGAAGTTATTCTAGAAAGTATCTTCTTTAAAAACAGCCCTTTACATGATGGTGCAACTATTATTAGAGATAATTATATTGTTGCTACACGTGTAGTTTTACCAGTTTCTGATAGCACAAAAATACCTTCAAGATTTGGTTTAAGACATAAATCTGCTATCGGTGCAAGTGAAAAAACAGATGCTGTTTGCTTGTTAGTTTCCGAAGAAACTGGTGAAATTTCCTATATCAAAGATGGCGAGTTTGTGTTATACACAACTATTGATGAATTGAACGAAAAGCTTAAGAGTGATTTGATGTAAAGTAAATTTATTATGAAGCTTCCTCTAAACTAAACTGTTTGTCGTATAAGTTTTTGTAATATCCATTTTCTTTTTCTAATAATTCCAGATGCGAGCCTTCTTCAACAACTAAACCTTGATCCATCACAATAATTTTATCGGCCTGTTTTATCGTTGCTAATCGATGTGCAATCACGATAGAAGTTCTGTCTTTTGTAATGGTTTCTGTAGCATATTGAATCATCTGCTCTGCATTTGCATCTACAGAAGATGTTGCTTCATCTAAAATTAAAATACTAGGCTTGCTCACATACGCTCGTAAAAAAGCAATTAATTGTCTTTGTCCCGAAGATAGCATGGCACCTCTCTCTTTTACATTGTAATTATAACCGCCAGGAAGTGTCATAATAAAATTATGAATTCCAATTTGTTTGGCCGCTTTTTCAACTTCTTTTAGCGTGATACTTTGGTCTTTTAGCGTGATATTATTGAAAATTGAATCTGAAAATAAAAACACATCTTGTAACACGATCGCTACTTGATTTCGAAGACTTTCTAATGTATATTGATCCACAGAAATATTATCTATAGAAATTATACCACTATCTATTTCGTAAAAACGATTTATTAAATTAATGATGGTTGATTTACCAGCCCCAGTTGCGCCAACAATAGCCACCGTTTGTCCGCTTTTTACATCCAAAGAAATACCTTTTAAAACTTCTTCATTTTTTATATAACTAAATCTTACATCGGTAAAGTTCATATCACCTTTTAAATTTTCTGCTACAATGGTTCCATTTTTAGCAATACTACTGTCAGTATCAATTACTTTAAAAACTCTTTCGCCAGCAACAATACCCATTTGCAATTGATTAAATTTATCTGCAATTTGGCGTAAAGGTCTAAATAACATTTGGGCATATTGAATAAAACCCATAATCATACCCACAGAAATTCCTGAATTTTGAACCACCTGACCGCCACCAAACCAAACAATTAATCCGATACCGATCGATGATAAAATTTCTGCAATCGGAAAGAAAACAGAATAATACCAAATGGTTTTAACATGCGCTATTTTATGCTTATTGTTTATCTCTTTAAAATTTTCATATTCAATATCCTCTCTGTTAAATAGCTGTACAATTTTCATTCCTGTAACGCGCTCTTGCACAAAGCCATTTAAATTGGCTACTTGATTTCTTACTTGTTGAAAAGTTTCTTTAATAGCAACCTGAAATAATTTAGTTGCATAAACTAAAATTGGTAAAATAGCCAAAGTGATGAGTGCTAGCCTCCAATTTAAGAAAAGCATCACCACGGTAACAGCAAACATTTTTAGAATATCACTTAAAATAGTAAATACTCCATTACTAAAAAAAGCTGCAATAGTTTCGATGTCTGACACGACTCTGGTAACTAATCTTCCGACCGAATTAGTATCGAAATAAGACATTTTAAACTGTAAAATATGTCTAAATATTTTTGCCCTAATATCTCTAATTATATGTTGCCCAACCCAATTTGCAAAGTAGATAAAGGTAAACTGCAAAAGCACTTCTACGATTAAAATACCCAACATTAACAGCGAATAATTTAAGAGCCCAACTTTATCTTTCGATAAAATATATTCATCTACCGTATTGATTAAAATATAAGGTGATACAACTGAAAATAATGCTAGAAGAATAGTTGATGATGATGCTATGAAAAAATACAAACGATATCGTTTTGCAAACGACATCAGTCTTGAAAAAATTTGCATATCAAAAGCATTTCCTGATTTTTCTCCCAAAATTTAATATTTTATTGCTGTTAAAAATAAACCTTTTGCAGGAACTGACAATCCTGCGTTACTCCTATTTTTACTCTCTATAATTTTCTTAAAATCATCTTTAGACACTTTGCCCAACCCAACGTCCATCAGAGTACCAACAATTGCTCTTACCATATTTCTTAAAAAACGATTTGCCGAAATATAAAAAGTTAACTCATTTTCTTTTTGCTCCCAAAAAGCCTCTGTTATATCACAATTAAAAGTATAGACTTCAGTTTTCACTTTAGAGAAACACTGAAAATCTTCGTATTCTAATAATAGTTTTGCAGCTTCATTCATCAAATCTACATTGGGTCTTTGTGAATGTATTTGCCAAGAAAAATCTAATAAAAACGGATTTCTACCTAACCAAATTTTATATTCATACCTTCTAGAGGTGGCATCAAAACGAACATGTTTTTCATCATTTACCAAAAAAACTTTATAGACAGAAATATCATTTGGTAAAATTGAATTTAGCCTAAACACAATTTCATCTTTTAGCTCTTTTGTTGTGTCAAAATGTGCAAACATTTGGGATGCATGAACACCTGTATCTGTTCTACCGGCCCCTACAACCTGAATTTCTTCTTGAAGAATCGTACTTATTGCGATATTCAATTTTTCTTGTACGGAAATTACATCCGGTTGAATTTGCCAACCATGGTATTTTTTTCCGTTATAAGAAAGTTCTATAAAATATCTCAAGAAAACTTTTTTTTGAAGACTTCAAAATTACGAAATTTATTTAGGAATCCTTATTTTTGTTTTCTTAAGAGACGTTAAATTTTTCTTACTGTTTTTCAATGAAAAAAATCTTATTATTATCAGATACCCACAGTTACATAGATGATCAAATTTTAAAATTCGTAAATCAAGCTGATGAAGTCTGGCATGCAGGTGATATTGGTAGTCTAAAAGTTACCGATGCCATAAAGGAATTAAAACCTTTACGTGCTGTTTATGGCAATATTGATGATAAAGATGCTAGATCTGAATTCCCTTTAGATAATAAGTTTTCTCTAGAGAATGTTACCGTTTGGATAACTCACATTGGTGGGTATCCTAATAGATACAATCAGAGAGTTCGGGAAGAACTTGCAGCAAAACCTCCAAAGATTTTTATTACAGGTCATTCTCACATATTAAAAGTTCAATATGACAAAAAATTGAATTTATTGCATTTAAATCCTGGAGCCGCAGGTAAACATGGATTTCACAAAGTGAGAACCATGCTTCGTTTTGAACTGGAAAAAGCAGCCATAAAAAATTTAGAAATTATAGAATTAGCTTTACGAAGTTAAAATCTTCCTTCTTAAAACAGGAAGTTCTACAGAAATTTTAGTACCATTATTTTTTGAAGATTCTATTCGAAATGTCCCCTTCATCATTTGTATTCTAGCATCAATTTGACTGATTCCCAGGCCATCTTTGGTATTAATTTTTGTTTTATCAAAACCCACCCCATCATCAGAAATAGTAATAAATAATTTATTGCTCTCTTCTTTAAGTTCTATTAGAGCATTATCTGCTTCACTATGTTTTAAAATATTATTTATAAATTCTTGCGTAATATTATATACCTTAATCTCAAAATTTTGCTGGTATCTTCTAATATTTCTAATATCCGTTGCTATATTTAATTGAGAATTAGAATATTTTTCTGCAATATCTTTTATCGCAAAATTTAACCCAAATTTTAATAGAACTGATGAAACTAACGTATGGGATAAGTCTCTAATTTTATAAGAAGCTTCCTGAATTATTTGTTGAGTTTTGTCTATCTCTATAGGTGTCTTTCCATTAAATTGTTTTCTTGTAGCTTGCAAGTGTAAATTTGCCGAAGATAGCAGGGCACTCACACTATCGTGCAAAGTTTCTGCAATTTCTTTTCTTTCTGACTCTTTACCGTCTATGGTCGCATTTAAAATTCTTACTTGAGTTTCAGACTTCAATTTATCTAAATTTTGATTCTGAAGTAATTCTACTTGATTTAATTTTAATGCAAGGTTATTTTGTTTTAACTTATATAAATTTAACCAATATACTAATGAAACTATAATAAGCAAAGCAATGATTCCAATACTCCAAAATATTCTTTGGTCTCTTAGTCGCTTAACTTCTTCTTGCTCTTGAAATAGTTCTTTTTGTGCATCAAAGTTGTATTCTTGTGTAACTCGCTCTATAATTCCGCTGAACTCTTTTTCTCTAATATCTCCTTCAATCTTGTAAGACAACTCTTGAATGTCATAGGCTTCAAAATCATCTAAATTTCTCATGGCCCAGGCTAAATTAAAATACAAACTTGATTTGATTCTAATAGCTTTGGGGTCATCACTTTTTTCAATTAAAGCTATTGCCTCTAAATATATTTCTTTAGATTTTTTATATTCTTTTTGTGATAAAAAAATATTCCCTAAATTATTTAAGGCCACTGCCGAACTTAAATTATTTTTATACTTTTTATGAATTATAATCGATTTTCTTACATAGCTTTCCGCCTTATCATACATAGAATCTTTTTCATAAATAGCTGAAAGATTAACATAAGCTCTAGCTATCAAACTTTCCATTTCAATGTTTAACGCGGGCAATATCTCTAATTTTTCATAATATATTTTTGCACTGTCTAAATAATATGATTTTTCCCTTTCTTCTTTTGATACCGCCAATCTATGGTAATTACTACCAATTTTCAATAATGTTTCGGCTATATCAATATCGCTAAACCTCAAGTCCTGCTGATCAAGTGAAGCGGTATTTATTAGATTAAAAGATTTTTGATAGTACTTTAAGGATTCGTCAAACTTATTTGTTCTTTCATAGATATCCGCAATTAAATAACTGAATTTATAAGTCCAATAATAATTTTCTCTCTCTATACATTCATCGCGAAGTGCAAGAGATTGCTCTAAAGCCTTAACATACGATTCGTTTTTGTAAAGCTTAATAATTTTATTATAACTCAAATCAATTAAAGAATCATTTTTAACCGAAAATACTAAAGAAGTCTTTTCAAGAAAGACCTCTTTAGTATTTATACTAATTTCGAGAGCATTTATCTGGTATGCACCGAAAAAAATGAATATAAAAATTTTTATTTTTTGTTTCAAGAATAATTTTATTAATCTACGTCACCGCCACTATCGATTATTACTCTAGGTTTTCTCTCAAACACTAATTGATTAGATTTTGCGCCGAAGCTATTAAAATGGGTTACAAAGTCGATTTTCAATAGTTTGCCTTCTTCTTTTGCTAAATTCCTTGAAAAATCAGTTTCCCCTCCTTTACCATCGTCTAAATGAACTTCATAAGTATTTATTTCTTGATTATAAGAGAAAGAAACATTTGTTTTATTTTTAACCTTAAAATTTAGATCAAAAGAACCATCTTCATTACTTGTTAAATTATAGCTAGTTAATTTAGCTAAAACAACAGATTTATTAGCAAATTTAATGTCATCCTTGATCGTAACCATCGGAGAGTTATCATTTTGAGTATCTACAAAACCAATTTTTATTTGGTTATCGTTAATTACTAAATCTTCAGAAATATTATTTTCTGTTTTCATTCTGGTTGGATATAAAAAATATTGTAATGTATTTTCCTGTAAGTTGAAAATCTCATCAACTTTGGTGTTGTCAGATACATTAAAATCTACGGAGTACGCACCTGTAGCATCTTTTTTGACTTTAAAAGTCTTTAATAATTTTAAATTTTGATCATTTTGTAAGGATGAATCTTCACCCGAACAAGATGATAATATTAACGAAACCCCCAACACTAATAGTAAACTAATTTTTTTCATGGTTATATATTTAGATATTTAATAATAAAAAGGTAGGTTTCGCAGTGAATACGATAAATATAAAATGTGGAGGGAATAAAACCAAATATTTTAGAAAATTACCCATAAAAAATACTGAAATATTTTATGTTTTTTTAAACTAAACTATTTTGTTTTTTACCGCGTACATCGCTAATCCTACTGAATTTTTAACTTTTATTTTTTTTAATAAATTTTTTCTATGTGTTTCTACCGTGCTAATACTTACGTTTAAAGTTTTAGCAATTTCAGGAGTGTTTAGCTGTTTAGTTATCAATTTTAAAACTTCTAATTCTCTTTCTGTTAATGTTTCTATTAAAAACTTATTAGGCAACATACCTTTCGGTACTTTTTGTCCTGAAAAAGATTTTAATAACGTTTTCTGTACATCATCACTAAAATATTGATCTCCATTTGCAACTGCCTTTATAGCTTCTACGATATGCTCTCCTGCATTGTTTTTTGTAATATATCCTTTGCAACCAAGAGTTAACATTTCTTGCACAATTTTTATATCATCATAACTAGAAAGAATAATAACTTTTTGATCAATTTTGTTTTTGTTGAAATATTTTAAGACTTCAATACCATCTAAAACTGGCATTGTAATATCCAATATTAAAACATCTGCTTTGTTGTCTTTGTTATCAAACCAATCTGTAACTTCTTTACCCGTTAAAGAATACCCTTTAATTTCGATATCATTATCGGTATTAATTACAGCAATAATACCATCAATTACAATTTTATGGTCATCGGCCACGTGAACGTATATCTTCTCTTCCATTCTTTCCTACAAATTTAAGTTACTTATTACTACTACACAATCCTTGTTTACCATGATATTTACGTCTCCCTGTAAACAGGGAGAAACCTCCCCGTTTACAGGGAGACGATAAATATAACTAATTGAAAAACAACAACATAAGAACAACTTGTTTTATCTTTTTACTTTACTATTACTAAAAATATATCTAATTCAAATATTCATAAAAATAAAAAACCGAGAAATATTCCCGGTTTTTTTCGCACTAAATATACTACTTGTTAGTTTTATCGCAATCTATCAACAGATTTTACAAGATCTTCATCCTTCTTAATAGCTTTATTTGCAAAAACAATAAACAAAATAGCCAAAATTGGTAAAAACATCCCAATACCTTTCTCCGAAACTGAAATTTCTCCAGATAATGTTAGTGACAAATAAATCAATAATCCTAATAAAAAAAGATTTATCAAAATTATAATACGCCCAATTACAAATTGTAATTTTCTATTCTTGAATAGAAATATTGCCATTATTGATAAAACAGCAGACGCAATAAACAGAAAAGGAATTATATTTAAGGTAATTATCTCTGTATAGAACAAATCTACAACAAAAATTTCCTCTTTAACTGTATTCCATAAATTAAACACAAAAATTAAACCTCCCGACACTATGGAAGCTAAAATTAAATATATAGTTTGTATTCTTTGAATCATATGTAAATATTGTGCAGCAAAAATAGAATTTCTTTTTTAAAAAAAGAAAACTTGAAAGTTAAAAAAAAAGCATATATTTGTAAAATAACAAGCACCTCAAGGATGTTGTATAGCTCTATATACAATAAATAAAAATCAAGGAAACAATTTTTAAAATATCTTAAAAGTTTAAGATTTATCATAACTTAATAAATATATAAATGTTCGAAATTTCTGAACTAAAAGCAAAAACCCTTGCTGACTTGCAAACTGTTGCCAAGTCTATAGGTCTTACCAAGACTAGTCAATTAAAAAAATTAGATCTAGTTTATCAGATATTAGATACCCAAGCTACGAATCCATCTTCTACAAAAGAGGTTGTTGCTTCTACAGATAATGCTGCAGCGGCTAAGCCGAAAAGAAAAAGACTTGTAAAAAAGGTTCAAAACGGGTCATCCAAAGAAACAGAAACTTTAAAGGAATCTGACTCTAATCAAACAGATCAAGAGAATGTACTTCAGAAAAAAAGACCTCCTATTAATAGAACTCCAGCTAAGAAAACTACTGTTAAAAAAGTAGTAAATAAAGAGGTTGAAAAAGAAGAAAAAACTGAAGCTGGTGAAAACACGACTTCAGAAGTTAGTAAGATCGAAACTGCAGATGTTAAGACAAACAAACCGGCGGCAGTAAAAGTTGAGGCGAAAGATATTAGAGAACAGAAACCTGTTGCTAAAAATCAACCTAGAATTAATAATAGTGCTCAACAACGAAATACAAATCAACAGAAAACTAAAAACACCAATCAACAAAATAAAAACAACAATAGTAGAAGTAACGGGAATAAATCTACGAATAGATATAGAGACCCGGATTTTGAATTTGATGGGATTATTGAAAGTGAAGGTGTTTTAGAAATGATGCCAGATGGCTATGGGTTTTTACGTTCATCTGACTATAATTATTTATCATCACCAGATGATATTTATGTTTCACAATCTCAAATTAAATTATTTGGTTTAAAAACGGGTGATACTGTTAGAGGAAATGTAAGACCTCCAAAAGAAGGTGAAAAATATTTTCCTCTTATTAGAGTTTCAAAAATAAACGGCTTAAATCCAAATATTGTTAGAGATCGAGTTTCCTTTGAACATTTAACACCATTATTTCCTGAAGAGAAATTTAATTTAGCAGAAAAAGGTAGTTCTTTATCCACAAGAATTATTGATTTATTTTCTCCTCTTGGAAAAGGGCAACGTGGTATGATTGTAGCGCAACCAAAAACTGGTAAAACGATGTTGCTAAAAGATATTGCAAAAGCTATTGCAATGAATCATCCTGAAGTATATCAAATTGTTTTATTAATTGATGAACGCCCTGAAGAAGTTACAGATATGCAACGCAGCGTTCGTGGAGAAGTAGTTGCTTCTACTTTTGATGAACCGGCAGACAAACACGTACGTGTAGCAAATATTGTCCTAGAAAAAGCGAAAAGACTTGTAGAGTGTGGCCACGATGTTGTTATTCTCTTAGACTCTATTACTCGTTTGGCAAGAGCTTACAATACAGTGGCTCCTGCATCCGGAAAAATACTTTCTGGTGGTATTGATGCAAATGCACTGCACAAACCAAAACGTTTCTTTGGAGCGGCAAGAAACATTGAAAATGGTGGTTCTTTAACCATTATTGCAACTGCACTTACTGATACGGGTTCTAAAATGGATGAAGTTATCTTCGAAGAATTTAAAGGAACAGGAAACATGGAATTACAGCTAGATAGAAATATTTCTAACAGAAGAATTTATCCTGCAATCGATTTAATAAAATCTTCTACAAGACGTGATGATTTATTATTAGACCCTAAAACCGTTCAGAGAATGTGGATTTTACGAAAATATCTTGCAGATATGAATCCTATAGAAGCTATGGAATTTATTAACGATAGAATTAAGTTTTCTAAAAATAACGAAGAATTTTTAATTTCTATGAAGGGATAAAAAAACGAAATTTTTAGAAACGACCATAATAACAAAACCTTTTTGAGTAATCAAAAAGGTTTCTTCTTTGCAGCTATTTAAGGCTTGAGCAAGAATACTTTTGAATAGTGTAACTTTATTCTTCGACAAGCTAAAAAAAGACCTTTTGACTTTTCACAATTCTACTACTTTGTATGGTTAATTTCGTATTGCTTGCTATTTATATATATTTAAGAAAAGCAAAAAAAAATCAATTTATTTATATACTCATTATTTTCATGAAAATTGGAGCACAAAAAATCCGTTCAAAAATTTTGAACGGATTCTACTATTTAATTGAAATAAAAAGAATTTTAGTTACTATACATAACAGCTCTATTATCCTCAATATCTACTGATTTTTTAATTGCTTCAAACAATTTAAAAGTCTGTCCTTTTCTTGCTTGTGCAATTCTCTTTCTATTAGTATCATAATTAGGAAGTGCAGTTGGCAACTCTTTGCTAGTAACCTTAAATGCGTAGACACCTCTATTACCTATAATTGAGTTGTAGACCTTGTTCAGTTCAGCATTGTACATAGCACCAACTATTTTAGGCTCTACTCCAACTCCAGAAAGTGTTGGTGTTTTTAAAGTTACCTTGTTAGATGTTCTTACGTTTGTATTATTAGATTTCGCAATTTCCTGTAAATCTGCGCCTTTTAATTTGTCGATAAGCATTGCTGCTTTCTTTTCATTCTTAAGAATAGGTCTTATTTTAGTTATTGCTTTTACAACAGACATTAACCCTTTTTTCTCGGAACCAGTTACAAAAGCCACAACGTGACTTCCTTCTAAATCGAAACGTTTGAAAGAACTAACATCGCTATCTCCATTAAAAGCCCAACTAACAATTGATCTTTGATTTCCTAAACCAGGAACATTTTCATCCAAAGATTTTAAACCAACTACTGGCTTTGTCTTATAATTTTTGTCTTTTGCTGCATCAAAAAATTTATTTTCTTTAGAAACGGCCAAAGCAAATTCTTCTGCTTGTCTAAACACGGTATTTTCTGTTTCTTCAGAAGGCACTATTTTCATACTATACGTTGCAAGTTTTAATACTTTTTGCTTGTTCTTTTGATCATCAATTTTAATAATATGAAAACCAAAAGGTGTTTTAACAACCGCCATGTCTCCTTTCTTACCAGTAAAAGCATAATCTCTAAAAGCAGGAGTCATTCTTTGATAATTAAACCAATCTAAATCACCCTCTTTTTCCCCTGAACCTTTATCCGAAGAAAATTCTACAGCTAATTTACCAAATTTACTCTTTCTTCTTTTTACAACCGTAAAAAGACTGTCTGCTAATTCCTTTGCCTCCTTTACGGTTCTTGTAACATCTGGAGAAACTCTTTGTGCGCCAATAAAAGGAATTAAAATATGACTTGCTCTTACAGAATCTGGCATTTCAACTACTTCAATAATTTTAGAGATTTTAAAATATTCTTTGTCTTTATATGG
>TARA_B110000240_G_scaffold165718_1_pt1 | contig 12337 bp, 11 predicted proteins | sample TARA_B110000240 | Tara Oceans TARA_B110000240 (sample SAMEA4397611) | marine metagenome | biome: Polar Biome; feature: [DCM] deep chlorophyll maximum layer (ENVO:01000326); material: water (ENVO:00002006), including particulate matter (ENVO:01000060) such as... | depth 17 m | reverse complement strand
TAGGGATTTGATGGCCTTAATATTAAAAATTTTAGATTATTATTTCTAGCTTCAAATTGAATAAAATCTTCAATCTTTTTTTTTGCAAATCCATAATAGGACATTGGGTTTAAAGGATGGGTTTCTTTTATTTCTTTTATTTTCGTTTCTCCGTAAACTGCACCACCTGATGAAAAAAATACAAATTTAATTTCTTTTTTTGAACAAAGCCTTATAATATTTTGTGTTGGCACAATTATATCTATTTCTTCTTTTAAAAGATCTTCATAAGAGCTGTTCGGTAATATAGATGATGCTAAATGAAGTATAGTATCAATTCTATCTTTTTTAACGACTACATTTATCTTGTCAAAGTCCTTAAGTTTTCCCTTAACGATATTCACATTAGAACCAAAATTACTTTCAACTTCAGTTGAGCTTAATAAGGTTATATTATACTTTTTATTTAATATTAGTTTAGAAACTATATTAGATCCTAGATAGCCACTACCACCTATAATTAGAATATTTTTCATTTGAATTTGTTTTTAAGATAAATCCTAAACACGAAAAAACTACTAATAAACATTATGAGCATAGATACTCTAGAGTAATATCTATCTAAATATTTAATACAATTTTTAGTTTCAAAGTTTTCAACTTTAAAAATTATATTTTTTAAAATTATTTTTGGAAAAAAGTAAGTTGAAAGGTCTTTTCTTATTTTCTCAAAAGTATTTATTTTAATAATATCATTATTCGCATATGTTTTTATCATATCTAAAAAATCAGAGCCAAATACTTTAAAAACATTATAGCCACCTTTACCCTTAACAAATTGCATCGAACAATAATTAGTATCATCAATGACATAATTTGATTTTTTATTTAATGCAAAAAGAAGAGATGTTTGAGGAAAAGTTTTATCTAAATGTTCCAAGTTTAGGATATCGATTTCATTACCCCATAAAGAAAAACCTGCACTCCATGAACATTGATAAGATAACGAATAAATAAACTGATCAAATACTTGAGTTTTTTTAGTTGAATTAAGATTTAATACCCCATTTGAAAAAAACAATATTGGTTTTTCTGTTTTATTAGTTTCAATGGTCTTTAAAATATTATTAATAGATTGTTTTTTAAATATCATTTGTATATTGTGTAATTTCAAAAGAGCTCCTTTTCCCATTTTAAGAGCTTCTAAAGAATTTAAAAAACCGATACTATTATTTTTGTGATAATTAAAATTATTATGTTTTTTAAAACGAGATATATGCATTTCGTTCTCATATTCTGGATCATTATCTGTTACAATAACTTCAACTTTATCAATATTTGTAATATCTAATTGAGAATAGATACTCTCCAATGTTTTTTCTAAAATCTCCCCCCTTTTAAAAGTAGGTATACATATAGAGAGTAAAATAGTTGGTTTATCCATTAAGTAATTTTATTTTTTATTTTAAACTTAATAAATAAAGAGGTTTGGAAAAGAAATGTCATTACATTTATTATAATGTTTAAATGTTTTCTTCTAATAAAAAACTGTTCAGTTAGAGCTCTTACACTAAAGCTCATACCACCTGTTTTCATTTTCGCAATTTTATAATCAATAAATTTATAATTTAATTTATTTTTCTTTCTAGAGAGTAGTTCGTAATCCGCACATATCTTATACTCAAGATTAAAGAAACCAATTTCATCGAATAACTTTTTATTGTGCAGTGAAGCAACGTGAGCTGCTGGCATATAATATTTCATGGCTTTCCATTTTGGCTCTTTGCCTATATATTTTATAAATTTACCATCCAAATTAATATATTCATTTTGAGCACAGACATAATCGTAGTCACATGAATTTCTTTCTCTAAGAAACTCAAGATAAGTTAATAAACTATTTTTCAACAAAAGATCATCTGCCCCCAAAAACATAATCCACTTTCCTTTAGACTTCTCAATCCCTTTATTCCAAGCATCATAAATTCCTTTATCTGGTTCAGAAATTAAAACATCGATAAGCTCTTTTTTCTTATTCAGTAAATCAAGCGTGTTATCCGTTGAATTACCATCAATTATAATTAATTCACAATCCGAATTAATTTCATTCTCAATAGAATCGAGGCAACCTAATATAGTATCTGAAGCATTATATGTAGCTATTATAATAGAAATTATTTTTTGACTCATTACTTATAAATTATTTTTTTTTTAAAAATAAAACCAGATAATATAAAAAAGTAAAAAAATCCTGTTCTAGAAATGGCTTCTGAAAACATAGAAATAAGAAGCATTAAAAAAAAGAAAAACATGAGTTTTTTATCTCCAAATAGATTTGAACGTAGTGCTTTAAAAATTAGAAAGAGAGAGAAAGGTAAACCCCAATCTATTATAAATCGCATTATACCATTACTGTTTTTTACTGTTATATAACCATCAAAAGCTCCATCAGTAAAATTACCATTCCATAAATCTTTTTTAATTTTATAAGCCTCGTAGTTATCGCTAGCGGTCGCATTATCTACATCAGATCCTAAAAAAGGGTTGTTTTTAATTAATAATATACCAGAATATATATCAGCTATCCTAGTAAGACCTGACCCTGCGTTTTTACCAGTAAATTTATCTACAATATTGTCTTTAATAAAAGGAAAAGCAAAAATTCCAATAACAAATATGAATAAAAAGTGTGTAAATTTTATTTTATTAGTTAAGACAAGGGAATATAATAAAACTACTACTAAAAGAATTAAACCGGTTGTAGAAAACGCAGTAATTACCGCCAGAATAGACAAGAATATATATTTTAGATTTTTTTTAAAATAGAAAGCAAAAATCAAGTTTGCGTTTAAAAAGAACTGCCAAATACCAACCTCCCAAACAATACCAGTAAATCTTAATCCATTAAAAAAACTGGGGCCTCCTTTTGTATTATACCAAAATAATCCTAAAAATGTTTTATATTCAGCATAACCTAAAAATGTAGATGTAAACAAAAAGTTTAAAGGAATTAATAAAACACCTAATAGGTGGAAATACATAAAAAATTTTAATAGTTTACTAAAATCATTTCTTAACAGCTCAGGAGGTTTATTATAATAATTTGAAAGACATACTAATGCTATCATCATGGAAGCAGGTACATACCATGGTATTAATACTCCCTTTAACAAAAAAATTATAGAATAAGATGATGCCAAAAAAATATAAATGTTCGCCCACCTTTTAGGTATCTTTTTTATATTTTTAAAATTTAATACCAGTAAAATAAAAAGATAAACTAGTAATGATCCGTTAAATTGTAAAATACGCATTCCCAAACCAGAAAAAATTAAAATTCCTAATGAGAATAGTCTTTTAGTTTGTGGATTTAACTTAGCATTCATTTAATCATAAATTTAAATTTCTTAGTATCTAAATAGATGTTTTTTTATGTCTTCTATTTGCTTTAAATTTTCTTACAACTCTCGCAGGCGAACCTACAGCAATAGAGTTACTTTCAATACTCCTTGTTACTATCGAACAAGAACCAATACTTACATTATCTCCTATAGTAACACCTGGTAAAATAGTTACATTATATCCACACCAACAATTTTCACCAATAACAATTGGTTTGTTTATTCCTTCAAGTGTTTCAGGATCATGACCACCTGTTAATATCGTTAAGCCTGGTGCCCCTAAAAAATTCTTCCCTATACTAATTGAAGTATGATTATAAATTCTTGTTTTTTCGCCAAAGCTACAATTATCACTAATTATAATATTTCCTGGTCTTAAAATAAAAGGGACTTCGTTGAAATAAAGTTTTTTTCCAAACTTAATTTTATATAATTTCAGATATATAATCTGTACGATGCCAATAAATTTATTTTTAAAAAGGTATTTAATTAAAAATAATTCTAACCTAAGAAAAGATGCCACTAAATAAATAATAACAACATAACAAAAACTAGAGAAATGTTTTAAAATAGAGATCATTTTTTATTTTTTAAATTTTTTCTAAAAAAATTTAAATGAGTATTAAGCTTGATTTTATAAACTCGATTAATAACGCCTAGTGTAAAATAAAAAACTTTACTCTTAAAGTTTACTTTACTTTTTAGTGTATTAATTTTCTCAATATTATTAGATTTAAATTCATTTGAAAATTTAGCCATTCCTAAATACTTACCATAAACCAATACTGGTCTTGCCATTTTTGCTATAAATTTGTATAAATATTTCATTTCTTGAATCATCTGATCTAAAAGAAGAACATCATTGTTAACAAAAGATGGATGTAAATTTTCATTCAGCGACTCGTTCACAGAAAGTCTATAATAAGCTAATTCTTCATTAATTTTATATACCCAACCATACTTATTTAAATAATTAGCCCATAAAACATAATCAGAAGTAGGAAAAAATATTTCATTAAAGCCTCCTAATTCCATCAAATCACTTCTTTTCACTAATGCACCAAGACTTCCTGCATTATTATTAGAGTATAAATAATCAATAAAAGTATTATTCGATAAAGAAATACTTGAATAATCTTTATCAACAGGATTGTTATTATCTCTAAATGAAGAATAACAAACAAAAATTCCGTGTGCTTGATTTAAAAATAATTTATTTACTACATTTTTCAGGTAATTATGATGAAGTAAATCATCGTCATTCAAAATGGTAATGTATTCCCCTTTTGATAACTCAATACAACGATTCCAATTACCAAACATACCAATATTGTCTTTATTTTTATAATAACTTATCCTAGGGTTGTTATATAACATCATTAATTTTTCAGTTTCACAACCACGCTCTGGGTTATTGTCAACTATTATAATATCATATTCTTCATAATCAATTTGATTAATTGCACTTTCTAGAGATTCTTTTAATAATTTTGCTCTTTTGTAGGTTGGTATTGCAATAGTAACTTTGACATCAAAAGCTAAAGTTGATTGAACTATGGGAACGGATACAATATTTTCAGTCTTTGCAAAATTGTTTTTAATTTTAAAAAAACTAGTAGTTTTATCTAACATAATAAGTTTTTATTTTAAAGAAAATTTCGGAACCTACTAAAATCAAAAAATCATATAGTCTAATATTGTAATCCTTTAAAACAACATAAGGCCATTTCCAATTATTATATGCAAGTTGTACTATTCCCTGTACCAATATAAGTCCTAATAAATCATAACTTGTAAAAGCTAAACAAAGGTAGCTTCCCAGAATAATAAACCCTCCTGAAATTAAAGCAGCTGACAAAAATGGAACCGAATTACGAATAACGATCATAGTTCCAAAAAAAGAATGATTGCCCTCTAACAACATTACAATTAAATACAAAACAAGAATCCCTGAACCCGGCAATACTGCTTTAGATTTAATTAGTAATAATAATTCGGGAACAACCATCACAAGAAAAAAGCCCCCAATTATAAACAACAAGTAGTAAATGCCCATGGAAAAAGCAAACTCTTTTTTTAGTTCATTAATTTTGCTCTTGGAATTCAGTTCTATAAAGCGTGGATTATTGATCATAAAAAGTGTACTTGATATAGATAATAATATTCCAACTAATTGCACCATTAACCCATAGGAAGCTATTTCTGATAACGTAAAAAATAATCCTGCCAAAAATATTGAAAATCTATTAATTGCATGTGCGCCAATAAAAACTAAACCAAGTTTACGAGCATTATGCCAAACTATATTAAATAACTCTAATTTTTCCTTTTTTGTTATTATATGTTGACTCATTTGATAATTAAATTCTTTTGTAAAAAAATAATGATGAGAAATATACCTTTCCACAAAAGGAGCTAGCAGATTAGCAATTGCCACAGATATCAACCCAAAGCCCAAAAACAATAATGAAATATTTATAATAAGGTACACAATTTTTGAGTACACCATTGCTTTTTTTGATTCCATTATCATCCCTTTACCTATTAGTAAAGATGAATAATAAGTATAATATATATTAAAAAATATTGACACAGAATAAACTACCCAAACAGACAAAGAGTTATGCACATTTATAAAACCATTGGTAACTTTATGTATATATAAAGTGCCTAAAGAAAGCATAATAACTAAAACTATCAGCGATATCCTTTTGTAAACGAATCGTGCTGTATATATCATGTTAACTAAAAGACGTGTATTAATTTGATTCCCACTTTCTTCAGTTTCATAGATCCCCTCTTTTTTTAGCTTTTGAGCTCCACTTAAAACGTAAGTTATATTTCTACCAAATTGAGGGCCAAAACCAAAATCAAATAATGATACTAATGACCCTATTGTAAGCATCAAATAATTCATACCAATCTCCTCTTCACTAAGCATTTGAAGAATTATTGGCAAAACAATAAGACCGGATGCTATTGAAAAAAATTGAGCAAAATAACTCCAAATAATATCTTTTTTCGATAAACTAATTTCCATTTATAATATTTTTTTTCACTACTCGCTTTCCATTTAATATACTTTTTTAAAGCTTTCAAATTTAACAGCTTTTAGAATCAATTTGTAAAGGAGTATTAAATTCCCTCTCTAATCTAATTAATTTCGAAATTCTATAGTTAAATTTACAACTTGCACACTTTGAAGCTTTCATTTTTAAAACGAAAATTTGTTTTTTGGTAACTTGGATTAGTGCTTATAAAGCTCTCAATGTTTACTTCTCATGGCGAATTTTTATACCTACTAAGTCCTTCATTTAGTGAGATTTTCGCCTTCCAATTAGGTAATATATTTCCATTATCCCACAAACTCATAACTTCTCTTTTTCTATATGGTCTTCGCCCCCAATTAACTTTAATACTTTTGGCTGTCACCTTTTCAAATAGCCTAATAACATCTTTAAGAGAGTAACTATCGTCATGTATCACTGAATAAATATCGTGTTCATTATTATCATTTGTTGAAATTAATCTATAGGCATTATAATATGCATCACACACATCTGATATATGTACTAAATTTAGTATTTGTTCCCCTGCAGACATGTTTAATTCAGTGTCTTCGTCTGCAAATTTATTTAATAAGTTTATCAATTTTGGTCTTTTATCGTTTTCTCCATATGTATCAAATAATTTCAGAGTTATTACGCTAAAACCTTCAGCCTGCACGTAATATTCTATCAAACTCTCAAAAGCTTGTTTTGTAGCTGCATATAAACAGACAGGATTGTATTCTTCATTATTAAAATGTTGCCAAGATGTACCTGTATTTATTAATTTCTTTACACCAGACTCCTTCATTGCCTCTAATAAATGGAGCCCAAAAGTAATATTACTTTCAATTAAGGAATCAACCTGTTTAAATTCATGTTCTGCAATAAAATTCGACGCCAAATGGAAAATAAATTCAGACTTTGTTTTCTTAAAAAAACTAATAAGATTTTTTAGATTATTATCATAACAAAAAATCTCAATATCATTAATTATTCCTTCTAAATTTGACAAATTAGAATCCTCTCTTACAATTACTGCAATCTCAAATTCTTTATTTAAAAGAAATTTAACCAAATTAGAACCGACAAAACCAGTGGCACCAGTAACTATAATTTTTTTATTCATTATCAAAAAGGATTAATTTCATTAAATTCTTTTAATGTATTAAAACTACAATCACGTCCTGATAAAAGTGGCTTCTCTAACTCCCAATCAAATCCAAAAGAATCATAACTAATACCTCTGTCAAAAGTGTTATTATATTCACTTGTAACATTATAAACTGTTATTGTATTATCTTCCATAGCTTTGAAACCATGAGCAAGTCCTTTTGGTATGAATATAGATTTTTTGTTTTTAGCGGATAACTTTACTGAAATAAACTCTTTATAAGTTGATGAATTTTTCCTTAAATCTACTACAACATCTATAATTTCTCCTAGAGGAACATAAACTAACTTTCCATGGTCATGAGGAGGTAATTGAAAATGCATACCTCTGATAACATTTTTTTTTGATACAGAATAATAAGATTCTCTTATTTCAAAATTAATGTTATTTTGTTGAAATTGGTTTTTGTTGAATGTTTTAACAAATAGACCTCTGTCATCAATAGCGTTAAAGTTGTTGATGACATAAACTCCTTCAATTTTAGTTTCTTTAAAAGTCATTAATTATTTTTTGAGTAAAGGTAAAATATTACACTGGTTTCGAATTATTGAATTTTATTTAGTATTTAATTACCAAACCCAATTAAGAAGCATTATTAATCTTAATTTTCATGAAAGTAATTATTAATTATATGATCTGCAATTGACAAAGAGGCAGTAGCGCCAGGAGATGGCGCATTTAAAATATGTATTTGATTTTCTTCCCTTATAACATTAAAATCCATTAGTAATTTTCCGTCGTCATTCATTGCTTGAGCTCGGACACCAGCAGTTCCTTTTTCAAGGAAAGAAGAATTGATTTCAGGAACTAATTTCTGTGCCTTTTTTATAAACTCGGACATCAAAAGAGAACCTTTTAGTTCGTTAATACAAAAAGTAAAATTATTCATGGCAAACTTTCGAAATCCCTTATATGATAGTGAATCAAAAAGTTCTTCAATTGAAATGTCTGTATTCTTATACCCCTCTCTTTTAAAAGCAAAAACTGCGTTTGGACCAACTTCTCTTTCTCCATTAACTAATCTTGTAAAGTGTACGCCTAAAAAAGGATATTGAGGATCAGGAACCGGGTATACAAGATGATTAATCAGTTTTTTAGCTTCTGGCTTTAACATTAAATACTCTCCTCTAAAAGGAATAATTCTCAAGGGTCTTTTTTTTCCAGTAAATTTTGAATAGTTTCTATCAGAATATAATCCTCCACAGCTGAAAATATAGTCAAATTCCCATTCATTTTTATTATCTGAAATAATAATTTTATCACTAAAATTCTTTGCTGAATTAATCTTAGTTGAATATACTATCTCTCCTCCATTAATTTTGATTAATTCTTCCATTTTTTTCATAACAGATTTATAATCAACTATACCTTCTTGAGGAACTAATAAAGCTTTCTTTGCAGAAACATATGGTTCTCTTTTATTTAATTGAGATTTATTAAGGAAAGTTAAATTTTGTAATCCATTTTTATTTCCCCTATTCGCGAGATCTTCTAAAAAAGATACTTCCCTTTCTTCAGTAGCAACAACTATTTTTCCACAAATATCATGAGAGATTTTATGATCAATACAGAATTTTGTCATCTGATCAATACCCGAAACTGCTAATTTAGCTTTTAGTGAACCTGGTTGATAATGAAGTCCACAATGAAGAACTCCACTGTTCCTTCCAGACTGATGTAAGCCAACTTTAGATTCTTTTTCAAATAAAGTTATCTTCGCTTTTGGAAACTTTAATTGAAGCTTATAAGCTATCGACAGACCAATTATACCACCACCAACAACTCCTATATTAGAATTTTCTTGAACCATTATATATTATTAAAAGTTTAAACCTAAAAATTCTTCAAATGCTTCGTACACATAATCTGCGTGAGCCTTACCTAAAGCAGGAAAAATTCCAATCCAAAAAGTATTATTCATTATTATATCCGTATTTGTTAATTCACCTACTACTCTATATTCAACATTTTTAAAATAGGGTTGTTTAATGATGTTTCCAGCAAATAAAAGTCTTGTCCCTATGTTTTTAGAATTCAAAAACTCTAACAACTCTTCTCTTTTAAAGTCTACATCCTCCTTTAAAGTAATACCAAAACCAAACCAAGATGGATCCGAATTTTTCGAAGGTTGTTGAATCATGAAATATTTACTAAGTTTTGACATTAAATCACTTAAATATTTATGATTTTCTTTTCTTTTACTAATAAATCTTTCAACCTTTTCAAGTTGAGACAATCCGCAAGCTGCTTGCATGTCAGTTATTTTTAGGTTATAACCTAAGTGTGAGTATGTGAATTTATGATCATATCCAAAAGGGAGATCTCCTAACTTCTGATTAAACCTACATCCACAAGTATTATCGCATCCTGGTGGACAGTAACAATCTCTTCCCCAGTCTCTAAAAGATTCTGCCAATGCTTTTAAAGTAGCACTATTAGTAAAAACAGCTCCACCCTCTCCCATGGTTAAGTGGTGAGCAGGGTAAAAACTTAAAGTTGCTATATCTCCAAAAGTTCCAACTTTTTGTCCATTATATGTTGCTCCTAATGCATCGCAGCAATCCTCAACTAGCCATAAATTATGATTATCGCATACCTTTCTTATTTCTTTTAAATTAAAGGGATTACCTAGAGTATGTGCAATCATTATCGCCTTTGTTTTACTAGTTATAGCCTCTTCAATTCTATTAACATCAATATTTAAAGTATCTAACTCTACATCTAAAAAAACAGGAATGGCACCATTTTGAATTATAGGGTTTACTGTAGTGGGGAAACCAGCTGCAACAGCAATGACTTCATCACCTTTTTTAATAGCTCTCTCACCAAGTTTTGGTGATGTTAATGCAGTGAAAGCAACTAAATTTGCCGATGAACCCGAATTGACAGTAATCGCATGTTTAACTGTTAAAAAATTAGCAAGTTTAGCTTCAAAATCTGTATTAAATCTACCAGTAGTTAACCAACCATCTAGCGACGCATGAACTAAATTAATTATATCTTCAACTTCAATGACTTTTCCAGCAGATGGAATATGGTCAACTCCGGGGATTATTGTATTATCACCTTTTGACTTCCAATATTTTTTTACTTCTTCGATTATTTTATTCCTATTATCTTCCATGACTAATTTCTAATTTATTATTAACATATTTATTTTCTATTAAAAAATTTAATTTATTTAATCTTATATAGTGTGATTCTCTGAAATTTTCATCTTTTAACTGCATTTTTTCAATTCCCTCTTTTAACCTTAATATGGTGTTTGAAATAGTTTCAATAGGAGCATATTCGGGAGCTAACTTTTTAAATTTAGAGAAATCTACTTTATAAGATCTTCTATCTGGATCAGCATTTTCATTTATTGATACTTCAATAGAAGGCATTATTTCCTTGACACTCATTGCAAGGTCTTTAATTGTGAAATTCCAATCATTAGAACCTATATTTAAACTTAAAAAATTAGGTAGATCATTATTTGAATTTAAAGCCCATTCAATTGCTCTACTCATATCTTTAACGTTAATAAGAGGTCTCCAAGGTGTGCCGTCAGATAAAATATTAATTTTACCATATAAAACAGCACTTGCAACAAAATCATTTAAAACTAAATCTAATCTTAGTCTAGGGCTAAATCCACATGCAGTCGCAAACCTTAAGCACTTAACCTTAAATTCATCATTTGTAAGTTTTTCTAATTCTATTTCAGCACTAATTTTACTTTTTGCATAGGTCGTTAGTGGTTCTAAATCAGACAATTCATCTTTAGTTTTTGAACCACCTGTTCCATAAACAGAACAACTAGAGGCGAAAATAAAATCTTTAACTCCCTTACGTTTAGCTTGTGATGCTATTTCTAAAGCAGACTTTTGATTAATATCTAATGTGGGGGTTTTAAAACTATTACCCATTGGATCATTAGATATTGCAGCTAAGTAAACAACTTTATCAATATTGTTCAATAGCTCTGAATCAAAACTCCTAACATCACCAAAATATTGTGCTTTATTTTTATTATTGAGATTAACGATATTTTCAACAGAATAATTATTACTAAAATAGCCAATATCATATCCGTATAACTCAAACTTATCATATAAATGGTCCTCAAGTACTGGTCCTATATATCCAAGATTTCCTATTATTAAAACTTTTTTCATACTTTATTATTTATTTAAATTATTAGTTTTTACAATTGGTTACCAAATTTCCCAAGGAGCTTTGTTGTTTTTTAACAATCCTTCTAAATACACTTTATCTCTTAATGTATCCATTGGTTGCCAAAAACCTTCATGTTTAAAAGACATTAACTCTCCATCATATGCTAAACTTTTCAAGGGTTCTTGTTCCCAGGTAGTATCATCTCCAGTAATCCTTTCAATAACTTTGGGTGATAACACAAAATAACCACCATTGATCAAGGCACCATCACCTCTTGGTTTTTCTTCAAATTTTTTAACCTGATTATTTTCAATATTTAAAGCCCCAAATCTTCCAGGAGGAAAAGTTGCTGTTAAAGTTGCCAGTTTTCCGTGAGATTTATGAAATTCAATTAGATTATTAATATTAATGTCTGCAACCCCATCTCCATAGGTAAAACAAAATGCTTCTTCATTTTTTATATAAGGTAATACCCTTTTTAATCTTCCTCCAGTCATAGAATTATTACCGGTATCAACCAGAGTGACTGTCCAAGGCTCTGCACGATCTTCGTGAACAGTCATTTTGTTGTTTTT
>TARA_B110000240_G_scaffold846_1_pt1 | contig 12435 bp, 12 predicted proteins | sample TARA_B110000240 | Tara Oceans TARA_B110000240 (sample SAMEA4397611) | marine metagenome | biome: Polar Biome; feature: [DCM] deep chlorophyll maximum layer (ENVO:01000326); material: water (ENVO:00002006), including particulate matter (ENVO:01000060) such as... | depth 17 m | reverse complement strand
AAATAATTTCCGAAAAACTTTTTCCTTGAAAATCACGATGTTCTTTGTAAAAAATATCATTAATAAGCTGTTGAACTGATTCTTTAACATTAATAGCTGACATAATCTTATTTCCTAAATCATTTAAGACAGTGCCTTCAATAACTTTACATGTGTCCCTACTATTTTCTTTTTTTATAATAAAATTACTGTAAAGACCATTTATAGAGCATTCAATTTGCTTATTTGGCATCATTAAATAAGGAGTTATATTATAACTTGGAAAAGCATTAGAAACAACAATAAATTGAAAGGAGACATCCTCTAAATAAGCTCTTTCAGAAGATTTTATTTTATTTTTTTTATTTCTAAATTGTAATTCATCATTACCATTACAACTTTTCGATTTAACCTCAAAAATTTTAATGTTTTTTCCTTCCTTTTTTAAAATATCAATTCTAATAAATTTATGATCTACTAATAAAGCAGCTTCATATAGAATAACATTTTCTTTTTTTAAAGCGCTTTTCGTTTGTTCTAATTGCTTTTGCTTTGATTCTCCGTCGATTTCAATTCCTCCGGGAAAATATAATTTTGCTAGTTCTCCAACTTGAAGACCACCTTTGGCAAGAGCTTGCATAAATTCATTACCTTCATCATTATTGTGATAATCTTTTGGAAAAGAATCATAATATAACTTCGTTGGACATGATAGTCCAATTTTGAATCTTGATTTAGTTAAATACATTAAATAATATTAAATCTCTTTCATTGTAAATTAATTTTTGAAATAATTTAAAACTATTTTCCAATCAGGAAATACATTACTGCCAAAATGAATCCATTTTCCTTGAAACTCTGAAGCTCCATTCCATTGATTATCATCAATTAGGTAATCTCCAATTAACAATTGTTTGTGATGAGAAAGAATTAATCTTTTTCTAATAATCTTTACATCAAAGTATTTAGCAACCCATAATCTTTTATGAGTCCATGCTTCTGGATTATCCCATGGTGCAGAAGATAAAAAATAAACATCAAAATCTGGATTGTTAAATAGTTCTGTAACAGATTCAATTGAATCTGCAATAGGATCAAGGTTTTCATAAACTCCAGGCAATTTGTCTGGTCTACCGATATAAGGAGTTATTGTAGATAATGGATGTTGTAATCTTCCTTTCTCAAAATCAGCAACTACACCATCTAAATCTATGTATATAATTTTCATTTTATTTCTTATTAATCATTTACTTAGATAATTTATCAATTTCATCCCAAACTTTACCTAATGCATCCCTAAATGATTCAACATTCACTTGCTTATCCTCTAAATTATCAACCAATTCTTCTATTGTGTCTAGTCTAGAAACAATTGCCTCAACTAAATCTTCTTTACTCATAATTATATATTTTTAAATTAAACCTTTTCCCAACCTTTTTTAACATTATCTAAAATTTCTGAAGAAAAAACTTCCTCTATTTGTTTTTTTGAATTTGATACCTTGATTTCTTTTTTAAGCATCTCTTTTCTGCCTGCACTAAAATCAGTATAGTGATATACATATGCAGGGAATGCATCTAAATTTTCTTTATTTGTTTTCCAAATAATAAACTTTCGCACCATTTTCATTCCCTTACTTTCTTTTACATATACTTCTCTTGAAATCACTTTACTAGAATTTAAAATTTCTTTTTCTGAACTTTCTGTTTCTAGTGTTATTATTTTAGTAATTTGAGTTAAACCAGTATCTTCAATACATGCTTTTTTATCAGTTCTTATTTTCACATATACTGGTGATATTACGCTTGCCATATTTAGTTTTCCCAACGATTTATAAGATCCCTCAATAAATGAAAGCTCCATCTTACGAATAAGCCTCTTTGAGTTTTCTGCAAAAACATCTAGACACGTAAATTCTATTACTTGAGTTGGCTCTATCATAGAAAAAGCTACATTAGACCCTGAGGATTCAAAATAAGAAGAATCTACTTTTTTAAGTGATAGTTCTTTAAGCAATTGCTTGCGCTCATCATCAGAATACCCATTACCAACTTTAGTTAATAATAGATACTTATTAGGGCCTGTATTAAGCCCTACAAGCACTTCTTTTAACATTCCCGACCTAACCCCCTCTCCTTCAGCATATCCTAAAATCACAGCATCTAATGTAATGAGTGGTTTTAATTTATAAATAGGGCCATTATTTGAACGTATTACAAGTCCTTCATTATTAGATTTAACAACAATATTTTCATATAAATCTAGTATGTCAGTTCTGCTTTCAACAAGACTACTACTTACTGGATGAATAGAAATACCTCCATCCAAAAGAGAGCTTAGCTTTTCATTTAATACTTTTATATCAAAATTAACATCTTTTCCCTCAAATGAAATAATGTCAAAAGCAGCAAATCTAATATCAGGTGATTTTTCTGTTAAAGCAGCAACTAAATCAAAATTACGTGTACGTTTACCTTCTGAATGAAGATACAATTCTCCAGCTAAAAGAACTTCTTTACAGTTAGCTTTTAAAATAGTTAAGGCTTCATTTAATAAAGGTAAATCAGCAATACTATTCCCACCATGATTAATGAGTTCTAAATCTTTACCATTATAGGAAAGTAAATAAAGGTGACCGTCTAATTTTGTAGAAACACTATAAAAGTCTGCTTCCATTATTTTAGAAGTAATCTCACTAGAAGCAACAGGAAGATATCGAGATGCTGTTTGTCTTTTGTATTTTATTGCTAGCTCTTTGTTGTTCATAGTGCTTTTTTATAATTAATGATAAACTTTAAAATCTCTAGATATTTCTTTGAGTTCACAATCGTTTTTTTCAAATTCTAGTAATTGTCCTTTATAATATACTTTTTCAATGTATTCCCATTCAAATTCTTCGGTCTCAATAGTTCCAAAAACGATAGAAAAATCAGAAGGATTAGGAATTGTATCACTGACAATAATAAACTTTGCAACATCTCCTCTATTTATTTCTTGATAATATAAAATATATGGATATTTATCATAAGGTATAGCATCACCTTTAAAATTAAACTCATCCCATAGATTATATTTCATTATTTCTGGAAATTTTTCTGAGTGATCATAAATATCATTGCATTCACTAGCTTTAGAATTCCAAAGAGTGATATTAAGTTCATTTTTTAAAACTAAATTTAGCTGCTCATCATTTAAAGGTTTAGAAACATTCCAGTAATTTGTAGACCAAGGATCATAATCTACAATTACACTTGAAATATTATTTAAGTTTTTTTCTACAGATTTCAAAGAATTAAATTCATCTTTTGATAAATTATGCCCAGATGCTCCATATTCATTACCCTCTAAAATTAGCTCGTATTTTTTCATAAGTATATTATTCTTTTATAGTTAATGGTTTTAGCTCTTGATCAGTAAGATGCAATATCAAGCAGTACTTCTCTCCTTGTATCTTACCTTCTAGAAAAGCTCTGTAAGGTTTTCCTCCGTCATTCATAATTAATGGCTCTTTTCCTGAAGCCCCTCCTGCTAGCATCATAAGAGCATCTTTATCTGCAAGTTCTTTTGCCATCTCATATAAAAAATCATAGGTTAAGCCATTAACATGTTTAAGTTGATATTTCTTCTCAAATACAAGCTTATTATACACTTTTACTTTAGGCATTAATTTACCAGTCCAGTTTACAATATTCTCTCCAGAAATATTACTTTCATTGTACTTGGGCTGCCTTTCTTCTTTGAGTTCAGCATTAGGAAAAAAAATTTTCTCTACTTTATTAATTCTAAAAACAGGCTTTTCATTCTCATTTATATATACTCTGGATACATCATCAATAAACTTTCCTGTTAACTCAAGATCTAATTCTGGATCTGCAAGTATCAAATCCTCAGCTAGTCTTCCTGCAAGTTGTTTTTGAAAATCTACACCTTCCATAGGTTTTTCGTCATAAACACTTAAAAGCGATTGTATACTTTTAGCAGAAGAACTTTTAATTACGCGCTTATTAACTACTATGTCTCCATTAACAAAACCCATTGTTACTTCAGATTTTGGATTTAAAGATTTGAATGTAATCTCTGCATCTCTTTTGTTAGCATTAGCTAATTTTATATATCGTATCATTTTTTTATTTTTTAAAACATTGCAAAATCAAGATCATCATCTTCATTTTCTTCAGACTCTTCAATTACCAACTCTTTTTCGTTATCCATTAATCCTACAAATTCAGACTCTGAAAGGAGACCAGTTATAGCAAATATTTCATTACCATTACTTAACAAAAAAGCATCATCACCTTCGTAATCTTCACGATAATTAAAAACAAAATAAAAGATTTTTCCAGAATTAAGTTCTTTTAAAAAACTCTCTTTATTCTCAGATATATTTAGTTGATAAACGGACTTTACTGAAAGGGAAAGATATTCATCTATAGTTGCTTCTCTAAGCATAACAGTTTTGTCATAAATCGAAGGAACCTTTTCAACAGGCTTACCATTCAAATCTAAGCCTACCATATCTTTTTTTGAAACAATTTCTCCTTTAGTATTTAAAGTAACTAAAGAAGTAGAACCTGAAGGTAAAATATATGTTCCGTCTGCTAATCCTGCAAGTTTACATTTACTTTTGTTTTCATCATATACTTCAATTTTAGACCATCCATATATTTTTTTTCTATCTACTTTTTTAAGTTCCGCTGTCATCCTTAAACTGTTTATAGAAAACTCTGCTGTTCTTGCCATGTTATTTATTTAATTTGTAATTAATCATATTTATAACCTTTAACTATATAATTCCAACATTTTCAATGAATTTTTTAGTGCAAATTTCTTCATCTTTTTTACTAAAACCAGTTCCACCTTCAAAATTAGACTCAAATGTGTAGAAGCCTACAGATTTAATTAAATTATACAAGTCATTTCTGTTAAATAAAAGTTCATCTGCATCAGTACTATTTAGATCAAGCCAATTTATAGACTCGCCATCTATAAAAAAAAATGTTGTAACACCGTTATCATCTTCCATTTGGCGAACACTAACTTTAATCCCATTATCTAATTCTAAATCTGTTTGCTTTGTTTCTTGACTCCAAACAGTTCTAGTTGTATTTCTAATTACAAAGTTTTTCATTTTATTAATAAATTATTAATGTTTTTCTTTTCTTATTTTTAATTAAAGTATAATAATCTAAAGAATTCAATTTACTTAAGTTAATATCATTTGATTCAAAGTTTAATAAAGAAAGTCTAGAAATATTATTTTGTACCAAAGATTTAACTAAAGAATCTTTATTTATATATTCTCCATACTCAATCTTAAATACCTTATCATCTGCAACGGCTTCAATAAGAATTAATATTTTATAATTTTCGTCTTGTAATGGTGTCATACTGATAGTATTTGGAAAATTATTTTCTTTGCTTAAAATCAAGATAAAGCTAGATTTTAACCACTCTACAAGTTCTCTAAAATCAAGAGAACTTAAATCAATTTTGTGTTGTAAAATTTGATTATGCAGAGATTCTGAGTACTTCATATTAAAGTTGATTATTTTCTTTTAAAATTTTCTCAGCAAAAGAAATTAATTCCCAATTTTGGGATTTTCCACTCTCCTTAACTTCAAAAATCAATAAAAAATCTGGATTTTTTGCCTCTAAAACTGCATCTTTTAACATCTTGAAAGATTTTTTTAAATTAATCCTTGAATAAACCAAAGCTAAATTTAACTTAATATTTGATATAATTTTTTCTTTATTTTCAATGTTAATAGACATTAAATAATCTAGTGAGTTATTAAAGTAATTAAAGCTATCTTGAAAATTATTTGTATGTGCTAATGCAATAGCATGCCCCCACAAAGATTCCCAATAACTAAGCCCCTTTGAATTAGCCAATTCTAAAGAATTTTCTGAATACAGTAAAATCTTTTTATGTTCTTTCGGTTTAAATTTTATTAAATGAAATACAAGATTATGATAAAGATGTATTAAGCCTTTATTTAGACCAGTTTTTTTTCTTAATAACTCTCTAATTGTAATAGTCTTTTCAATCCATTTAATATGTTCATCAGGTTTTCCATTAAAATTTAATGCATCTGCATAATATTCACAAGAAGTTGCATATTCATAACTTTCCTCGCCTTTGTGTTTTTTATATCGATTTATGAGATTTCTAGTTAATTTTTCAAGTTCTATATAATTCTGTGTTGATATAAAATATTTTTTTTTGTAATCTAAATATTGATTTACAAAATCATTGAAGGTATTTATTTTAAATCTTTTCTGAAAAAAAGAATTAATAGAATTAAAGTTATCCTTTGCAATTTTTTTATGTTTAGAAACAAGTAACTCACCACAATGTAGTCTTAAAATATACATTTTTAATGAGACATCTACACGTTTAGAATCCTTAAAAAGATTAATAGATTTTAAATACAACTCAATTGCATTTGACTTTTGTGATAATGAGTTTGAAAGATAATTAAGATAATTCTTAAGTAATGATGCAAGTAAATCTAAATTATTAAACTCGATTAGCTTATCATACAAATTTGAGTATTCATTTTTAAGACCTTCTCTAGTAGGCTTTATATATTTTTCTGACCATGTGGTATTGTTTAAATTTCTTGAAAGAAATGAGCTTCTTTTACGATTTAATTTTTCTATTTCAATTATATTATTAAATAAATAATAATCTTCACTGTTTTGTAGTGAGTCTAAAAGTGAATCATATTTTAGAAACAATTCATGATAATTTATCAATTTATTTTGTTCAATTCTAAAATGAATTAAATGTAGACTTAAATAAAATAAAACTTTTTCTTGGTATTTATTTTTAGCAAGTTCAGTTAAAAAATTAAAATCTTTTATTTCGAGAATATTATTTTCAGTATTATACTTAAAATAGAGACAACAAATAAAAATTAATTCTTTTTCAAAATCATTATTTGGAAGAATTTGAAGTGATTTTTCATCATTATTATTGGTTGGATTATAAAGTTTTTGAATTTCAAAAATTTGTATATCTGAGTCATGGTCGGGATTTGATACGATTGACAATACATTTAAAATTGAAGAAATATTTGCAATTTTTTTACTTAATAAATATTTTGAAAAAGCATCAAGTTTATCAAAATCTTTAGCAACAATAAATCTAATAGCAATCTCTCTAATTAAATCATGAAGTTGATCTTTATATTTGTCACTAGCAAAAAGTAAAGCTAATCTTCGAGCAACTTTAAGTAGATCTTCAACAGAATGTAAATGTGGATTAAGAATAACGTCGTTTTGAGTAGCTACGTATCTCTTGTTATATTCAACAACTATTTGCTTGTCATTTATATCATCAGTGTTATCATCACTATGTAGTAAGAAAAAAGATTTAACTGCAGAAATTATTCTATTATCTTTAAATTCATAAAAGTTATCTTCTTTTGAAAGATCAACCAGCAATTCATGCTTAACAGCCTTCTCAAGAAAAGCTAAAATATCAAGTAATTCATACCCCCAAACTTTAGCTAAAATTTCAGCATCAAATTTTTTACCTATAATAGCTGCACTCTCTAACAATCTTTGCCATTTTGGTTCAAATAAATCAAAGATAGAATGAAAGTATCCATCTATTTCAGAAGTATTAGGTAAATTATCTACACTTACTTTCTTAGTTAAAAAATAACCGTCTGGGGTATATTTTAAAGTTTTATCATCAATCCAGCTCTCAAGAACTTTAAGAATATATAATGGAGTCAGAACATCAATATTATTATTATCTCTTAATTTTATGTTGAAGATATTATTTATTTCATGCATTGAAGATGATTGGATTTTAAACTTATTATTTTGATCACTTAAATATTTAACAAAATCAAATAGTTTAAAATCTGATTTATTAAGCAACTCAGAAACAAGTAATTCATCTTCATTTTTATTATGAATTAAATTTAAGTCTTCATTAAAAGTATTAATATCAATTCCTCTAAAATTTTCTTCCACTCCGTCTCTAAAGGTTAAAATAATACAAAGATTTCTTCTAAGAAACTTATTATTATTAATAATATCAATAAAATGTTTTAAGAATACATAACTTTCAGGATCTATCCAATGCAAATCCTCCATCACAAAAACAGTTTTTTTATCTAAAGCTTCAAGTTTATCAATTATATCAATACAAATCTCAGTCATAGGCTTTTGATTATCCCTGTTATAATCTGTAATAAAATCAGTATTAACTCCTGCTAAATTAATAGCTGAAGAAATAACTTCTTTTTGAGACTCTATACCCTCATGTCTATTAGAAAATTCTGTAATATTTAAAAGCTCATTAAAAGCTTCTAAAAAAGGCTCAAAGGAAATAGAGTTTTCTCCTTGAATCTCATCGCAATCACCATAATACCAATTCCAACCATTCGCTTTAAAGATTAGTTCAGATTCTTTTAGAATAGATGTTTTGCCAATACCCATTGGAGCTGATAAAAGTGAAATATTTAATTTTTCACTTGACATACCCAATAAAGGGTCACTTCCTGTGATTTTATCATAAATCATAGCAATAGGGTCTAGAACTTTATTAATAAAAACATTTTTTATTAAAGAAGTATCTTCAGATTCACTTAATTTATGTGAATTAATTACATCTAATCTGATTCCAATAAATTTATGGATATAAGAAATAGGAAGCACCAAAATAAGAGCATAAAATAAATTATAAATATTTAAATCTGAAAGAATTAATACATTGCATATTAGTAATGCAAGTACGCCTAAAATCAAACCAAATAACGACTGAGTTTTTAAGTTTTTATGTATTGATTTTGTTGTAAACTGATAGTATGATCTAGCTAATAAATCCGCAATTACTAAAGTAATTAAAACTAAAAACAAGTACTGATAAATGGGAGTAGTTTCAAATTGTATTGTAAAAAAAACAGAAAATGGAAAATAGCTAGCAAATAATGAAGTATTAAAGAAATATCTATAACCTTTAATTGAATGAAAGCCATCTAAATCAAGTCTATTTATGTATAAAAGATTTAAAAGAGTTGGAATAAGGCTCATTACTATAGTAAGAGAAAACAACCAAAAAATAGAAGAAAATTCTAAAAAATGATCCTCAGCACTTGGTGCAAAACCTGAAATTGCATAAATCATAACAAATGAGAAAATAAAAGGAATAACAAAACAGTTTAATACAAATCCTAATTTATTAATAAACAACGTTGCAAAACTTTTTATTGTGGAAGTACTATTATCTCTATATATTTTAACTAATTTCTTTTTCTGATCTAGAAATGAAATAAGTGAAATTAATAAAATTGCAAAAAGAATATGAAATAAAACATATAAAAAACTAAAACTTCTTTTATCAAAACAAAAACCTTTTTTTGACAAAACATCTGAAAAACCTTCTGAATTAATAAATGTCTGAAAACTTGAATTAACTAGCCAAATTGATTCATTAATAACATCAATATTATTTACTTTAAAGATACCAAGTCTATCAATACTTAATTCATTACATAGCATTAGAATAATTGAATCGTTAAGACTCCCATTGATTAAGTTTGTTGCTTCTTCTTTACCAACTAACTCTTCAATCTTATGAAATGGAAGAATTGAATGATTAGCTTTTTTAATTAAAACTTGATTTGCAATCTCAAACATTTCATCATCACAATTTTCTCTTGTAATAATAGATTTAGTAATATTAGCTTCTTCTAAAACAAATGCTACTGGTCTTGAAGCTAATAATTTATCTATGGCATCATCATAAGCATATTCAATAGGATCATCAACAAATCCTAAGTATTTAGGAATTGCTGAAAAATATGGAAAAAGAGAGAATTTATGATTCATATTTTCCTCACAAGTTAAAAGAGTAAGTGAAATAGTTTTTTTGAAATCCTTTGCAAAAAAATTATTTTCATATTTTGGAAGAGCTAAAATAGAGTCTGCATAAGAATTTGCAAGATTTAAAAAATATTTACTATTATCAGTTTTTCTTGCGATGTAAAATAATGAGGTAACATGTTTTTTATATTTAATAAAAGCTAGGGCGTCTGATTTATTAAAATTAGTTTCTGAAAAATTATTACTAACTATCTTTAATTCTTCAGAATCGTTTAATAACGGATTTGCTTTTAAAAGAAAAGAAAATAGAATAAAAGCAAAAAATGTAAGATTAAAAAAATATTTTTTCATTTAATTTTATTAAAATTATGTTAAAATAAATCATATGATATTTATTATTCCAAATTTAATGAAAATTATCTTTTAAATAATAATTATTAATTATCAATAGCTTTATTTTAATAATTTTGCTAGTAAGAAAAAATTAAATTATTTGATTATATTTTCGTAATAATCAACAATAATAATAAACATGAAAATCAAAAAAAATATCACTTTTTTATTTTTTTTACTCTTATCGTTAAGTTTATCTTCACAGATTATAAGTATAGATAACAAAAGACAATCTGAAGAGAAAGGTCTAAGTGGAATCACCGAGTTTGCATTTAATTTTAATAAATCAGTACAAACTGATTGGGAATTATCAAATATTACATATTTACAATGGGATAGTGAGCAATGGAGTATTTTGTTGTTAAATGAAACTAATTTAGATAGAGCAGCAGGAATTGACTTTTCTAATGATGGCTATCAACATTTAAGAATATCTAAACACATAAATAATATATATACACTTGAATCATATTTACAAAATCAATACGATCCAGTGAGGAATATTAAAAATAGAAAGTTAGGTGGAATGGGAATTAGATCAAAACTTAAAGAATCTTTTTATTTTGGCCTTACAGTATTTTATGAAAGAGAAGATATTTATAATGAGATAATAAAAGATGTAAGAATTAGCTCTTCATTGCAAATAAAATTAAATTTTAATGATAATATATCATTAAGCTCAACAATATACTTTCAACCAAGCTTAATATCTATAAATGACAGTAAATCATCAAATAAAACAAGATTGTTAATTAATATTAATGATAGAATATCAATATCAAATACCTTTTCAGCTAGCTATGATACTAATCCTGCTAAAGTAATCCCAAAACTAATATATAGTTTTGAAAATGGTTTAGTTTATTCTTTTTAATCTATACAACTATTTTAATAGTTTTGTTATTTGTTATAGTGAGGGTCTTCATACATTACTTTTCCATCCTGATCGTAAATTACAACATATTCAATATTGAAATCACCATCATAAAATTCTACATTCATTTCAGGTGTAAAAGTATCGGACTCTTCTAAACCTTTGCTTAAAAATGTAAAAATATCATCAAGTGTTTTCACATTATCCTCATCTTGATCAATATCACAATATAATTTTATATCATGATCATAATATTCAACTTCCCATTTAACACTGAATTTCATACACTATTGATTTATTATTATTTAATTTTTAATTTTTTTATAAAATCTTTGTATTGAGTAGATTTTTTGATTATTAGTTTCGAATTTTTAATTAGTTCTCTGCACTTAAATAATAATTCAACTTTAGAGTAATCATAACTTTTCTCAACTGAATTCAATGCTTCATTTATATCATCAGTATTAAAATGAACTTTACCTGATTTAAGGTTTTTATTATAACGGATTGCAAAACCAGCGGATATAGTAGAAAATAACCATATCCAAAAAAGTTTAACTCCAGCAACTGTATCAGAAGCAAAAATGAATATAACCGCAAAAAAAACAAAAAATATAATTGATATATTACGTTTTTTTGTCAATTTCTTTTTTTCTACTGTATTGTCATAACCAAAGTTTTCTAAAAAGTATTTTCTTATGATTTCTTTATATTTAATAGAGTTATTTTTAGAACGAAAAAAACTACTAGCATTTATTGCAATTCCATTATTAATTACTGATTTAGCAGCTTGAAAATTATCCCCCTTCATTTTATGATCATTGTGATAAAGCGGAATACTTTGAAATCTAGCAAAAATCTCATCTTTAAATTTATTAAAGAACAAGTCAGTAGATTTATCTAATTGACTTTCTAAATCATTAATATGACAAATTAAATTTTGAAGAGTTTCATTTTTTTTAGAAATTTGAGTGTCCAAATCATTTAGTTTAGACATTGGCTCTCTTGATTCATCAATTAATTTTTCAATTAGCTTATTTGATTTATCAATCTCTGCTTTTAAAATATCTTCTTGATTTAATAATGCGGGTTTAATTCTTTTAACTTTTCTTTGCTCAAAAACTTTGACAGTTTTAACAATTTTCTTTTCATCAGGATTTTCTTTTGCAGCTTTAGCTTCATATACTAAAGAATCTAACATCATTTGACATTCATCTTGTGGAACACCAAGTTCTTCAGATTTTCTAAATATAATTTCTTTCTCTTTTTTACTAATAATACCATCTGCAAGAAAAAGCTTTATGTATTTAATTAAATCATCATTCATAATTACTTATTTATTTCT
>TARA_B110000240_G_scaffold198243_1_pt1 | contig 12489 bp, 8 predicted proteins | sample TARA_B110000240 | Tara Oceans TARA_B110000240 (sample SAMEA4397611) | marine metagenome | biome: Polar Biome; feature: [DCM] deep chlorophyll maximum layer (ENVO:01000326); material: water (ENVO:00002006), including particulate matter (ENVO:01000060) such as... | depth 17 m | reverse complement strand
ATAATGTTGTCTTTTAATTCTTTTACAGACACATTAAAGTTTTTAATGCGCTCAAAAGTGGTGGTCATTTCATTGAGTTCGTGATAATGAGTCGCAAATAATGTTTTTGCTTTTGAGGGATGCTCGTGTAAGAATTCAGAAATTGCCCAAGCAATCGAAATCCCGTCATAGGTGGATGTTCCACGACCAATTTCATCTAATAAAATTAAACTTCTATCAGAAACATTATTTAAAATAGAAGCAGTTTCATTCATTTCTACCATAAACGTAGATTCTCCCATAGAAATATTATCACTCGCGCCAACTCGTGTAAAAATTTTGTCTATAATTCCGATTTTTGCATTTTGAGCCGGCACATAACTTCCCATTTGAGCGAGTAAAACAATCAAGGCGGTTTGTCTTAATATAGCCGATTTACCAGACATATTGGGCCCAGTAATCATAATAATTTGTTGCTGATTTCTATTCAAGACCACATCGTTTGCAATATAGGTTTGATCTATCGGCAACTGTTTTTCTATAACAGGATGTCGTCCGTTTTTAATTTCTAAATCGGTACTTTCATCCATTAACGGACGTACATAATTGTTATCAACCGCTAAAACCGAAAAAGAGAGTAAACAATCAATTTTTGCAATAATTTGTGCATTTGCTTGCACAACTTGTACAAATTGAATGATATAGTGTAGCAATTTAGAAAATATTTCTTGTTCTATTTTCTGAATCTTCTCTTCTGCACCTAAAATTTTGGTTTCGTATTCTTTTAATTCTTCGGTAATATAACGCTCGGCATTGACCAAGGTTTGTTTCCGAATCCATTCTGCAGGAACTTTATCTTTATGCGAGTTTCTTACTTCTATATAATAGCCAAAAACATTGTTAAACGAAATTTTTAAACTAGAGATACCTGTGCGTTCCGTTTCACGTTTTAGCATATCATCTAGGTATTTTTTTCCAGTGGATGAAATAGCGCGTAATTCGTCTAATTCTTGATGAACATCTGCAGCAATTGCATTTCCTTTATTGATGTTTACAGGCGCATCATCAAATAAGGTTTCAGAAATTTTGGCAATCAATATTTCACAAGTATGCAATTGATTCCCGAGTTTTTTTACCGTTTTATTTTTGCTTTTTTCTGCGGATGTTTTAATCGGTAAAATCGCTTTTAGAGAGTTTTTCAATAAAACAATTTCTCTTGGTGAAGCTTTACCTGTGGCAACTTTAGAAATCAATCGTTCTAAATCTGATATTTGTTTTAATTGATAGGTGACTGTTTTAGAAAAATCATCAGAATCTATAAAAAATTTTACTAATTCATGGCGGTTTTTAATGTCCTCAATATTTTTTAATGGCAATGCCAACCAACGCTTTAACAACCTTCCGCCCATGGGCGAAATGGTTTTATCAATCACATCCAAAAGCGTTACTGCATTTACAGAATTCGGATTGTATAATTCCAAATTTCTAATGGTAAACCGATCCATCCACACATAATCGTCTTCGGCAATTCTGCTGATAAATTGTATGTGCTTTAACTGATTGTGTTGGGTTTCTGATAAATAATACAACACTGCGCCGGCAGCTATAATCCCGTTTTTTAAATCTTCAATGCCAAAACCTTTTAAGCTTTTTACTTCAAAATGATTTTGTAAGGTTTCATTGGTATATTCCTTTTGAAAAACCCAATCGTCTAAATAAAACGTATAATACCTATTTTCAAACAACTCTAAAAATTGCTGTTTGTGTTGTTTCTGTACTAAAACTTCACTCGGAGAAAAATTCTGGAGTAACTTATCGATGTATTCTGCATTTCCTTGAGCCACTAAATATTCGCCTGTAGAAACATCAAGAAATGAAATTCCGAGTTGTTTATTTAATGTTGAGCGTGTCGAAGTATCAAAATGAACCGCCGCTAAAAAGTTGTTGGTTTTGCTTTGTAAAACTTCGTCGTTTAAAGAAACTCCAGGAGTTACTAACTCTGTAACCCCACGTTTTACGATGGTTTTGGTCATTTTAGGGTCTTCTAACTGGTCACAAATAGCAACACGCATGCCCGCTTTTACCAACTTTGGCAAATAGGTATTTAAAGAATGATGCGGAAAACCAGCGAGCGCAGTTTCCGTTTCACTTCCTGCGCCACGTTTTGTTAACACGATTCCTAAAACACCGGCCGCTTTTTTAGCATCTTCACCAAAAGTTTCATAGAAATCCCCTACACGAAAAAGTAACATGGCATCAGGATATTTTACCTTGATGGCATTGTATTGTTTCATTAAAGGAGTTACTTTTTTTGGTTTCGGTTTTGCCAAGTTTTTGGAAATTTAGTTTAGTTTTGCGAAGATATAAAATATAGTTGTTAGTGTTTCGTTTTTGCTTGTTAGTTAAACAACCAAGAACTAAGAGCCAAGAACTAAAAATGATTAACTAAATACATGAGGAAACTTAAAAATAACGAATTAGGTAGAATTTCAGTTGATGAATTTAAATCGGCCCAAAAAACACCCATAATAGTTGTTCTAGACAATATTAGAAGCTTGAATAATATTGGTTCTGTTTTTAGAACTTCTGATGCTTTTTTGATCGAAAAAATTTATTTATGTGGTATTTGCGCAACACCACCAAACAAAGATATTCATAAAACTGCTTTGGGCGCAACAGAATCTGTTGCTTGGGAATATGCTGAAAATATCATGGATTTAGTTCAAAAGTTAAAGACAGAAAACGTAAAAGTTTTGGCCATTGAGCAAGCAGAAAATAGCACACAACTAGATTCCTTTTATCCAGAGAAAAATCAGAAATACGCCATTGTGATGGGAAACGAGGTAAAAGGTGTGCAACAAGAAGTTGTAAATGCGAGTGATTTCTGTATCGAAATTCCGCAAGTGGGCACCAAACATTCTTTAAATATTTCTGTAACGACCGGGGTTGTTATCTGGGATTTGTTTACTAAAATGAATAGAATATAATTGTAGCATTGATCGAAATAGTTTTTTTTAGAAGTGAAAAAGAGGAGGTAAATTTTGTGTTTTGTTGTTGATACAAAGTTTCTAAAAAATAAATTTCTCATAAATTGATCGTAGGTGTGTTATCACAGCTATATACGCACCGTCACATCGAGTGATTTTGTTTTTTCGTAAAATTGTATCGAGATGCTTTTTGTTTTTATTAAAAAGATTAATAACAACAACTTAACTCTGTAAAGGCATAAAAAAATAAGCCTTAAAATATCTTTTTGACTTTGTCGAACAATACTTTTATCCAATTCAAAAATCTTTTACAGGTTCTGATTTAAACGTTTGGAAAATTATTATCAGGAAATTATTATTAAAATCTAAAATTATGCTTAAACGACATTTAACCATGAAATGTGGTTCGAGTACTTGTTAGAAAGCATCTCGGAATACCCTTAAAAAAGAGAACAAATTATCTTTTTTTAAATGATAAAACAGATTGGCTCTTTTTAGCCCTGATTGAAACGGCATCCTTTTTGTTTTTCACAAAAAGATATAGTTGAAAGCAGGAAATAGCTTCAAAAAACAAAATTTCTAAATACCCAAAATTACTTTTGCAATCATAAAGTAAATTAAGATTCCGAAAATATCATTCGAAGTGGTTATAAAAGGACCTGTTGCAATTGCCGGATCAATGCCCCGTTTATTCAAAAACAAAGGCACAAAAGTACCAATTAAACCGGCCACAATAATCACAACGACTAAAGACGCAGAAATTGCCAATGCTGTGGTTAGTTTACCTTCATAAGCCCAAACAAAAAAGAAGAGAAATAACGCCAAGACAAAGCCATTTAAAGCCGCTAAAAGCATTTCTTTTAACAATCTTCTGTAGATACTACCTTTTATATCGTCGTTGGCTAAACCTTGCACAATAATTGCGGATGATTGCACACCAACATTTCCAGCCATGGCAGCAATTAACGGCGTAAAAAAGAATAAAATTGCATTTTCTTCAAAAGTATTTTCGAAAAGACCCATGATTAAAAAAGCACCAACGCCACCAAGTAAACCTAAAAATAACCAGGGTAAGCGTGCCTTTGTAAGTTCTAAAATACTATCATCAGAATCTACATCTTGTGTTAAACCAGCAGCCATTTGGTAATCTTTTTCGGCTTCTTCTTTTAAAACATCTACAATATCATCAATGGTAATTCTACCCAATAAAACGTTTTGGTCATTTACAACGGGGATGGCTTCTAAATCGTATTTTGCCATGATTCTTGCAACTTCATAATCATTTTCATAGACGTTTACAGCATCTACGGTTGCTTTAGAAATATCTGCAATTTGTTGGTCGGATTTGGCGATAATCAAATCTTTTAAAGACAAACGCCCAACTAATTTATCTTCTTTATCTACGACATAAATAGAGTGTACTCTAGTTACCTCTTTTGCTTGGCCTCTAATTCTGCGCATACAGCCAGCAACCGTCCAAGTTTCATATACTTTTACGAGTTCTTTTGCCATTAAAGCGCCTGCGGTATTATCTTCATAAGACAGCAATTCTTTAATATCTGCAGCTAATTCAAGATCGTCAAGTGCGTTAATAACACGTATTTGTCTTTCTTCAGAAAGTTCACCAATAATATCTGCAGCATCATCAGAATCCATTTCACCAACCTCGTTTGCAATTTCTTTTGCAGATAAGTTTTCAAGGATTTTTTCACGCGTAACTTCATCTAATTCTGTTAAAATTTCAGATGTTTTTTCGCTGTCTAAAAGCTTTATAATATAAATTGCTTCGTCAAAATTTACTTCATCTAAAAGCTCTGCAATATCTGCAAAGTGTACTTCAGAAAATAAGGAGGTAATTTCTGTATCATTTTTAGAAACGATTAATTCTGAAAGGAGCTCTAAAAACTTATTGTTAATTTCAAATTCCATTCGTTGCTAATTTTTGAGTGAGTATAATAAACTCCTGAACAGACAATTGTTCTGGTCTTTTCGAAAAGATAGGTTCGTCTTTCAAAGAATCTGAAAGGTTAAAAGATTTTAAACTAGAACGCAACATTTTTCTACGTTGATTAAAAGCGGTTTTAACGACTCTAAAAAATAACTTTTCATCTACAGGAAGCGAATAGTCTTTTTTTCTTATGAATCTTATCACGCCAGAATCTACTTTCGGTGGCGGATCAAAAACGTTTGGAGGCACTGTAAACAAATACTCAACATCAAAAAAAGCTTGTGTTAAAACAGATAGAATTCCATAGACTTTGGAGCCTTCTTTTTCAGCAATTCTTTTGGCAACTTCTTTTTGAAACATACCTGCAAATTCAGGAACAAATTCTCTATTTTCTATGGCTTTAAAAACAATTTGAGTAGATATATTATACGGAAAATTACCAATAATTGCTACTTGCTTTTTTGGGAAAATTTTTTGAATTTCTTTCTTTAAAAAATCACCTTCTATAATTTCAAATTTTTCTTTGGATGTGTTTAGGGTGAGGTGCTCTATCGGGAAAACGTCTTTTAAATACGCGACAGATTCTCGATCTAATTCCATGACCGTAATTCTAGGCTTTTTCTGCAATAAATACTTGGTTAAAATCCCCATTCCTGGACCAATTTCCAAGACATCATCGTATCCTGTTTCGGTTAAGGCATCTGCAATATCCTTTGCAATGCTTTCATCTTTTAAAAAATGCTGACCTAAATGTTTTTTTGCTCTTACAGACACACGTGTTTTTTTTATTCTCCCGAAACAAATATACAGGTATTGTCGGCATAATTATTGGTGAATAGACTTTTAAATCAACCAAAATGCATAAAAAAATTCTTTTAATTACGCTCTTTTTATTCAGTTTTAGCAATATTTCGTTTTCACAAGAAGGAAAATTAGACAAAGGAAAAAAGAGTTTAAAAGACCAAAAATCAATTGGAAATAAAGGAAAAAGAACTTCTAAAACTTCAAGTTCTACTCATAATGATCCTCCAATAGAAAATCCTCTTGCAAGAATTCTATGGTTTGCTTTTGCCTATACTGCTTATGGGGTGGCTATAGAAACTCCTTGGGAGTTTAATGGGAGCATGCATGAGGCAGAAATTTCTAATTATCCTTATAAAGAGCATCGCTATGGTAATTTTATCTATACAGATTCTACAAATTATAACATTACAAGGTTTGATGTTACAAACAATTTTGTAAGAGAAAATGACAATTTATATGGCAATAATTTGGGCGTGAATTTTCGTTTTTTAAAACGTTTTGCTTTGGAGTTAGAGCATCTGTATTTATCAGAAAAAGTAAATAATACAACCGATAATTTTTCAATGTACTCGGCTTTATTAAAATATTATCGAATAAGAACCCAAAGGTTTGACGCTTGGTTTGGTTTAGGAGTGATGCATGTTGGCAATGATGTTGATAAAACTGGTTTTGGTTTGGGGTTTGGTGCAGAATTATTTATAGCAAAACCAATCAGTATCGATTTTTCTCATAAATGGACGAGCATTAATCAGCAAGAAGTGCATAAAACCAAACTCCTCTTAAAATATTATAGAAATAACTATCATATTTCATCTGGTTATGAACATTTTAAAATTGGTGTTTCTAAAATAAAGGCTTTTTCTATTGGGGTAGGTGCTAGTTTTTAGTCTATTTTAGAATCGAAAGAACTGCGATATGTCAGTTTTTACATTTAGATTCATTTTTGTCCGATAAAAGTCTCAAGATTGCTCCGCTTTTAGAACCAGGAACCAAGATTTGATTCTAACTATCCGATAAACAAACACGGCTTTCAATAAAATTGTCTACTTTATCTTCACGAAATTATTTTCAAAAAAGCAAGGTGTTATTTAAAAAATTCGTGGAATCCTTTATTTTAGCCGGGTTTATCAAACTAAAAATATTTTTAATCTGACACTAATGATTTAGATTCTAAACAGAGGTTCGTATGAATTGAAAAAGGTCTCCTAATTTTAATTAAAGAAATGTTTTCAGTTTGAGCTTGTCGCAAACTAACTTTTTATCTAAAAGTAGAGAGGTATCATTCCAAAACTGAATTCAAAAGGAAAATTAAGAATAGTTTCTTGTGGTTCTATTCCTAAGTATATCTACCTCATAATTAAACCTGTAAGAATTAACAAAATTCCTAAAGCCAAAATTATAGTGCGATTTCGATAAAAGAATTTTTTTATTTTAATTGCTCACATTTGTAGGATAAAACTCTTTTATTAACTTTAATTCTGTTCTAAAAGCTAACATTTTATCACCGAATTTTTTGAGACTTTCTGCTTGTAATTTATCAGCATCTTCTCTGTAATACGTGTCTAAATCTTTTTTAGAATTTGCAGTATATTGAACGGAATACGTTTTGCCGCCCATGTCTTCTTCAACCAAAACTTCTGTAAATTTTGCCGATGAAAATTTGCCTGTGTTTAACACACTGGGAATGTGTGTTTCCATCCAAGTTAACCATTCTTTATGAACAGTTTCATCAATATTTATGGTTACATTGTATATGTACATTTTTTTGTTGTTAGTGGTTTGATTTTAGTTGATAGTTGCAATACTGATTTTAATCTCTTTGGATAAACAGACAACCAAAAATTACAAACTATATAGTATCTCCTCTCAATTTTCTAAACTTTTTTCTGGCTTCTACCAAATAGATACTAGAAGGATGTTCAAAAATTATTTTCTGATAATACTCTTGTGCTTTTTCGATATTTTTTAAATCGTAATGATACATTTCTGCCATCATAAAATATACATCATCCGTTAAAAAACCTTGATTATCAGCAGCAACAATTTTTGCTAAACTTAAAATAGCTTCCTCATATTTTTTTTGTTTGATATATAGTTTTGCTTCTAAAAACAAGACATCATCATAAATTACTTCACCCGGAATTAAGCCATTGAGAAAGATGTCTTTGGATGAAAATAGGTTTGAAATTTCCTGTAAAGCCTCGTCGTTTTTATTTTGATAGGAAAGTAATTCAGCTCTTGCTAACTGTTTTAAACCTGAAGCAATAGAGTCTACAGGTTCATTGTCTGTAATTTTTAAAAATAGATCTACAGCATCATTTGCAATGAGCTGTGTTGTTGAACCTTTCAGCACTTTTAGTTGTGCTTTTGCCCAAGTAAAATCGCCTTTAAAATAACTAGTTTGGGCAACTTTAAAACGTGCTTGTTGCGCTAATTCATGGTTTTTTAATTGTGTTTGAATTTGAGAAAAGTAAATTAATGCTTTGTTAAACTTTCCTCTAAAAACCAACACATCCCCTAGTTTTAATTTGATTCTTGCTTTGTCAAATTTAGAGTTTGCATAGGTTAATGCTTCTTCTAAAACAGTCGTTGATTTTTCAGGCTCATTTTTAGTGAACGTTAAAAAATCTGCATATTCAACGAGTATTTCTATGGTTTGTGTGTTTTTTCCAAATTGCGTAAATAAAAATTGAAATAAGCTTTCAGTTTCTGGGTTTTTAGTAGTGACTGCAATTTTTGTGAGATACAAATTAGCCTCAATTTTTTCTTCTTTTAAGAACGATTTTTCAGTAATAAAGTTAAAACACTTTTTAGCAGGCTCATATGCTTTGCTTTCAAAAGCTACTTTGCCCAAACTAAAAATTTCAGATAACTTTGAAGGATTCCTTTGATACAATGCTTTTTCTTGAATCAATGCTTTTTCGTATTCTTTTTGCTGGGCAAACAACCAACTTAATAGGATGTTCCATTCGTTTTTTGGATTGTTTGACGCTTTTCTTAAAAGTGTTTTTCTGAATAAAATGTTGGTTTCATTTTCTGAATCATCCGAAATATATTTGCTTGCATATCTTTGCACTACGTTTAAATATTTTTCATTTTTATCAACCAAATCTATATACGATTCAAACATTTTTTTAAACTCACCCTTTTCACCATAAATCTCTGCTATTTGAAAATTGTAGTTAGCGTTTGGATTGCTTTTCATTGTTTTTTGATATGCTAAAATCGCATTGTCTAACAAGTTGTACTCTTTAAAAAGACGTCCAATAATAGCGCCGTACGAATCATTTTTATCCAAAGAATTAATGGCTTTATCGTAGTAAATTTTGGCTTGTTTTTTTAACTGTTGACGCTCGTAATTATACCCTAAAAAAACATTTAAATACGTTTGATTAGGATTTTTTTGAATTTTTATTTTCAGTAAATCTTCAGCAATTTTAAACTTATCTGTTTCTTGATAGCAGCTAATTAATCGATTTAAATAAGAAGTATTAAAAGGACTTTTATCATATAACTTCTTATAAATTTGAGTCGCTTTTTCGTGTTCTCCCTGCCTATAATAGGTTTCTGCCAAGAAAAAATTATTTTGATCTTCTTTTTGACCGAAAGTAAAAGTGCTAATGAACAGGAAAGTGAATAAAAAAAGTTTTTGCATATGACTCAAAGATAATCAAGATAAATGTTAAAATTTTATTAAACAAGTCTTATTTGAAGCATTTCTTTGTAACATTTTGGCAGGGATGCTGTCTATACTATAAATAACCAATCAAAATCATATAATGACAGATCTAACGAGCAAATACGAAAACGCAAAACAAAATTCAATTGAGTTGATGCAAAACGGACAAATAAGTGCTTATTTTAATGCACTTTTAGAAATGAATAAATACAAAAGATTAATGGTTGCGGTGGTGTTAAACTAGTTTGTAGTTATCGTATAAACTACAAACTAGCGGCTAAAAACCAGCAACTAAATGGTGTCAAACCCACAATACGGAATGAGAACATCTGGTATTTGAATGCCTTCTGCGGTTTGATAGTTTTCTAAAATTCCCGCCAAAACTCTTGGTAAAGCTAGAGAACTTCCGTTTAAAGTGTGCGCAAATTCACTTTTTCCTTCTTTATTTTTAAAACGAAGTTTTAATCTATTGGCTTGAAACGTTTCAAAGTTGGATGCAGAACTAATTTCTAACCAACGATCTTGCGCGGTAGAAAATAATTCAAAGTCGAATGTTAACGCTGCTGTAAAACCAGTATCTCCTCCGCACAGCCTTAAAATTCTATATGGTAATTTTAATTCTCTTAAAATGTTTTTGATGTGTTCTACCATTCCGTCTAAAGCTTCATAAGAAGTATTAGGATGCTCAAGTCTTACAATTTCAACTTTATCAAACTGATGCAATCTATTTAAACCACGCACATGAGCGCCATAACTTCCTGCTTCTCTTCTAAAACATGGCGTATAGCCCGTGCAGCAAATAGGAAATTCTGATTCTTGCATTAAATTGCCACGAAACATATTTGTAATGGGCACTTCTGCAGTGGGTATTAAATATAAATCATCTTCATTAGAATGATACATTTGCCCTTCTTTGTCTGGCAATTGTCCAGTTGCAGTGGCAGATTCTGCATTTACTAAATGAGGAACTTGTACTTCTGTATAACCCGCTTCAATATTCTTATCTAAAAAATAATTGATTAACGCACGTTGTAATCTTGCTCCTTTTCCTTTATAAACGGGAAAACCGGCACCCGCAATTTTAGTCCCTAATTCGAAATCTATAATGTCGTATTTTTTTGCTAATTCCCAGTGAGGAAGCGCACTTTCTCCTAAATCAGGAATGGCTCCTTCGCTAAAAATGGTTTCATTATCTTCTGCAGAGTTTCCTGCTTTTACAGAAGCATGCGGAATATTCGGAATCTGATATAAAAGTGTTTGTAGTTCATCAGCAAAAACAACCAAATCTTCAGAAAGGGCTTTAGATTTTTCTTTTAATTGACCCGTTTTTTCTTTTAGAATATTGGCTTTTTGTATTTCTCCCGATTTGAAAAACCCTCCAATTTCTTTAGACATTTTATTAGATTCAGCCAAGGTAGTATCTAGCTCAACTTGAGTAGCTCTCCTGTTTTCATCAGCTGTTAAAGCTTGTTCAATAATCGTTTCAGCATTTGCAAAATTACGTTTTGCCAATCCTTCTAAAACGGTGCTTTTATTTTCTCTAATAAACTGTATTTGTAACATTTTCTGTAAGAATTATGAAATGCAAATATATAATTTGTGAAATAATTCCGACATGAATTCACGAATTAAATAAACCCATCTTAATCTTCCCAAAGGGAAGAAACACTCTTGTGTACTTCATCTTCGTGAAAAAATTATTTTACACATAAATAATTGGGTAAAACTACAAATTTAATTCTGTTAAATGTAAAGGAAAAAATTAGCCTAAAAGCTACCTCAAGAGTATTTTCCACGAGTTTATCTTGAGCGTATTCGAAATAAGGAATTCAAGGGGCTTTTATTGGGCGTTACCCAAAGGGTCAGGCTTTCACACTCGTTTTTTTGTAGAAAAAACAAAAAAGAACTCAAACAGTTGCTCAATCTTTAACGTAGATTGCGACATTAATTGAAGAAGTTATTTATGACACACAGACCTCACAGGTTTTTAAAACCTGTGAGGTCTGTTTTAGATCGTTAAATTGGTGGTAAAGATTATAAATTTCTTTGGATATAATTTCGTGCCGTTTCTTCATCTTTTTTAAGCTGATGCACCAAGGAATCGATCGAATCAAATTTATGCTCGTCACGTAAAAAGTACATAAGCTCGATGGTTAAGTTTTGGTTGTATAGATCTTGGTTAAAATCAAAAAAATGAACTTCAATAGTTTGGTGATTTCCATCTACAGTCGGTCTGCTTCCAATGTTCATCATTCCAAAAACTATTTTTTTATCAAGAGTAGATTTTACAACGTAAACACCCGTTTTAGGAATTAGTTTGTAGGTTTCTTTTACATCAATATTTGCTGTCGGATAGCCAATTGTACCGCCTAATTTTTTACCATTTACAACAGTACCATTGAGCATAAAATTATATCCTAAATAGTTGTTCGCCGTTTTAAGGCTACCAGCATGCAAAGCGCGTCTAACTTTTGTAGAACTTATAGAAACACTATCGATGTCTTGTGCGGGTATTTCTTCAACGATAAAATCATATACGTGGCTATACTCTGAAAGCTGTGTAATATTTCCTTCTCTATTTTTGCCAAAATGATGATCATAGCCAATAATTAATTTGGAGATATTTAATTGATTTACTAAAATATCTCTCACAAATTCGAGTGCAGACATTTTAGAAAATTCTTTGCTAAAAGGATGTATAATTAAATAATCTAAACCTGTTTTTTCTAGCAAAGTGGCGCGTTCATCAATGGTATTGATCAATTCTAAAGAATTATCTTTTTGAAGTACCATCCTAGGGTGCGGGAAAAAAGTAAGCACCACTGACTTTTTATTCGCTTTTTTAGCTTCAGAAACTAACTTTTCTATAATTTGTTGATGCCCATAATGGACGCCATCAAAAGTACCTATGGTCACAAATGTTTGCTCTGAAGATGAAAAATTAGAACTATTTTTTATTATTTCCAAAAAAAATAAATTTTAGAGTACAAATGTACAATTTGTTCGTTTTAAATAATGTTTAAAAGTGTTGTAAATTTAAGAAGGAAAAGCAACAGATACGTCAAAAAAGAGGGCTAATTTAAAAGCAATTC
>TARA_B110000240_G_scaffold26593_1_pt1 | contig 12495 bp, 7 predicted proteins | sample TARA_B110000240 | Tara Oceans TARA_B110000240 (sample SAMEA4397611) | marine metagenome | biome: Polar Biome; feature: [DCM] deep chlorophyll maximum layer (ENVO:01000326); material: water (ENVO:00002006), including particulate matter (ENVO:01000060) such as... | depth 17 m | reverse complement strand
GTGTTCAACGGCACCGGCGTGACGTGCGCCCGCGTAGAAGCCGCGACTAGGTGGCTCGGTCTGGAGTGCGTGACTGACAGGACTACACCTTGCGCACAAAGCAAGCGGCTCGTGAAGGTCCGGCGGTTGACGGACAGGACACACGATATCCGTGAATACGACGAGGCCTCTTTTTTGTTCCCGACCGCGGACTTGACCGCGTTGGAGCTTCACGGTCAAGCCTTTAACCACCGGGGGCGGCGGTCTAAACACGACGCATACGCCGTGAGTTGTGACGCCTGCGGCGTCGAAAACGGAGTCGCGGGCATCGGATGCCACCAAACAATCATGGCGCATCGCCAAACGGATCGCAAGTACTGCGACGAGTGCCTCACTTCGGGCAAGTGCGAGGACGACCCCGACTACGGGTACAGCTGGGAGCCGTACTACTACCACTAGACGTCGCGTTAATTTTTTAGGGAAGCGTTGTTTCTCGCCGTAATAAAAAAACAGTTTTCTTGTCAACCCGCTATGATAAATACGTAGCAAAGTTGGGGGCTGGGAAAGGGAAAGAAGGGATTTTGAAAGGACAGAAGGGTGAAGAATTAGGCGCGTCATGCACGATTCAACCCGCTATGATAAATACTCACACCGAACTACCCCCCCCTAATCCCTAATCCCTAATCCTCCACCGCGAGCTTGTTCGGCCGAAACGCGCGTTTTCCAGACACGACCCTTCTCCGCCTGGCGTCCGCGAGCAAAGCAACCGAGGTGTCTCTTGCCAGTTTGCACCGAACGTACCCCGCGTTTCGCTCGGATAGAATGTTCACTAACCGATGGCGCAACCCGTCAATCTCGGCACCCGCTGGGACGCGAAGTAAAACTCGGCTCGGGTCCACCGCCCGACCCGCGACGTCAAGCAAGTCACGGATACCGTGGTTTCGGGCCCTTTTTTCTCTTGATTTGAGTTCGAATGATCCGAGTTTTGAGTCTTTGGAACAGTCACCTCCCGTCGTACCGCCAGTCGTCTCCCTCGCATCCGTTTCCAAAAGCGCCCCCGCGCGCTTCGTCACGAGCTCAATCAGCTCGTCCCACAGCTCGTCGTCGCCTTCGTCGAGCGGGTCGTCCGGGTCGGGCGCCGCTCTTTGTTGTACAAGCGCCACCGCGCCTTCTATGTCGTCCAAATCGATCAACGCCCGTAACGCCCCGCGAGTCGCGCCTAAATGACTCAACAGACTGGCTCGGTGTCGCGCGAACAAAGTTTTGCGCGAGCGCCAATGACTCGGACGACCGTTTTCTTCCAGATTTGGATTTGCGTCGTTCGTCAATTTCGTTGTCTCTTCGTCCTGCACAAACCCAGCAGCTTCCGTTTCGAACCTTCTCACCGTCTCAAGCGCCGCGTGCAGATCAACCCCAACCGCGTCCCGTAAAAAGTCACCCAGCTCGTCCGGGTGGAACTCGGCGAACAAACCGACTTGGTTGTTCAGGTGGGAAATCGGCACCGCGCTCGCGTCCGTTGCAAACAACGCGCGGAGGTACGTGTGGTAAATCTCGCGAGCGCCCCTGGAACCCATGGATGATGAGCCTGAAGGGTACGCATCGTCTTCGTGTTCGTCGCTGTTTGTATCGGAAACACTAACAAAGAAAACCGTCTTCGCCAGCGCATTAGCAATGAAGTCGGGCGGCGCGACGTCTCGTCGGGCGACGAACAGCGCGACCGCTCTTTCCGGGTCGAGCGCAGCGAGCGGCGCGATGGCGTCGGCTAAGCTCTCTGACGCAGCTGCCATTTCAGACGCAAGGACTAGCCCTAGCAAATCGTGCCGTTCGATGAAATCCAATACCGTCGGCCGGCCCAGCGCTAGGTGCGCTCGCAGCGCCCGACCCGGCTGCCCGTCCGCGAGGTAAAGCTCCGCCAGAGACTCGCGCAGGGTGCCCAGAGTACTTGGAGTATCAGTGTTTTGGGTATCAGTGCTTTGGGTATTTTGGATATCACTACTTTGGATATGAGTACTTTGGGTAACAGTACCTGTTGTCCTGGCATCGTTTGCGTCATGCGTTCGCATCCCCGCCGAGGTTTTCCTCGTCTCAGCGACAACCTCCGCGACCTTCCGAACGCACGCGGCGAGAACTCCCTTGACGCCGTACAGGCTCGACGGCCACGACTTGAGCGTGGCGAGAAACTTGGCGTGCTCCTTCTTGTTCGCCAGCAGAAAGTGTAACACGGATTCGTACGTCTCGGTTGGCAAAGTAGGCAACCCGGTGGGGATGTACGGCACCAACTGCGCGAGCACGTTTGGGTTACCGCAGGTCATACAATGGAACACCCACCGTTCCCAAAGGCGCGGGTCGTTCCGTAGCAGGCGCGAGGACGACGTGGCGATCTTCTCGACGAAAAAAGACGCGGCGGAGGAATCGCTGCTCAAACTTTGCGCGAGCATATACGCGAGGTACGCCTCCGCGACGTCGTCTCGTTCTTGTTTTTGGTCACCCGCGTCGCACAACAAAAGGGCTTGTTCGAACTCGGGCGGGTGCATGCTGAGAAGCCCAGCTATTTTGTCCCGCCGCGTCCGCGCACGCGCGCAAACCACGCCCCGAGGCGACGCCAGGAAATACGAAACCTGGGGCTGGAACGTTTCCGTTTCAATTGAAGGAATTGAGTCGTTACTCAACGCGAACGTCAAGGAGTAGTCCTCGTGTTTGTAGTCGCGGTAGCCGTCGACGCCGAGCGCGTCACAGGCGATTATTTGATTATTTTGCGCTCGTTGGTAAACGCGAACCTCGGGCCGTTTTGAAGGAGCTCGACTTGATGCGCTAGTTTGGTGTGGGGGTACCGAGGACGATGAGGGTATCGAAGACGACGAGGGTACCGAATCATCGTCGTCGTCGCGGTCGCCGTCGCCGTCCAGAAACGCCAACAAACACAACGTGTCGCCCGCAAACGGCGCGATCCCGGCGATTGCGAAATCGGTTTGGAACATCGTCGTCACCTCGGCGTACCTGCGCGTTTCATCATCCTTTCCGTCCGAATCAAAATCGGTCGTGATACGTGACCCTGTGGCTTTATTGTTCTTTCGCCATTTCGCGTGTACCGGTCGCGTGCCGATCGTAACAACCCACGCGCAGTCCGCCCACCCGATCAGCAAAGTGTCGGTCCCGCCCCACACAAGGTGGGCTTTATATTTCCCAGCCTCTGGCGAGCCTCTTGGTCGGTCGATGAAACCCACCGGTGCTTGTTGTGCGACGTCGTAAACCTTGACTCCAACGTCGTTCGCCCACGCCACTAGCGACCCACACCATGCCACACTGCGAACCGGACCTTCGCCTTTGTGGATGACGCGCGATTCCATCTTTTTGTCGTTTTTTGCCTTCGCGTCGCCTCGACGGTGCGCGCCGTTCATTTTAGAAGCGTGGCTCACAAGCGGATCCATTTCGGATGTGAAGGTTTCCATTATCAGTCGGCCATCACCGAGGCCCACGATGAGTCGGTATTTGTTCTCGTCCGCGTCCCGCGGGTCAAGCGCCGCGGCGAGCGCCGGCGACTCGTGCTCGCGGGCGAAAACAATCTCGTTTTTCGCGGCCGGCCGACCAAGACCAGCCGACCCGAGCCGGACCACAGCAACGGTTCCATCAAGCGCGCAGCTCGCGACGTGCGTTCCGGTTGCATCGAACGCGACGTCCGTGACCGGGCCGGCGTGCGGCGAACGCGGCAGGGGCTCCACCCTCGTGAGGTGCCCACAGAAATCCCCGGAATGGCGAAACAAATGCACGCGCCCCGATTTCGTCCCGAGGGCGAACACGCCGTCGCGCGCTCGCGCGCAGGACACTAAATCGTCCGTGAGGAGCTCCGATACACACGCGCCGAGCGTTCGGTACTCCATCGTCGGGTCATCTTCGTCCGGCGTCAGTGACGGTATCTGGTCCGCGCCGGAGATAGACGCGGCGCGCGAAGATTCGCGGCGGTCCATTTTGTCCGCCGTTTCCGAAGCCATCTCGGTATCGTCGCTCAGCCACCCCATATCAGCATCCGAGTTTCCATCCGTCTCCGTCGCGGACATCGCGCCAAGCCCTCGTACCGCTCGTACGCCGCCGCCGTCTCACCCCCACGGGGCCCAGCGCGGTGTGAACTGCTGACCACCACCCGTCGCTGGGGAAATTATACATTGGACTCGCCGAAAATAACACAGTAGTACTAGTGCTTGGGCGATTCGCAGCCATTCCGACGCGCGCGGACGACCCCGCGACCCCGGTGGCGCTCGCGCGGCGGGGGAAACACGCGTGATGCCTGCCAAGCGTAAGCCACGCGTGCCTGGCACGTCCGCAGAGACGGCACCTGCGGCGTCTCCTACGCTCGTGGCCGCGCCAACCAGCAATGTGCCGGCCACGACGTACCGCCTCGCGCGTGTCGTGGCCCCGCCCCCGCGAACGTGCGTCACGTCCGTCCCCCAGCGCATTTGTTCGTTCGCGGAAGACGCGAGCGCAAGCCTGGCGTGTTTGAATGACGCGCTGACATCCAAAGCAGCGGTCGCGCTGCTCAACACGGGCTCCAGGTTAGCGTGGAAGGAGGCTGTGATTCAAAGCGCGGATGTCGCCGTGGAACGTTTCATGTTGGAAGCGCCCGCGGCGCGAACGGGGGCACCTCATGAAGCTCCTGCTGCTTACGCACCTGCGGCGCAGCAAGCGTTGCCTGGGCCGAGTGACACAACGGGCAAGGCCGGGACAAACAGACGCAAAAGCGGCGGGAAGCGCGGGGCCGGGATTGAACCGGAGGCGACCGCCGCGACGCCGGCGGCGGCGGGTACGACGGCGACGCTTCACCACCCGCTTTCGCTTGTATCGCAAACGCTGGACGCGGCGCTGGACGCGGCTTCGGAGGCGGCGCTTACCGAAACCGACGCGCCGCTTCGGTGTTTGCGGGAAAGGGATTTAGTCGCGAGCCAGGGCTTGGCGAGTCGGTAAGGGCCTTTCCCACCCACCACGTTCCGCCTCTGCGAGTGCGCATACTCGTACCAGAAGGGACGTCTTCCCTCTGCCCTGACTGTTTGTCCATACATCGCGATATACAAGACTGACACTTTTTCGTTCACAATCAGGAAACACCGCCGGCGGTACAAAAACGCGGACGATGTGTTCGCGGTGGTGGTGGACGAAACGGGCGGAGCTGAAAGAAACAACCCGGTTGTGGACGGAAGCGCGCGCGTCGCCGGCGCGAAGAGAAACCCCGGACCCTCCAAAGCGTCGGGGAATTCTAACTCAAGAAAAGAAAGCTCACGAGTGTTACAAGACACGGACGTGTTGGTTTCCGTCGCCGTGCACAACCCCGCCAAGCCCGCGATGGTGCTCGAGGAGTTCCTGTGTCTCGGCTCGAACACGCTGGGCGAGTTGAAAGACCGAATTTCGTGCGCCGCGGATGCACAAGCCGCCGAGGCGGGGTTGCCCGCGTTTGAAAAACGGGGCGCGTTTTTCATCGAAGGCGTTTTCCACGAGGACCGCAGAGATCGCGTGGACGACGCGGCTGGCGGTGGCGACGGAACCACCGATTCCAACTCGTCGTACCAGTATAGCACGCCAATCATTGAGGTACGGCCTTGGACGTTTCCCAAATCCCGCCTCCCTGATTGCCCATACTCGTCCTGCGAAGGGACGGTTATTACCTGTGCTGATTACCACGACTGTTTACGAATACACATTACGAAAGACTGACACTTTCTTTGCTTGGCATCAGTACCGCAAGTCCCTCACCTCCACTTTAGGCGCGGCTTCGCACCGGCGGTTGTGTACGTCTGGTGACGGTTCGTTCGTCGCGCTGACCGCGCTGACCGCGAAGGAGATCTCGATCGGAACCGCTTTGGCGGACGGCGACGATTCGCGCAACGCGCGCGCCGCGGGAAACGCGTCGTACCGCGCCGCCCTTTTCAGCGCCAAGAAACAGCCGCCGGTGGCGTACGCAATCGGCACGGACGCTGACGAAACCCACTTGCGTGACCTAGCCGTTGTCCGGAGTAAGCCCTATTTGTTCCGCCACAGGGGCGACTGCGACCACGTGTTGACGTTTCGGTCGGTGCGGTTGGCGCACGCGGACGACTTGCGTACGAGCGCGAAGACGCAAAACTTCCCCCTGAAAACCTTCACCGCGCGCAGGTTCAGACGAAAGTGCAGCATGTGCGAAGTGTTCGAAGGTAAGTATTGCGCGTCTCCCAAATCCCGTCTCCCTGTTTGCCCACACACGACTGACACTTTCTTTTATTTATCGTAAGCCACGTTCGTGACGCGAAACGACGCGAACGCGCCGTGCTCGCCGTGTTTTTTCTGCGACGGGTGTTTCGTGTGCTTGCACGAAAATTTAGACGGCGGCGACGCGTACTTGGGGTTCGAGAAGTTCCGGTACTACCACGAGTAGGCGGACATGGGTGTGTGACGGGAGGTAAACAAAGGGACGGTAGTACACGATGACCCTTATGGTTTTCCAAGCCCGGTTACCGGTTGTAACAAAAGATTAGCTCTCTTCCCTCTCCAAACACCAACCCCCCCACCGTCTACGCGCCTTCGGTCCAGCTTCCTTTGTTGTCCAGCCTGTTCGGCGTGGCCAAAGGTTTGTGCGGCTTGATGTCCGCCTTGGCGGCGGGGTACACCAGCGCGGTGCCCATCGCTACGCCGCAGTTGCCGTGCACGATGTTGCTTCGCCGGTCACTCGCGCCGATCTGCGCCACGCTGACCAGCATGATCTTGACGTGCTCGTACGGCAGGCCGGTCACGCCCGCGACTTTTCGACGAATCGAACTCTTCAGCTCGCCCTCTTCGACGTTGATGGACACCAGGGTACCCGCGGGACCCCAGTCACCCGCGTGGATCATTCTTACCTCGGTGATGGCCATGTCGTTCCGTTGGGTCCAGGAAAGGGTGACGCTGCGGACGAGGGAGAAGGCGGGACGCGGCGAGGCGCGAGGCGAGGTGAGACGCGGTTGGTTTGGCAACGAAAAGAAAACGAAAACGGAGACGACGTTGGGGAAGGCGAGACGACGCGAGCGTGACGCGAACGGGGGGGTGTGGGTGACGAACGGAAGGAAGTAGTGACGCGACGCCGCGCGTGAATTACATGGTGTGCACGCGTACCTTGGGTCGTGGCTTGTGAAGACACAGACGGGCGAGGACCCGAGGTAACTACCGCGGGACGTCGTGCCTGCCTCGGAAACGTCGCCTCGAGAAAAACGCTTCCTTCTTTCGTGGTTTCTGAAAACGAAACGAAGTCGTTTCGTGAAACTCGGAAGTGCTCGTTTTTGCCCGCCGCCCCCCGTGGGAACGTCTGACTCTCTCGCGCACACGACGACACCGCACCACCCAAATCGAAGAACCCACGCGATGCGTGCATGCGTGCCGTGATCGCTCGGCTGGGCAATCTCGGACCTCTCAGGGGAACGCAGCGCGTCTTTCCTTCGCGTTCCAACCGAAGGCGAATCACAATGAGGGCCGACGAGATCCAACAAGGCGATTTGGTTGGCGAAGTAGCGCTGGTCGGCGACGGCACGACCGCGTCGCCCACCGAACTCGGCTGGATTTCTTTAGGCACCAGCCCTACGGAGCTTTGTTTGGCAAACACGCTTCCCACGGGTCAAACGTTCCGGTGGCGGAAAACCAGTTGTGGCGATTGGGTCGGCGTGATCGGCGAACGCGTGGTGTCGTTGAGGCAGGCCCCGACCGACGTTTTGTACCGGGTGCACTGCGGCCCGCACGGAAGCACCCAGAGCACCGACCACGACGCGATTGCGGAGTACTTCAACCTGGCCGTGAACCTCAGTGACCTGTCCCAGCAATGGGCCGCCGCGGATGTGCGGTTTCGAAACCTGCAACCGTATCTGCCCGGGTGCCGGATGCTAAGGCAAGACCCGAGCGAGTGCCTTTTTTCGTTCATCTGCAGCAGCAACAACCACATCTCGCGGATACACGGAATGGTGGAACGGCTATGCGCGGGGTACGGCACGGAGCTGTTTCCGGATGGAAGGCTGGGGGGGGTGTTGAAAGCGGTGCCTGTGAACAAAAAGAAGGAGGCCACGCCACAGAAAAAGCAACGCGACGCGGACGCGGTTGGCGCTGAAACGGCTGAAAAAGAATCTCTCGAAGCGCGTGTGTCGGCGACGAAAGCAGTCGTGGTGTCGCCTTCGTCGCCGCCGGCGACGCCCTCTGTTGTCGCATTCGACTTACTACAAGCTCCCGGCGAGCCCCTCGGGACGTTCTACTCGTTCCCCACGGTTACCCAGCTCCTCGGCGCGACGGAAGAGCAACTCCGGGCGATGGTATGTATTGGGCCTTTCCCAAATCCCAACACTGTTTGCCCATTCAAGACTGACACTTTCTTTTTTATCTCTCAGGGATTCGGGTACCGAGCCAAGTTCATCGCCGGCACCGCGGCGGCGCTTTCCGAAAAAGAAGGAGGCGCCGATTCGTATTTGCGAAACCTGAGGGACCACGTCCTGTACCGAGACGCGCAGGTCGCGCTTACCGAACTGCCGGGAGTCGGCCCGAAAGTCGCCGCGTGCGCGTGTTTGTTTTCCCTGGACAAGCACCAAGCCGTGCCGGTTGATACGCACGTGTGGCAGCTCGCGGTGGAGCACTACCTCCCCTCCCTTGAAGGCAAGACCTTGACTCCGAAGATAATGGAAAAGGTCGAGGACACGATCGTGGGGGTTTTCGGTGAGTACGCGGGGTGGGCGCACAACACGCTGTTCGTCGCGGAGCTGGCGCACGTTCGCGCGGCTCTGCCGGAGAAGCTCCGGACGCCGCCGAGGGCGAAAACGTCGAAGGAGGAGAAAAAGGATACAATGAAAAGTCCTGCAAACAAATTTCTCTCCGAAGAACAGCTGGAAGTGGTGGTCAAGGAGGAAAGCGCGATGGGCTCGCCCGTTGCGAAGAAAAGTAAAAAGGGGAAATCCGAAAACAAATTTCTCTCCGAAGAAGAGCTGGAAGTGGTGGTCAAGGCGGAGAGCGCGATGGGCTCACCCGTCGCGAAGAAAAGTAAACCAAACTAGTTTCTAATAGTTATCGCTGCTATTCCTACATATACTTCCACTAATCCCTCTACCTTCTTTTTGTTTCCAGCATGGTGACTAAAGTTTCTAAATCGTCCACGGGCGGAGCGTTTGTTTCACTCGACCCAGACTCGCGCTGGACGTTTTCCAGCAACACGAGCATCTCCAACAGCGCGACGCATTCCGTTTTTTCGGTTCCGACGATTTTAGTAAGCGCGTCGTTGTCGCGTTCGTTTGTATTTGAAGCGGTACCAAAACCACCAGCCGTTTCGATTTGCAATTTCGCAGCGCGGTACGCCTTCGCGAACCCCCGAACCCCGAGCTCGCCGATGCAGTGGCCTCGGATGTGCGCCAAGCGAGTCGTCATGCGTCGGTCGTCGTCGTCGTCGTCCTCGGATCCGGATGATTTGGTGACGTCTTCGTCTTCGGACGTCGACGTTTGTTTCGTCCGCTCCAACCCGATTGACACGTCGAAGGCCACGGGGGCTCTTCTTCGGTGCTTAATTGCGGTGATCGTCGTCGCCTCGAACTGTTCTGACAGGGTCAGTGGGTCCAAAACCGAGGCGGACGTTTGGGCCGTGCCTTTGCGCGGCTCAACCGCGGGCTTAGCCGGAGCAAGAGACTGCAGCTTCTGCATCTCTTCCTGAAACAAACGCTCTTCCTCGGCACGCGCGGCTTCGTAGCGAGACTTGATCGCGGCGGGAGTTGTTGAGGGGTCAGAAACGGACGCGGACGCTTTCGCGCTTTCCGCGACAAAAAACTCGTCCTCCGCTCTGCTGACGAAAAAGTTTGGATTCATCGCCCCGCGATTCAGTCGGGGGCCGGCATCCCTGACGCGTCGCGCGTGTTCCGCCTTCGCGAGGCGCGACTCGCAATGCGCGTCACGCTTCGCCTGCAACTTGGCCTCTTCTTTTTGTTTAATCAAGTCGCGTTTCTCGCAGGCCAAACGCGTCGCCTGCTCCGCAAACTTTGCGCGCTCGGCGTCCCTTAACCGACGTCTCTCTGTGTTCCTATCGCACGCCACAACCGCCGCTTTTTCTTTTCTGTCTTCCCGTTTAGCCCGTTGGGCTGCCGCGTCCGCCGCCGCGGCTTGTACGAAGGGCGCGGCCGCGATTCCGTACCGTAAGGGCGCGTCAACTTTCGCATCCCCAACGTCAACAAGCGCCGCATCCACGACGTCTCGCAGCTCACGCAGTTCGCCCTGTACCACCAGCTCTTCCTGTAGCCTGCCCAGCGCCCCCCTACCCGCGCTCGAGCGAAGCGCGTCGGACACGGAGTACCGCCGTTTCGGTTCCCGCTGTAGCAACCCACGCAACAACCGCCGCGTCTCGGCGCTCCATTTCTTTTGGCAAAGAGGTTTATACTTGCCGCGCGTGATGTTCATCACGAGCTGTTGCAGCGAGTTCCCCTCGAAAGCCCTGGCTCCCGTATCCGCCGAGCAAAGCTCGTAAAGCACACACCCCAGCGCCCACGAGTCGCTCTTCACCCCGTACGTCTTCCCGCAGCACATCTCCGGCGACAAGTAATACGGCGTCCCGACCACGGTACTGCAGAACCCGGTTGGCGAGTTCAAAACCTTGCTGATTCCGAAATCGCCCAGCTTGACGAAATCTTTGTCCCGAATCTCCGTGACGAAGATATTCGCCGTCTTTAAATCCCGGTGCAGCACCCCCAGGGAGTGCACGTGATGCAACGCCAGGGCGATCTGCGCAAAGAGGCGCAACGCGTTTGGTTCCGATAGCCCGATTCCGTTTCTTCGGTTGGCGTTGCCGCGCCGATACCCCACAAGCACTTGTCCCAGATCCCCTTTCCCCACAAACTCCATCACGATGTGAAGCGCGTTTTTTTCCAAAACCATGTCGAAACACCGCACCACGCACGGGTGTCGCACCAAACGCAACACGTTGACTTCGTTCACCACGTCGTTGACGTCGTTCGCGCTCATTCCGTTTAAATCGATCGTCTTCACCGCCACTTCCGCGTCGTCCACTAACCGTCGTGCCACACGCACCTTGCCGAACGCGCCTTGCCCGACTGTTTTCAGCAAAGCGTAGTGTGTGGACAACGAGTCGCGTGTGGAACGACGTGTTGGTACTGCATGTCGTCCATCCGGAGGGAAGCACGCCTCTTCGTTGACTTTGACTTCGGCGCGGTCCAAGGCGTACTCGTCGAAATCGTTTTCGTCCTCGCGCGACAAACCCAGGGAAGACGCGGTGGCGAACAAATCGACGTCGTCCTCGGCATCCAGGGTCTGTAGCCACGTGTTGCCTCGTTTCCCAGCACCACGGGGGATGGGGGGAAGCCCCATCACGCGACCCGAGCGGTGAACAATACCCGGCCGCGCCAACAACGAACTCTCCGAAACCAAAATTCCCAGGTTATTATGAGAACGTGGGCCACGGCTCCTGAAGTTATCTGCTTTGTCAATCTTGCCGCGAAGCCTCGCGGACCACACCTGCGTCTCGCCGTCTTCGCGCGCGCGCGAATCGACGAAGGCGACGCTCCCGCGAGCGGTGTGAACACGGTCACAGGCACCGCGCGAGCGACCGCGCGGGGCGTACACGGCGTCTCGCCCGTTTGGACCGACCCGACCCACTTTTCAAGTGACGGCGGAGGACGAGGCGACGCGCCCGCGTAGGTGACGAGCGTGATGGCGTACTCCGTGGCGCAGCACGGGATGTGGACTCCCGCGTGTGCGAGAGTGGCACCCGGGAGGAAACACACGTCGCCGCGCGTGGTGCTGGCGCGCGCGTCACGCGCCGCCCGTTCGAGAGTTCCCGCGGCACCCGCATCCGTGCGTGGGTGGTGCGTGCGATACCCTCGTGGCGTCCACTCCCGGTTCCGCACCCAGGGGGGGGCGCCCTTTACGCCGCACGCGATCGCGACGCCGTCCGGAGCAGGGGACGCGAGCGTAGGGACCGACGACGAGAACGGTAAAGGTGAGCCTGGCGATGCGAAACGCCCTGCTTCTGGGTCGAGGGACAAGACCAAGACGCCGACCCCCGTGAACCCTCCGAGCGCGGCTGAGGCGTACGAGCAGATGCTGGTGGACAGGACGGCTACGATGCGGAGCAACCCGAACGGGGACGCGGCGGAGGCTATTAAAAGAAGGGCGGAGGTGTACGGGAGCTTGGACGACATCGTCCTGGACTTCGACCCGCACATGGACGTGGCGGAGAAGCTTTTGCTCGTGGGCGCTTTCTTTCAAGACGCGCCCACCGAAGTCGCCGCGCGGCTAGCGGAGGTCACCGCGGTTGCGACCAAGGTCTACGCGACCTGGGTGTGGGAAGAGAAAACAAACGTTGCGTTTGAAAAAAGAACCCGAGGCGCGGTGGTCCGGGACGGCATCGCGAGCTTGGGGCCGGTTTTCGTGAAGATGGCGCAGGTGCGTATTGCGCGTTTCCCAAATCCCGCCGACTGTTTACTGCCCCTCTTTGACGTCCACACCCGTTTCATTCAACGGAAGTACTTCACACTAGTAACGTTTACCAGTACT
>TARA_B110000240_G_scaffold2882_1_pt1 | contig 12592 bp, 9 predicted proteins | sample TARA_B110000240 | Tara Oceans TARA_B110000240 (sample SAMEA4397611) | marine metagenome | biome: Polar Biome; feature: [DCM] deep chlorophyll maximum layer (ENVO:01000326); material: water (ENVO:00002006), including particulate matter (ENVO:01000060) such as... | depth 17 m | reverse complement strand
TGATTCTAAGAGCAATTTTAGAACGAGATAAATGATAAGAACCTTTTAAAGGGAACAGAATTCGGCTTATTAGCCTGCTTTTTTAATATTATAATTATCATATTTTCACTTTATGATAAAATGTACTACTTTTAATTGTCAAATTATTAGTATTTTGAGTTATAATTTTTTTTTATTCATTAATTGTAGCTATCTATTATTTATCTTTCAAAATTCACTTAAAAACTGTAATTTTGTATTACTTATAATCATAAAATTTAATTAGAATATGGCTTTTGATATTGAGATGATCAAAAAAGTGTACGAAAACGTTGTAGAACGCGTTGATGTGGCACGTGAAATTACTGGGAAACCGTTGACTTTAGCAGAAAAAATATTGTACAGTCACCTTTGGGATGGAAGTTCAAAAAAAGCTTTTGTTCGAGGAGAGGATTATGTAGATTTTGCTCCAGATAGAATTGCTTTACAAGATGCAACAGCGCAGATGGCTTTGTTGCAATTTATGCAAGCTGGTAAAACCAAAGTTGCGGTTCCTACAACAACACACTGTGATCATTTAATTCAAGCTAAAAACGGGGCAAGTACAGATTTACAGTCAGCCTTAAATACAAGTAATGAAGTTTTTAATTTCTTAGAATCTGTTTCTAATAAATACGGTTTAGGTTTTTGGAAACCAGGAGCGGGAATTATTCATCAAGTAGTTTTAGAAAATTATGCATTTCCCGGAGGAATGATGATTGGTACAGACTCACATACAGTAAACGCAGGTGGTTTAGGTATGGTTGCTATTGGTGTTGGAGGTGCAGATGCAGTAGATGTAATGGCAGGTATGGCTTGGGAATTAAAATTCCCTAAATTAATTGGAGTAAAGTTAACTGGAAAACTTTCTGGTTGGACGGCGCCAAAAGATGTTATCTTAAAAGTGGCAGGAATTGTTTCAGCAAAAGGTGGAACAGGTGCTATTGTAGAATACTTTGGTGAAGGCGCAACGTCTATGTCTTGTACAGGAAAAGGGACCATTTGCAATATGGGTGCAGAAATAGGAGCAACCACATCAACATTTGGTTATGATGAATCTATGGAACGTTATTTACGTGCTACTGATAGAAGCGATGTTGCAGACGCTGCCAATAAGGTAAAAGAGTATTTAACAGGAGATGTTGAAGTATACGCAAATCCTGAAGCATATTTTGATCAAGTTATCGAAATTAATTTGTCTGAATTAAATCCTTTATTAAACGGACCATTTACACCAGATTTATCTACAAACGTTGGAGCGGATATGACTGCTGCTGCAAATAAAAATGATTGGCCACTAACAGTTGAGTGGGGATTGATCGGTTCTTGTACAAACTCTTCTTATGAAGATTTATCGAGAGCTTCTTCAATTGCACAACAAGCAATCGATAAGGGTTTAAAAATGAAATCAGAATTAGGTATTAATCCAGGTTCTGAAAAAGTAAGATATACAGCAGATAGAGATGGCATTTTAGGGATTTTCGAGAGATTAGATGCTAAGATTTTTACAAATGCCTGTGGACCTTGTATTGGTCAATGGGCACGTTATGATGATCCTAAAAACGCACCAAAGAACTCTATTATTCACTCTTTTAATAGAAACTTTGCAAAACGTGCAGATGGAAATCCGAATACGCATGCGTTTGTTGCCTCTCCAGAAATGGTTGCAGCAGTTGCTATTGCCGGTCGTTTAGATTTCAATCCAATGAAGGATACCTTAATCAATGAAAATGGAGAAGAGGTAATGTTAGATGAACCAACAGGATGGGAATTACCTCCAAAAGGGTTTGAAGTAAAGGATGATGGTTATTTAGCACCTGAAGAAGACGGAAGTCATGTTGAGATTTCGGTAAATCTTGAGTCTGAAAGATTACAATTATTAGAACCTTTTACACCTTTAGGAAATGACATTTCTGGAGCAAAATTATTAATAAAAGCTTTTGGGAAATGTACGACAGATCATATCTCTATGGCGGGGCCTTGGTTACGTTTTAGAGGGCATTTAGATAATATTTCTAACAATTGTTTAATTGGTGCTGTAAACGCATTTGGTATGAAAACCAACTTTGTAAAAAACCAATTGACAGGAGATTTTGCTGGTGTTCCAGATACTGCTAGAGCTTATAAAGTGGCAGGGATCCATACAATTGTTGTTGGTGATCATAACTACGGTGAAGGTTCTTCTAGAGAGCACGCTGCAATGGAGCCAAGACATTTAGGTGTTGCTGCCGTTTTAGTGAAGTCTTTTGCTAGGATTCATGAAACGAACCTAAAGAAACAAGGAATGTTAGGTTTAACATTTGCAAATGAAGCAGATTATGACTTAATACAAGAAGATGATACCTTTAACTTTATAGATTTAAACGAATTTACTCCTGGGAAACCTTTAACCATAGAGGTCTTACATGTAGATGGTTCTAAAGATATGATTATTGCAAATCATACTTATAATGCAGGACAAATTGAATGGTATAATGAGGGTTCTGCCTTAAACTTAATTAAAAAAGAAAATGCTTAATAGTTAAGTATGTACTATAAAACTCTCGATGAAATTCGAGAGTTTTTTTGTTTTATAAATGATGAACACAAACAATTTCAATCAGTTTTTGAATCAGATTTCAGAGATTTCACTTCCTGTAGTCGATGCCCAAATTCCTTTAAATAGTTATATTCCTATAGACATTTCTGAAAATAATACAGATTTATTAAATTTTAATGTGGCTTCGGCGGTAGCATGGGAAATGTACATAACCTCTTATTTAAGTATGCATAAGAAGCTAATTGCTTTTGGTGGTTATATAGAAAAAAGAGATCTCTATGATAGGAGTGATTATTTTAAAAACGTATCGGAAAGCGAGAAGAGAAATATTCATTTAGGAGTTGATTTATGGTGCAAGGCGCATACAGATGTACTAGCAGTGCTGGCTGGAGAAATACATAGCTTTAAGTGCAATAGTAATTATGGAGATTATGGACCAACTATTATTCTAAGACACGTTATAAAGGACGAAATCTTCTATTCTTTGTATGGCCATTTATCAATGCAATCTATTGAAAACATTAAAGTTGGTGCTGCTGTTTTGCAAGGGCAGGTAATTGGAAATTTGGGAGTTGCTTCCGTAAACGGAGATTACGCGCCGCATTTACATTTTCAAATTATTAGAGATTTAGAGGACAATTTTGGAGATTATCCAGGAGTAGCATCTGAAAATAATATTCCTTTTTATAAGAGTAATTGCCCAGATCCCAATTTATTATTAAAACTAAAGTAAAAAAGTATTACCTGTGCCAAAGCTTTTTAAAATGGTTTTTACCGTTTTAAAACTTGATTGATACTTTGTAGTATAATTTCACATCCTTTTTCAAGGTCTTCATCTGTGATAGTAAGCGGAGGTGAGATTCTCATTGCACTACCTTCAAATAGTAAAAAAAAGAGAATTAAACCGTTTTCTAAACATTGAAGAATAATTTGTGATGCAATATCTGGCGTTTCAACAAGTGCTGCCAGCATTAAACCTTTTCCTCTAATTTCAGTGATAGCTGGATGCTGTAAATGTTTTCTTATAATTTGTTCTTTTCGTAAACTTTCAGCCAATAGCTTTTGATCTAAAATTACTGTTACGGTTGCTTTCGCTGCCGCGGCAATTACTGGGTGCCCAGCAAAAGTAGAAATATGACCTAATTTTGGATTGTCTTTTAACAAACCCATCATTTCGAATGAAGAAATAAAAGCACCAATCGGCATTCCACCGCCTAAACCTTTTCCCGTAATGATAATATCCGGTACTACATTGTAATTTTCAAAACCCCAAAAAGTACCTGTTCTGCCAATTCCTGTTTGAATTTCATCAAGAATTAAAAGCGCACCAACTGCATCACATTTCTGTTTCACCTTTTGTAAAAAGTTATCTCTGGGCTCAATAAAGCCTGCACCTCCTTGTATCGTTTCTAAAATTACTGCAGCCGTTTTTTTTGTAATTTTGTGCAAGCAAAAATCACAATTAAAGGCTATAAATTTAGTGCCCGGAATTAAAGGTCTAAATGCCTGATTCTGTCTTTCTACTCCAGAAACGCTCATTGCCCCCATGGTGTTGCCATGATATGAGTTTTTTGCAGCAATAATTTCTGATCTATTGGTAACTCTTTTAGCGAGTTTTAATGCTCCTTCTGTTGCTTCCGTACCTGAGTTTGTAATGTAAACCGAGTTTAAATTTTTGGGAGAGTTTTCTGCTAAAATTTTACACAATTCTACTTGGGGTTTCTGAATAAACTCGCCATACACCATTACATGTGCGTACGCATCTAATTGATTTTTAATAGCATCTGTAACTTTAGGGTGGTTGTGCCCCAAGCTATTTGCAGAAACTCCGGCAACAAAGTCCAAATATGCCTTACCGGAAGTGTCATAAATATAACTTCCTTTTGCGTGAGAGATTTCTATCGCAAGAGGATTTGGGGAAGTTTGCGCCTGGTATTTAAAAAAATCCTTTTTCATTTAATTTTTGTTCAAGGAAGTGTCTTTCCTCTTTTTTTTAGAATCTTCTATAAATGCGGGTTTCTTGATATCTTTACTCCTTTTTTCAGGAGCTTCTTTGTCATCACCTTTCTTGAAAATATCTTCCTTTGTATTTGGTTGTTCACTTTCTCTCCAGATAAAACCTTCTAATCTCCTAGAGTCTTCTGGGAAAAGAGAAGGTGGATATGTTTTTCCTTCCGAAGTTTTTAAATATTTTATGGTAGTAATTTGTCCTTTTTCTAGTGTGAATTCAATATTACTAGAAATTTCTTTAGTGATGGTTTCTATGCTATCGGTTTCTTCATTTCTGTTGTAGTAAACAGATTCTGCATTGCCTTTTACCAAGAGGTTATTTAATTTGTTTGCTGTAAACTTACCAAACATATTTCTTCCTTTTATTTGATTAAAATCGCTAGTAGATAAAGAATCTTTAGAAACTATAAAAGCATTGCTTAGTACCTTTAATGAATCTAATTTTTCAGTTACTACATCAGATAATAAATGAATGATATCTCCTGTAATTTGATTCCGATCTGACCATAAAACTGGATTTATAAACATTTTAGTAATTCCGCTTGTTTGGTCCGTATGAATAGAATCGCACTTCCCTTGTAAATCAGATTTAAATATTTTAACGTTATGATAGATTCTTACAATTCTTTTTTCCGGAATTCCCGTTACTAACAGCGTGTCTCCATGAATAAATGTAGAGTCTTTTTCTACAATAGAAATGGCAACGGCTCTTTTGATAATATAAAGCGAATCGCTCTTTTCAAAAATCTCGGCATAATTTCCTCTGGTTACAAAGTTTTTTACGGTATCTATTACTTGTATGTTATTGGTAGCAGAAGCAAAGCCCTTTTTTTTATCATAATACAAACTATCGCCTTCTACTGTTCTTTCTTTAAGATATAGCTTTGCATTCTTAACAAAATAAGAAATATCTGTTTTAGTGTTGTAGAAACCACGTTCGCAATATATTTTATTTTCGTTTTCTGTATTGGTGATGGTAGACGGGCCATACAAATAAGTGAAACCAGAATTTGTGTAATAGTTTAAATGATTGGAAACTAAGTTGTGTTCTGGATTTACAACACTTACTCTTGTGGTGGCCGTAAATTTCTTTGTTTCTAAATAATAGGTTCCGTTTTTACTCTTTAAGGTATTGGTTTTGTCTTTTATGGTTGCATAACTTTGGTAGTATAATTTTTGATTCAACCTGTCAAACTGCAAGGTGTCTGAAGTCAACGTCATTTCTGGGTCTTTTAAAACTACATTTCCCCAGGATAATGCTTGTTTAGAGTTGACGTCGTAATCTAGATAATCACTTGTTTGTGTAATGGTATCTCCTTGATTGATAACTACATTTTCTAAAGCTTTAAAAAAATTTTCTTTCTGATAGAATAACGCTTGTTTACAAGTAAGTACAGCTCCGGCATGCATCATTTTAACGTTACCAATTAGAACAGTTGCTCCAGGGTATTTTTCTTCATCTACAAATTGTTGTGCCGCAGAATAGATCATTTTTTGAGATTGTGAAAATCCCAAGCAATTGAATAGGAGGAAAGTGAGTATAATTAGTTTGTTCAAAAGGTATATTTTACACAAAAATACTGAAAAGATTACCTCTTAACTATTAAAGAAAAGCAAAAATTAAATATGTGTTCATAAAAAAGCATCTTTTAGAATTCTAAAAGATGCTTTTTATACAATTGTATAAATTATAATTATCTTAAAATGGTTTGTTTTCTATCTGGACCAACAGAAACAATCTTTACAGGAACACCTGTTTCCTTTTCTATAAAAGCAACGTAATCCATTAAATTCTTTGGCAACTGCTCTGCAGAAGTCATTTTGGTTAAGTCTTCATCCCATCCTTTAAATTCAGAATAGTTTACAGAGACATTTTCTGGTTCTATATTGTAAGGAAAATGAGAAATTTCTTTCCCTTTATAATTGTAAGAAGTACATATTTTTAAAGTATCAAATCCAGAAAGTACATCTCCTTTCATCATCATTAATTGAGTAACACCATTTACATCTACAGCATATTTAAGTGCCACTAGATCTAACCAACCGCATCGTCTTGGTCTTCCTGTTGTTGCTCCAAATTCTTGACCAACTCTAGCCATTTCTTTTCCGTCTTCATCAAACAATTCTGTAGGAAAAGGACCCGAACCAACACGCGTTGTATAGGCTTTGAAAATTCCGTATACCTCACCAATTTTATTTGGTGCAACCCCTAAACCGGTACAAGCACCCGCAGCAGTAGTATTTGAAGATGTTACAAAAGGGTATGTACCAAAATCGATGTCTAACAAAGAGCCTTGTGCACCTTCTGCTAAAATTGTTTTTTTATCTTTAATAGCTTGGTTTAAAAACTCTTCACTATCAATAAATTGTAAGGTTCTTAATTTTTCGATTCCTTTGTCAAATTCTGCCTCTAATTCTTTTAAGTTGTATTCAATTTTAATGTTAAAGTAGTCTAACATTCCTAAATGCTTAGCTGTTAAAGCATGGTATTTTTCTTTCCAGTTTTCCAATTCTAAATCTCCAACTCGCATTCCATTTCTACCTGTTTTGTCCATATAAGTTGGTCCAATTCCTTTTAAAGTAGAGCCGATTTTAGCTTTTCCTTTCGAAGTTTCAGACGCTGCATCTAACAACCTGTGCGTTGGTAGAATTAAATGGGCTTTTCTAGAAATTAATAATTTTGTAGTATAATCAACCTTATGCTTATCTAAATTTTCTAATTCTTTCTTAAAGATTACGGGGTCTATTACGACACCGTTACCAACGACGTTTAATGCTGTCTTATGAAAAATTCCTGAAGGAATTGTATGTAAAACGTGTTTGTGTCCATCAAAAATTAGTGTATGTCCTGCATTTGGACCGCCTTGAAAGCGCGCAATAATATCATAGTTTGTAGTTAATACATCTACAATTTTACCTTTTCCTTCATCTCCCCATTGCAATCCCAGTAATAAATCTACAGCCATTAGTTGTTTAATTTGTTTCCCAAAATAGTTGGGAGTGTTGTTTATGTTGTTTGTTAATTAAGATTCTTTCTTTTTTGTTCCGTAAAAATAAAGAGAATGATTTTGAATATCAATATCAAAAATATCTTCAATTGTTTTTTTGATTACCTGAATTCTAGGATCACAGAATTCTTTTACTTCGCCAGTATCTGTAAAGATTACATGATCGTGGTTTTTGTCAAAGTAACTTTTTTCATAGCGCGCCATTGACTGTCCATCAAATTGATGTTTTCTTACCAGGTTACAATTCAATAAAATTTCTATGGTATTGTAGAGCGTTGCTCTACTAACTCTATAATTCTTGTTTTTCATCTTAATATAGAGAGATTCTATATCAAAATGCTCATCTGCATCATATATCTCCTGAAGAATGGCATAACGCTCAGGTGTTTTTCTGTGCTTATTTTCTTCTAAATAAGATGTAAATACTTTTTTTACTACTTCTTGATTCTCAAGAGAGTTGCTCATTGGATTAGATTTTACAAAAAAAACAAATTTACAGTTATTTCTGAATAAATTACTTGTTTTTGAAGATGATATTTATAAACTATTAACACGCGCTACTTTTTTTACGCCTTCTACTTTTTGAATGCTTTTCATTAATTTATTTAATTGTCCACTATTCTTAACACTTAAGCTAATTTTTCCATCAAAAACTCCTTCATTACCGGCAATGTTTATACTGTTGATAAATACCCCCATATTGCTAGAAATAATTCTACTTAAATCATTAATGATGCCTTTATTGTCTACACCACTAATATGTAAAATTACTTTAAAGTCTTGTTTTGTAGAATCGATCCATTTTGCTTGCATAATTCTGTAAGCATAATTAGACTGCAAAGAAATTGCATTTGGACAATTTTTTTTATGAATCTTAATGCCTTCATTAATTGTTAAAAAGCCAAAAACGGTATCTCCGGGAATAGGAGTACAGCACTTAGATAAGGTATAATCTAGCTTCTCTTCTTCTTTACCAAAAACTAACGCATCATACTTATTAGATACTTCATCTGTTTCTATAAGGTCTTTATTACTAGGCGTTCTTCTTAGTTTCGTTTTAAAGAAATTTAGAATGGTACTATTTCTTTGGGCAACAAATGCTTTTAAATTGGTGTTGTCTATAGCGCCATTTCCAATTCTAAAAAACAAATCGAAACTAGTTCTAATCTTGAAGAAACCAACAAGTTCATTAATTGTCCTTTCGTTGTAAGGTATTTTTAAATGGCGTAATTTTCTTGCTAAAATAGCTTTACCCTCTTCTGCAATTAACTTCTCTTCGTCTTTTAAAGCTGCTCTAATTTTTGTTTTTGCCCTGGCAGTAATAACAAAGTCTAGCCATCTGGCATTTGGTTTGTTATTCGTGCTGGTAATAACTTCTATCTGGTCACCACTTTTTAAAGTATAACTTAAAGGCACCAATTTACCGTTTACCTTCGCTCCTCTGCATTTTAAGCCAACATCTGTATGCACTGTAAATGCAAAATCTAACGCAGAAGCATCTTTAGGCAATGACTTTAATTCGCCTTTTGGCGTAAAAACATAAATTTCTTTAGAGTAGAGGTTTAATTTAAATTCTTCCACAAAATCTACGGCGTTTAAACTCTGACTTTCTAAAGATTCTTTTAGTCTGTTTAGCCAAGTGTCGAGGCCGCTTTCATGGTTGCCTCCTTGTTTGTATTTAAAATGTGCAGCATACCCTTTTTCTGCAATTTCGTTCATTCTACTTGATCTAATTTGGACCTCTACCCATTGCGCATCTGGTCCTACAACTGTAATGTGAAGTGCTTCATAGCCTGTAGATTTCGGTTGTGATATCCAATCCCTTAGACGAGTTGGGTTGGGCTTAAAATAATCTGTTACAATGGTATAAATTTTCCAAGCATCAAATTTATCATCATCTGAAGTAGGCGCATAAATAATTCGGATGGCATATTTGTCATACACTTCTTCAAAAGTTACGTTTTGCTTGCGCATCTTTCTACGAATAGAATAAATAGATTTAAAACGCCCTTTGATTTCATAGGTAAAATTCTCTTTGTCTAAACCTTTATTTAAGGTTTCAGTAAAGGTTTCTAAATATTTCTGTTGCTCTTCTTTACTTTCTTTTATCTTAGTAATAATATCATTAAAAACTTCTGGCTCGGTGTATTTTAAACCTAAATCTTCTAGCTCAGTTTTAATATTATACAAGCCTAAACGGTGTGCTAACGGGGCATAAATGTATAAAGTTTCTGAAGCTATTTTCACCTGTTTATGGGCAGGCATTGCGTCCATCGTTTGCATGTTGTGCAGCCTATCTGCAATTTTTATAAGAATAACTCGAACATCATCATTTAAGGTTAAAAGCATCTTTCTAAAATTCTCTGCCTGTATAGAAGCGTCTTGTTCTTTATTTAAACGAGAAATTTTTGTAAGTCCGTTTACAATTCTAGCAATTGTCTCTCCAAACAATTGCTCCATATCATCTAACGTATACTCGGTATCCTCAACAACGTCATGCAATAAAGCTGCAGCAATAGAGGTAGCCCCCAAACCAATTTCCATCGCTACAATTTTAGCGACTGCTATAGGGTGAAAAATATAAGGCTCTCCTGTCTTTCTACGCTGACTAGAATGCGCATCTACTGCAATTTCAAAAGCTTTTCTTATGAGTTTTTTATCTTCTACAGACAAAATTTCATAAGTGCCTTTTAATAAATCTTTGTATCTGCTTGCAATCTCTTTATTTTCTTCTTCTATGGTTGCTGTGTATGGCATAAATTACTTTGAAGATTTGTCGTTTATAATCTAAAGTGAAGTTAGGAATAAGATTTTTAACCGACAAGAATTTGTCTGGGGAAGTTTGTTGGTTTTTACTGAAGTTTTTTGTTGGCTATTTGTTTTCTAATTTTATTTAAATAGCACTTATGTATTATTTCTATTCATTTTTAATTTTTAGAATTAAAATGGCTGTTTGAGGTGACTAATTATTCGTTTTATAAAAAATCAATGCGATTTGTCTTTTTAATGTATTCTGATAAAATTTATTTTCGTAAAAAAAAACCAAGCGAATGCTTGGTTTTAAGAGTATCAAATAAGGTGCTATTATTTGCACTTTCTATGCGCATACATGGCAGCGCCAATAATACCCGCATTGTTTTTAAATTCGGCAACTTTTACGTTTACATCTGCCATTAAGTAGTCTTTAAATCCGTCATATCTTTTGCTAATTCCACCACCTAAGACCACGAGGTTGGGAGAGTATACTAATTTTATATAGGCCAATAAAGCATCAAATCTTTTAGCCCATTCTTGTAGCTTTAAGTTTTCTTTTTTTCGTGCAGAGTCTGAGGTGTGCAGCTCAATAATTTCACCATTGGTATGTAGCATTTTACCAATTTCTAAATTCGGAATCAACTTTCCGTTAAAGAACAAGCCAGAACCAATTCCGGTACCAATAGTAATTACAATGACCACACCTTTTTCTTTTTTAGCAGCACCTAAGCTTACTTCAGCTAAACCTGCTAAATCGGCATCATTACTTACAAAAAAAGGAAGTTTGCAAACCTTTTTAAAGAGTTTGTCTACTTTAACATTTAGCCACTCTCCACTTAGGTTTCCAGAATGAATGCACTTGCCATTTACAATTGTAGTAGGAAAGCTACAGCCTACAGCCTTAGTCCATTCAAAATGAGCAATCATTTCTTTTACAACTTTAGCCACTGCTTCTGGTGTTGCAGGTTTAGGCGTAGGAACTCTAAATCTTTCAGTTAATAATTCGCCTGTTTTTGTATTTACAACTGCGCCTTTAATTCCGGTGCCACCAATGTCTATTCCTAATATTTTCATGGTTATATTTTAAATGCTCTTTGTCTTTTTGCTTCAAACAAAACAATAGCGGCGGCTACAGAGACGTTCATAGAATCTATTTGACCTTGCATGGGTATGTTTATGTTTTGTGTTGCTTTTTCTCTAAAAATGGGGGATAAACCAGTTGCTTCTGTGCCCACAACAATAGCCACAGCTCCTGTATAATTTTCTTTGTGATATTCGTTTGAATTTTGCAAGGTGGTGGCGAACATATGAATATTGTTTTTTACTAAAAATGCAATGATTTCTTCTGAAGTACCTACCGCAATTTGATTGGTAAAAACACAACCCACGCTAGCTCTTATGATATTAGTATTGTATAAATCGCTTTTAGGATTTGCAATAAAAACAGCAGCTACATTGGCGGCGTCCGCTGTTCTTAAAAGCGCCCCAATATTGCCGGGTTTTTCTATACCTTCTGCAATTAAAATTAAAGGAGTATCTGTTTTAAATTGGATGTTTTCTAGAGAGAAATCTTTTGCTTTTGTAACCGCAATAATACCTTCGGTAGAATCTCTGTAAGCTAATTTCTGATATACTTCTTTAGAAATAACAATTCTATGGACGTTTGCATTAAACAGGTGTAATACTTCTTGTTCAGAAATTAAGTCCTCAAAATAGAGTACCGTTTCAAATTCGTATTTTGCAGCAATTGCCAAAGATATTTCTCTTTTTCCTTCAATAATAAAAAGTCCCCTTTTTTTACGCTCGCGAGATTTTTCTTGCAGTTTTAAAAGTTCTTTTACATATGAATTCTGGATACTGGTAATTTCTTTCATTATGGCAAAGATACCTAAATATAGGTATTCTAAAAAGACAGGTTGCATCAATTTTTAGAACAATAAAAAAGGCTCGCTACTATAAATTTAAGATGCGAGCCTTTATCGTTTTGTAAATAAATACTATTTCGTTTTATACTTATCAGAATAGCGTTTCCAAAGTTTTGTTTGGTGGGTTTCTAAACTAATTTTTCTACCTTGAATAAAAGCGGCAGATAAACTATTGCTGCGCATCTCTAAAGCATCTCCTTCAGAAATAAAGAGAGTGGCATCTTTACCCTTTTTTAAAGAACCTGTAAAAGCATCGATTCCTAAAATTTTAGCGGTGTTTAAAGTAATTAATTGCAAGGCAACTTCTTTATCTAAACCGAAAGCGGCAAAGGTGCCTG
>TARA_B110000240_G_scaffold108765_1_pt1 | contig 12630 bp, 10 predicted proteins | sample TARA_B110000240 | Tara Oceans TARA_B110000240 (sample SAMEA4397611) | marine metagenome | biome: Polar Biome; feature: [DCM] deep chlorophyll maximum layer (ENVO:01000326); material: water (ENVO:00002006), including particulate matter (ENVO:01000060) such as... | depth 17 m | reverse complement strand
AAGCCTAGAAATTCATAGTATAAGTCATCAGCTAAATTTGGTAACCAATTAACATGCATTATTGCTATTTCAGATCCTTCCAGGAAAGCCAAACCAGCAGGATTCCAATAACTAGCATAAGCATCATTTGCCACTGCTACCTGCGCCTCTCCCATTCCACCAGCGCGAGCACCTGGAGAAATGAGTAAAAATATTGATCCAGCTTCACTTTGCGCATTGAGGGACGAACTACTTGAGAGTAGAAGCGCCGCAACAATTGAATATAAACGTTTCATGAATATTCCTTTACCCAATAAAGGGGTTACATATTTTATAAGTTTAGAGAAACGATTCAACCGTTAGCGTTATTATATAGGCGCTCCATATTCATGTTCAAAATTACTCTTTTCTTCTTAGACTAGGCAAGAAAATAGAAAAAAATATTTTAATTAAAATTAAATTAATTTAGTGACCATGTTGATAAAACAGGTATATATGTTATAATTAAAACACTTATTAACATTACAATGAAAAAAGGTAGCGTTGATTTATAAATTGTTGGCATATCTTCCTTAAATCTGTAAGCTGATAAGAACAAATTCATACCTACGGGAGGAGTTAAAAAACCTAATTCTAAATTTGCTATAAAAATTATAGATAGATGCACAGGGTCTATACCAAAATAAATACCCAAGGGTGTTATTAATGGTACAACAATAATAATTGCTGAAAAAATATCCATCATACAACCAACAGCTAGTAAAAAAATATTTAATATGAGTAAAAATAATAATTTTGAAGATATATTTAATTTAACCCATTCTAATAAATGAAGTGGCACTTGAGCATCTACAAGATAGCTAGTAAGTCCCATTGCCACTCCTAGGATAATTAAAACTCCACCAATTAAAGAAGCGCAATCAAGTGTGATCTTATAAAGACTTGACCATTTAATATCCTTATGAATTAATACTTCAACAATAAAGATATAAATAGCAGTCATAGCTGCAGTTTCAACTAAAGTTGAGTAACCGCCAAAAATTCCAAATAATATAAAAATAGGAATTATGGCTTCCCATTTTGCTTCCCATAACGAATCTTTTAATTCATTGAAACTTAAGGAACGTTTTTTAACAGATTGTATTTTACCTTGTAAAATAGCCCAACCAGCTACCATGAAAAGCATAACTAAGCCCGGGATAATTCCAGCTAAAAAAACAGCTTTTATAGATACTCCAGCAGTTACACTATAAATAATTAATGGCAAACTTGGTGGAAATAATAAACCTAAGGAACCAGCAACTGTTATAAGACCTAAAGAGAAGACTCTACTATAACCTTCTTTAATTAATATGGGTAAAAAAAGACCACCTAGAGCTAAAATAGTGACACCTGATCCACCTGTTAATGCTGTGAAAAAGCCACAAAGCAAAACAAGAATAATTGGTGTTCCTCCTGGAATCCAACCAAAAGCAGAACGAAATAGATTAACTAAACGCGTTGAAGCATTGCTTTCAGATAGGATATAACCTGCAAATGTAAATAAAGGGATTGTCGGAAGCGTTGGAGAAACAACAATGCGATATGTTTCAGCTGAAATTGCTGATAGAGAAGTAAAGTCACGCCAGAAAAAAAGAATAGCTAAACCACCTAAGCCTACAAAAATAGGCGCTCCCGAGTATAAAGATAAAGCAATCACAAGAATAGAAACCCACATAAAAAAAGTTGATTCTTGAATAGGTTCAAAGTAAATAAAGAATAAAGACACTAGAACTATAAAAGCCAAAATAAGTATCTTTTCTTTTGCTGATTGGAAACTATTAATAAACATAAAAAAAGCAATAAATAAAAAGCCAATAGGCATTATTAACTGAGTAAACCATCTAGAAATAAAAGGTGCAATATTAAATGGGTATTCCATTTCTACTTGCACAAGAGTCCAGCTACCGTATGCTAATAATAAAACAATGAAAATACTTGTAACTTTACCAACAATATTTTTCCATTCAATTATTTCAGTATTTGAGAATAAAGGTTTAGTCGTTAAAGAAAGAAGATTATTTCGGCGAGATGCTATAACAGCACCTAGAAAGCCTACCCATAATGTTAAATGTTGAACTAAAACAGAAGAAGCTACAATTCCAGTTGAATTAAATAATCTTGAAATCACTTCTATAACAGGCAAAGAAACCAACATAATAAAAACCAGAAACGTTAGAATTTGATCAAAAGATTTTATATTAAATAAAAACAAATAAAATAGTCAGCTAACGAGAGTCCATCTCTTTTTTTATCTCCATCAGTCTATCAAATGCTTTTTCTTCTATTAGTGAACCACGAATATCCGGTGACATTGATTTTATCAAGTCATGCCATATCTTAACTTGTCCAGGAGTTGGAGTATTAACTTTAAGACCATATTTTTTCATCACTTCAACTGATTTATCAGATTCATATCTATTTTTTTGCTGAAAGCCATCGCCAATCTTTTTAGCTACCGCTAACATTGATTCTTGATGTTCAGGCTTAATTTTTTTCCATGTTTTTAAATCTATAATAATTGCTGCAGTTAAGTTGCCCCATTTCATATTAAGCATGTTATCAGCAATGCCAAACAATTGTTGAGCCAATGCATATAATGGATTAAAACCAAGTGATGTAATCAAACCTGTTTGTAGACCTGAGAGAACATCGGTCATTGCTAGAGGTATTGGTTGGTATCCATGTTTCTCATATAATTGTGCAGACTTATAATCGCCAGCCCAAATAAAAATTTTATTATTTTTAAGATCATCTGGAGTATATATAGGATCTGTAGAAAACCAATAAGCCCAACCCACGTCGACCATTGTTAAAATTTTAAATCCATTTTCTTCAGTTTTATTTAATAGTTCATCACTTAAGCGATCTCGAACAAAATCAACTTCATCGTAAGACTGATACATCATGGGCATGTAAAAGGTAGTAAAATATGGATTTATTTCTGTCATACCTTCATTTGATATTGCGGCGCCATGTATTTGACCAATTCGCATCTTACGAATCATATCTCTTTCATCACCAACAACGCCACCTGGATAGATTCTTAATCGAACTTCACCATTAGTAACAACATTCCATTGTTGCCCTAGCTCAACTAAAAGTCCATGCCATTCTGTACCTTCTGGAGCCAGTGTAGCCATTTTTATAATAATTTTTTTTGCCCAAATAAATTGGCTTACTAAACATAAAGTAAAAACTATTAATAAAAATTTTCTAAACATAATAACTAATAAAAATACTCATCTATATTATCAAGTAACCATATTGCTCTATTTCGATTAATATAGTTGGCTAAACGTAAATCAGAGTCAGTATTGATATCAATATTTAATGCTTTATAAAGTAAATTAGTAAATTCATTTTTATTTTGAGTAGTTACGGCTACGCTTTCAGCTAATGCAACATACGGCCCTAAGTCTAAATCCTTTGATGCTCTAACTGCATTCTTAAAGTAATTTATTGCAATTGATTCTTTATCAGGTGGAGCATCATGCCTAATCATGGTATACGAAATCATTGCACTATAGAAAGCTCCTTTATTCCATTCTGGATCTAATGAAAGTCCTGTTTCTAATAATTTGCCTAGCCTTGGTAATTTAATTATCCATTCTGGATCACCTTGACTTGATTTGATAGCACCTCCATACGCACCAGCAGTCCAGTACAAGTATGGTAAGTCTAAGGATGTAAAGATAGGAGATTTTGATGTCTGACCAATAATCCAATCATTATAATTTTTATATTTAACTGTTAAAGCTCGCTCACCATAATCTACAGCTCTAACAAATTTTTCATGTGCACTTTTATACAGCAGCTTACCTTTTTTGTAATCAAACATTACTTTTTGATCTGCTTCTTCCATTGTAAAACCAAAAGAAAACTTTGTTAAAGTTTCACATGCTTTCAACAATTTTTTACCATTATTTGGTGATGTTATAATCGATTTTTCAGATTTATCAGCAATATATTTATAAGATGTTTTTGCAAACTCTGGATTGAACTTTAGAACAGTAAGAGTGGGGCTACAAGAAATAAATATAAAAGAAAAAAGTAAAAGTTGGTTTACTAATAAATGAACAATGTTTTTTTTAAATTTAATTATGCAATTCACTATATAAAGGAAATGAGGAGCATAAAGACTCTACTTCAATTTTTACCTTTTCAATAATTGACTGATCTTCAATATTAGTGATTATTTTATCAATTAAATTAATTACTTGGACCATTTCGTTCTGCTTCATCCCACGCGTTGTTATTGCAGGTGAGCCAATACGAATACCGCTAGTAATAAAAGGACTTCTTTTATCAAATGGCACCATATTTTTATTAACGGTAATCCCAGCTTTTTCCAATGTTTTTTCAGCTAATTTCCCTGTAACATCTTTGTTGCTTAAATCTATTAGTACAACATGTGTATCCGTTCCACCAGAAATTAAATTATAACCTTTTGATAAGAGAGTTTCACTCATAGCTTTAGCATTATCAATAACTTGTTGAGCATAAATCTTAAATTCTGGCTGAAGAGCTTCATTGAAAGCAATTGCCTTAGCTGCAATAATATGCATTAATGGGCCACCTTGAATTCCAGGCATAACAGATGAATCTAGAAGCTCAGAAACCATTTTAGTCCGACCTGATTTAGGTGCGACTATTTTCCATTTATTTTCAATATCCTTACCCATCATTATCATCCCACCTCTGGGTCCGCGAAGTGTTTTATGCGTAGTACTAGTGACTATGTCGCAATAGTTCATAGGAGAAGGATGAAGGCCCGCTGCAACCAATCCAGATGGATGAGCTATATCTGCCATAAGGAAAGCACCTACTTCATCAGCAACCTCTCTGAATTGCTCAAATTCTACATGCCTAGGATATGCGCTACCACCACAAATAATTAATTGAGGTTTAAATTCTTTAGCAATTGATCTTACTGAATTAAAGTCAACCCTACCTGTATCTTTATCAACCTGATATGAAACAGAATTATATAATTTTCCAGAGAAGTTAACATGGCTACCATGAGTCAAATGTCCGCCATGAGCTAAATCTAGACCCATTATAGTATCGCCAACATTTAAGAAAGTCATCAAAACTGCCATATTCGCTTGCGAGCCTGAGTGGGGTTGAACATTTACATATTCACAATCAAAAAGCTTTTTAGCACGATCTCTTGCTAAATTTTCAGCCTCATCTACATGCTCACATCCACCGTAATATCTTGCACCAGGATAACCTTCAGCGTATTTATTTGTCATAACACCGCCAGCCATCTCTAAAATGGAATAGGAAACAAAGTTTTCTGAAGCTATCAATTCTAAAGTTAAGTCTTCTCTTGAAATTTCTTTTTGTAAAATATCATATATTTTAGGATCAGATTTTTTTATAAAAGAGGAAGCGTTTGTACTATTGGTCAATTTATTACCAACCCTTACCCTTATTAAGTCTTTCACTTACCCATTTATAACAGGCAGTTGAAGCTTTAATAAAACCTTTATTTTTCACATCAGCATCCATCATAAACCATTGAGCTTTACCAAAGAGGACTTCATTCTCTTTTAACCATTCTTTTGATCTACTATACCTAGTAAAACCATTTTCTTCGGCTTGAATAAATAATTCATGAGATAAAGTTGCTACAACTCGATCATCAACAGAAATCTCTCCAGACCTACAAGCTTGAAAAGCTTTATAATATACATTCCCTTTAGCACCATAAGCTTCACCTTCACCTGAAAGCGTTAAAGCTTTATCTGCCCAATTAAAAGCTGATTTATAATCTTGATTTTCTACATAAACATCTGAAATTTTAATTGCCACTCTAAAGTCACGAGGATCAAGTTTGAAAAGACGCTCATAGGTTCGAGCGGCATCTTGCAACCTATCATCTGAATCATATGCTTGAGCTAATTTTCGATATGCAACCTTACTTGAAGGATCAACGTAAACTACTTGCTTCAATACGTCAATAGCATCATCTGCCCTATCTGCAACAATAAGTTTATCTGCATAATCTAGGCCATAACTAACATTGTCTAGATTATTATCAAATCTATTTTTATAAACATCTAAAGGATCACGACCACTTTTTTCATAAGCTTGTGCAAGGTCACTTTGCGCAGCTTCATTGTTTGGTTGAATTTTTAAAAGATCTTTCAATATTGAAATTTGATCATCATATTTGTCTTGAGAAGCATAGAGCTTTGCTAGCTTATCTTTTATATCAATATCCTCAGGCGCTAGGAATGAAAGACGATCTAGTTCATCCATTTGTAAATCTATCATACCTTGCTTTTCATATGAGAAGGCAAGTCTTTTTCTCAAGTCTATATTATCAGGTAAAAATGTTAGTCCTTTTAAAAGGACAGTTGCTGAACTATCATATTTACCCATGTATTCATACGCAATAGCATAATAAAGATATACTTCTTGAGGATCATCACGATCACAACCTAAATCAGTTAATTCGTCATAGGCTCTGACAGTTGACTCCCAATCTCGATTCTTATAAAACTCTGCAGCACTACTAAACACACGAGGGCATCTTACCTGCCTTATTGAGTCTTGACGTGCTTGCTCAGCTAAATTTTCATCTGCATCTGATTGTTCAGGAGGTGCGCACATCGTCATGAAAATTGATGCCACACCTAATAAAAATAAATTTTGGAATATATTGTTTCTTCTCATTGTTTAGCTCTCCTTCTAAGGAACCATCTATCCCCTAGACTCACTCCTATAGTAATTTCTTTAAATAATTCTTTTTGACCGTAAGTAATTGATCGATTGCCATTGCGATATGAAAAATCTATTTGGTTACTCGAAGTACCAAATTTAAAGCCAAAGCCTACAGATATACCATTCTCAATTAATGATTTTCCTGAATATATTAATTTGTATTTATCTTGATAAGCACCTACTCTAAAAGTGATCTGATCTTGCCAAGCTCTAGCATTTAAATTTCCAAACCTTATAATACCTCCACCAAAATGGAATTTACTTCCTATCTTATCATTGAAAATTGATGAATAATTAGTATTAGTAGCTTCATCATTCCACATTTGAAGCTCGGTAAACATATTTAAATCATTTTTAAATGCTAAATTAACACCAAAACTAAAGCTATTCGGAGAGTATATATTATTTATTGAAGTAGTGTCTGCAACTAAGTCATCTGGATAATCATTTGAATCAAATGAATAACTCTTATTACTATCTTCATAAAAGTCAAATTGATATAGTTTACCTGAGATTGAATTATTTGTTAAACCAACTTTAGCATAAGTGGATATTGATAGAGAATTGTCACTGTAGAGTAATCCAGCAAAATCAAAATCAAAAGTTGAACCAGTATAAGTACGAAGATTAAACATTCTATAGTATGTATTATTAATAATTGCAGATTGTTCATCTCTTGAAGATCCAAATAGATAATTCACAGAAACGCCTAAGCCCATTATGCTATTTAAAGGAAAAGCTAATCCTAGAGAGGCTTCCATTATTCCTCCGCCAGAACGAAATTCTTTATTTGAAGAAACATCTTTTCCATTAAAATTAAAAGAGACTGTATCAGTAGTGAAAAAAGAATTATGATTATTAAGAGGTTTTACTGTTAAACCTAACGCATATCTTTCACGAATTGGTATTACAAATTGTAATTTGTTAAACCTAGAAGCTTGATTCATAATATTGGAGTTTTTAATACCATAGGCTTGATTTAAATATGAACCAGTAACATAAGTAAAGTTAAGACCAGGCCATGTGGCTGTATTATCCATTGAAACTTCAGGCTGGAAAGAAGGTATTAAGCCTATACTTCCCGCACCATTAACGGATGAATGAAAAGAAGTTCTAGTTAAGCCTAAACCATATCCATTAAAGGTTGATTGAGTAACCGCAATAGAGGAGATTAGTAAACATAATCTTATAAAATTATTTAACATAAATAATTCTTAAAACTGGATATAAAGTATTACTATTTAAATTATGAAATTGTATGGTTTTAAAAGGGTCACTGTTTGGACTAGATTGCAACTTAAAACCATAATTAACTTTTACACCACGTCCATAATCAGTTGATATTTTTCGATAATCAATCTTTAATTTATTATCAATAAGTGAGGCTGATGAAAGATAATTTAATTCGACATCATATGGATCAATCTCAAAAATATTAAATTTATCAAAGTCAGCTTCACTTGTGATTGGATATGATGATACAGAATAACCAATTAAAGTATCATCATTTATTCTATAATAAACTAAATCTGCAGAACTAATAATAGATCTTTTCGGTAATTCCCAACCCTCCATATCTACCAATAACAAAGATCGCATTCCTTTAGCGAGGCCAACAGAAAGATTATATGTGTCAGAGCTTGAAACGTTTGGCTTATTAATTATAGAGACATCTTGAGATGAATAATACGTATGAAAAGATGTATCTACACCAACAGAATCAGATGAAAACTCACGATAATAAACTCTTAATTTAGGTGGACTTGAAGAATTGTTAGAACTAAATAATTTAAATTCAGATGAGCTTTCATTGGTCAATTCCACTAAAAAAGATGAGTTAAAACTTGTTATAGATGTATCTTTAAATGTATTAATAATTGTCGTATCCATTAGAAAATTTAATTTTAGCTGAGTTGTTACTGAATCAATAGAATAACTAGAAATAGTTGATGATGAAATAACAGATGATGCAATTGATTGATCAAAATTAGTATAATTTGTAGTTGATTCATTAAAAATAGAATCACCATAATTAGGAAAATATCTAAGTTGAAAATCTACATTTTTTTCAATACTATCGGAAACAAAACTCATAATTAATTTCATACTATCAGCTACAATCAATGAATCATTATAATAGTCAAAAGTGTAAAGGTTTGTACTATCTATATTGCTAAAACGAATAAGATTATATAAAAAACTAAATTCTTCTTTTTTACCAAAATAAAGGAATTCATGCGAACCTATATCAGGAGGAACCTGATATGATATTGTATTAATAACTGGAAAAGATACTGTATCAATAGATAAGGGTATATTAGTAACGCTGCTATCTATAGGAATAGCCACTTCTTCACAAGCTGAGAAGAATATAATCCCTAGTAAATAGTAAATAAAATATTTCTTATAACTTTTATACATATAATCAACACATAAATAAGTGATACTACGAGGAATTAAGCGAAATGTTCTGTCAGTTGATCATTTAGAGCAGTAGCCGTAATACTAAAATCAGGGTTTTCATCATCATCAATTTTAATAGAAACAAGTTTCTTTTTATTTGATTTTATTAAAGGAAGTTCTAATAGTTTTTTAGTTATATTATTTGAAGGCGTATCAACTGCAATAATTAGATCTGCATAGGGAGCTGCTGCCTCGTAACAATTGATGGAATCACCTTTTAAATTCTTCGGTAGTTTAACGCCCACCTTATCATAAGATTCACGACTAAAAATAGAATGCTCATCCACTGAATGTACGGTTAACACAGTTTTAATTTTTCCATAGAAATCTTTTTTATCATATATCTGTTGATAGATAAGAGGCACAGCTGCGCTTTGCCAATCATTGCAAATTATTACATCAGGTTTCCAAAAAAGATGCGGTAGAGTTGCAATTGCAGCTTTAGAAAAATAGTTGTACCGATCATCATTATCAGTTAACACACGACCATTCTTTGATTTATAAAGTAAAGTTGTTAACTGTTTAAATAGTTCAATATTTTCTAAAAAATATACTTGAACTCTAGTTTTTGGTATAAATGCACTTTTAGCAGAAGTCATCACCTCTTCACCATCAAATTCAAATTCAATTTCACGAAGACGAATAACTTCTCTTAAAATATATTTCCTCTCACTTACAAAGCCATACTTAGGTATCATAATTCTAATATCATGGCCTAAATTCTGAAGAGCATAAGGTATATGAACAGAATATTTTCCAAGATGTGATGTGCTAGCGAAAGGGTCAATCTCAGTAGTGAGGTAAAATAATTTTAAAGGCATAGGTGGTTTTTCTGTACTTACTGTACTTTAAGTTGCTTAAGAGATTCTCTGGCTTTTTCATAAAACTCAGAACCAGGAAAATAATCAGTTAATCTTTGATACTCTTCTCGAGCCTTTTCAATATTACCCATACTTCTGTGACAATGTCCTAATTTTAATTGAGCATCATCATCCTTATCTGTACCAGCAAAAGTAAAAACTTTTTCAAATTCAATAACTGCACGCTTATAATTTTTCATTGTATAGTAACACTCTGCTAGCCAATATTGACTATTATCAGCTAAGTCATTACCAGGATCGCTCATTACTAAACCAGAGAAACCTGTAACAGCTTTCTCAAACTTACCATTTTGATAAGAAGAAAGCGCTTCTATATAAATTCTTTTATAATCAGAAGGACTTATTTTTGCACTTACTTTATCATTCCCCCTATTAGTCTTCAGGTTGTACATCTCGGTAAAACTATTTGTAAGTGTTACAATTTTATTCTCAATCATAACAAGTTGAGCTAAAATTTCAAAATTAACACTGTCTATATAAGCTGTCTTATCTTCAATTAAACGCATTTTATTCTGTATCGTATTAATTCTATTAATTAAAAGTATAGCTACAGAATCTGTTTGCTCTTTAGCTTTTAAATTTGCTTTAAGTGCATTTTGAAGCTCTGGTAATAACATCCGGATTTGAGTATCCAAAGAATCTACACGAACATTTTCTCTATCTATCTTAGCATTAAGTCTTTTCATTTCACGTTTCGTAGCCGAATCTTGAGCTGATAAGAACACAAATGAGAAAACAATTATAAAAGATAAAATTGATTTAGTTAACTTATTAATCATATACACATATATTTAAATTATTGAATGCAATACTAATCTTTAATTTACCTCTTTTAAACCTTTACCGTCATTATCTTTTTAAAAGAGTTAATAAACATCATCTCGACCAAAATTAAGGATCAACCCTAGCATCATAAAAGACGATAATAAAAATGAACCTCCATAAGAGATAAAAGGTAAAGGTAGTCCTTTTACAGGCATTAAACCAGATGCCATCGCACTATTCACAAAAATATGTGACATGAAGATTGATGCTATTCCAATAAGTGTCAATCCTGAGAATCTATCTTTTGTAGTTATAGCTAAACGAAGGATTTTAAATATAAACCAGAAAAATAAAGAAAGCATAAAGAATAATGCAATAAAGCCTAATTCTTCACCAATAGCACTAACGATAAAATCTGACTCTTGAACAGGAAGGAATTTTAAATGAGTTTGAGTTCCCTGTCCCCAACCTTTGCCTAATAGACCGCCCGATCCTAAAGCAGTTTTACTTTGAATAATATGATAACCTGCGCCAAGCGGGTCTGTTTCAGGATTTATAAATGTTAGGACTCTATTCTGCTGATAAGGTCTTAATGAATCCCAAACCAAAGGGAATATTAAGCCTAAAAAAATATTGCTAAAATAAAGACCTATAGCATTTAGAAGCTTTGGTTTCGATACGTAGATAATAATTCCTAGAAAGAATGCCCAAAGTGAAAAAACAAACACATTAAATGCTGAAAGAATACTTAACAAAGGTGCTATAATAAGAAATAGATGAAAAGGTCTAGCGCCAACCCAAAACAACATTGGTAGAACTGGTGACATCATGACAAAAGCCGTGCCAAGGTCAGGTTGATTCAATACAATTATTGTAGGAATCAGAGCAATAATAAATGGGATAATATTAGAATTGAAATGATTCATTTGTAAATTGTTATAAGATAAATATCTAGCGAGGACTAAAACAACAATCCACTTTGATAGCTCTGAGGGTTGAAAATCAAATGGAAGGCCAAAATTTATCCATCTGTAAGTACCTGCAACTTTATCACCTAAAAAAGGTAATAAGACAGAAATAATAGCTAAAATATAAAAAAAATATATATACTTATGAATTAAACGTTTAGATAAAACTGTCATTATTATTAGCATAATGAATGATGGGATTAAAAAAAATAATTGTTTAGTAAAAGCGTTGGGAGGTTCTTGCACTTGAACCATCGCAATACTATATAATGAAAATAAACCTAATAAAAGTAAAAAAAATACAGGAATTAGAGATGTAGTGGGCGATTCTTTTAATTTTTGCCATATTTCTAAAAACATTATTAATTATTTGCTACTGTAATATCTGATTTAAAATATTCATTAAAAATTCTCCTTGCTATTGGCGCTGCAGTCTCACCGCCATGCCCACCATTCTCAAGCATTATCACTACTGAAATTAGTTTATCATTTTTACGTCCATAACCTATAAACCAAGCATGTGGCTCACCATGCGGATTTTCTGCAGTGCCTGTTTTGCCTGAAATAAGTAAATTTTTAATTTTTGGGTTTGCTCCACGTCCTGTTCCTTTTGAATCATTTACAACTCGAATCATAGATTTTTCTATAAATTCCCAAGTTTTTTTACGAATATTTAATCTATTAATTTTTTTGTAATCATTATTAACTAAGTGGAGTTGAAAGGTTTCGCCTCTGGTTGCTAAAATATTAATGTACAAAGCAATTTGAAGTGGTGTTACTAATAATTCACCTTGTCCAAT
>TARA_B110000240_G_scaffold169223_1_pt1 | contig 12648 bp, 10 predicted proteins | sample TARA_B110000240 | Tara Oceans TARA_B110000240 (sample SAMEA4397611) | marine metagenome | biome: Polar Biome; feature: [DCM] deep chlorophyll maximum layer (ENVO:01000326); material: water (ENVO:00002006), including particulate matter (ENVO:01000060) such as... | depth 17 m | reverse complement strand
CAAATTAACCCTTGCATAAAAGGAGCCGTCCACACATGACAGTGCCATATTGAAGGATACATTAATGGTTCATCCTAGCGCCCTCCCTTTAATTAGTCTTACAGCACCATAAATTCAGGTTTCGTGAAGCCCTATCTATCCGAGATGTCTGCCATAAGAAAAAGAGAATACAATTAAAGGGGGCTTCACGTATGATATAGGGGGCCCTTTGGACACCTCGGTGCCGTGAGGTTAAAAAATTTAGGGGCCTTTGCAGTTAGATAGTGGGGTAACATGCAGTACAATCTGATAACTCTGAAAATGTTCTTGACCGTTGCCAGAACGGGGAGCATTTCTCAAGCATCTGAAGCTGAGAACATAGCTGCTTCAGCCATTAGCAAACGTATCTCAGATTTAGAAGATCAGATTGGGACTCCACTGTTTTATCGGCAAACACGGGGGGTTGAGTTGACACCAGCGGGGCATGAACTCGCCCGGCATTCCTCGAACCTATTCCGATTGGTGGAACGTATGGAAAACCAGATGCATGATTTTGCAACCGGAGCTAAAGGTTCAGTTCGTATTGCGGCAAATACATCAGCAATCACGCAATTTCTTCCCGAAGATCTGGCTGGTTTTGCAGAGAATTACCCAGATGTAAGGATTGACCTGAGTGAGAGAACCTCTGAGGAAATACTTACCGCCGTACGAGATGGTTTGGCAGATCTAGGAATTTTTTCGGGGATGGTCGAAGAACCAGAACTGGAGGTTCTTACCTATCGTCTTGATACATTGGTGGTGGTAATGGGCAAGGAGCATCCTTACCGGCCTGACCATCCGGTTAAATTCGCTGAGTTTGCCAAACTTGATATGGTGGGTTTGCAAAGTGGCAGCTCATTGCAGGCTTTTTTGGAGGTGTGTGCCGGTGAACAGGGGCTGACACTTAAAACGCGTGTTGAAACTCTTAGCTTTGATGGTGTGCGCCGGATGGTCGAAGCCGGTCTAGGAATCGCAGTGCTGCCACTCGGAGCCGTCGAACCTTACCTCGAAAGTGCTCAGTTGCGGATGCAGGAAATTGATGAAGATTGGGCCGTTCGGACGCTCAAGCTTGCCGTTAAAGACTTGAGTGCAGTGTCTAACGCCGTTCGAGCCTTGGTGGAGCATCTGATCGCCCAAAATTTGACTGACAAATAGTTCAACCTTTCTTTCCAATCGGTGGCAACCGCTACATTGGGGCATCACAAACCAGCCAAAATTTACCTTATTAACAGGTTTTTGCTCACTTTTGCACATTGCCATCCCTAACGGTGATACCCCCATTCGGAATTTGAGACTCCTGAAAGCGGCTATCCAAGCGTTACCCATAGTTTGTACTTCAAAAGAAACCCTATGGGAGGATAAGATGAAAAGAACGTCCAGAGTAATTACCAGCGCTGCTATACTTGCTTGTGTCGTGGCCACAACGGCATACGCCGAAAAGATTAAAATTAATATGCCATCGACATTCGCTGGTTCACTAACTCAACTCGGTACAGCCGGTGTACGATTTTCAGAAACTGTAAATTTGATCTCTGGTGGCGATATTGAGGTTAAATTCTATGATCCGAACGCTCTGATTCCACCATTAGAAATTTATGACAATGTATCCACTGGAGCGGTGGATGCAGGTTGGTCAACCTCGGGTTATTGGGGGTCTAAAAACTCGGCCTTGAACTTGTTTGCTGCCGTACCTTTTGGTCCAGGCCCAGGTGAATATCTGGCATGGATGTGGAACGGGGACGGTGAAAAGCTTATGAACGAGCTTTACCATCCTGTAGGCATCCACGGACAAGTTTGCGGCATCGTCTCGCCGGAAACCTCCGGCTGGTTTAAAGAAGAAATTAATTCAGCAGAGGACCTGGTAGGGTTGAAAATGCGCTTTTACGGCCTTGGTGCCTTGGTGATGCAGAAAATGGGTGTCGACACCCAGCTTCTGGCCGGTGGCGACATCTATCCGGCGCTGGAGCGTGGCACCATCGATGCAACCGAATTCTCGATGCCTGCAATCGACCAGAACCTCGGATTCTATAATCTGGCCAAACACAACTATTTTCCCGGTTGGCACCAACAGTCGACCATTCAGGAACTTCTTGTGAATAAGGCCGTTTGGGACGGCATGACGGATCAGCAACGTGCGATCATCACGACGGCATGCCGCGCGACTGTAGCAACGCAGCTGGCAGAGGGTGAAGCCATTCAAGGCAAGGCGCTACTTGAAATGCGTGCTGAAGGTGTGACGACCCACCGTTGGCCAGATGAATTCCTCGACACGCTTGAGGCTGAATGGGACGGGATTGCAGTTGGGATGGCTGCGGAAAACCCCGACTTTGACCGGGTGTGGAAGAACCTTCAGGCATTCCGTGCTGACTACAAAGTCTGGAAAGATCTGGCCTACCTCGATTGATGGGCTGAGATTAATCAAAGAATCCGGCTGACAGTCAGCCGGGTTTACTCATTTTCAAGTCGAAAAACGAAGGAAGGGGTGTCCAATGGAAAGCGCTTTGACGGTCAGCCGCGCAATCGACGCGTTTCTCTGGGTTATGGCCAAGATTGGCGCTTGGTGCGCGCTGCTTCTTGTACTCGTTGTCACCTATGACGTGACTACACGTTATCTGGGCGTGCCCAAAGTGTTTGGATTGACCTCAACAATGTTGCAGGAATCAGAGTACTGGCTGCATAGCTTTCTGATCGTTTTGGTCGTGGGCTATGCCTACACAAAACAATCCCACGTGCGCATTGATTTGATCCGAGAGAATCTGTCGGACCGTGCCAAGTACATGATCGAAGTGGCGGGCATCCTGCTGGCATTGATCCCCTATTCCTTTCTGGGGGCCTGGTTGTCCTGGCCCTATGTCGTTCGGTCCTTCACGTCGGGCGAGATTTCAAAATCTCAAACCGGTTTGACAGACTTGTGGATCCTGAAAAGCGGGTTGATCATCCTGTTTGTTCTAATCGGACTGGCCGGGATATCCCAACTTATCAAGTCAATCGCAGGACTGGCCGGAAGGCTTCCTGATGACATGAAAGCAACGACAATTGGGGGTGGCCACTGATGGGCATTATCGAACTCCTCCCGCTGTTGATGTTTGTCGCTCTTGCGTTCCTGCTGTTCAGCGGCTTTCCGGTTACCTGGGTTCTGGGAGGCGTTGGTCTGGGCTTTGGCCTGATTGGTATTGTCGCAGATGAACTTAACTTCATTCAGTTCTCCACACTGCCGTCGCGTATTTTCGGCGGTGTCATGGAAAACCTTATCCTGACAGCGATACCGATGTTTGTGTTCATGGGCACGATGCTGGAGAAATCTGGAGTTGCGCGCGACCTGTTGAACTGCCTTCAAGTTCTGATGCGGCGTGTTCCGGGCGGTCTTGCACTATCTGTGACCATCATGGGGACCATTCTGGCCGCCACCACAGGTATCATTGGGGCCTCTGTCATCATGATGAGCCTGCTGGCCCTGCCGATCATGGTCGAACGCAAATATGATCACGCCCTTGCAACCGGCACAATTGCAGCCTCCGGGACGTTGGGCATTCTAATCCCGCCGTCCATCATGTTGGTGATCATGGCGGACTTGCTGTCACGTTCAGTGGGCAACTTGTTTGTGGCGGCGATCTTCCCCGGCCTTATTCTGGCGACGCTTTATATGGGCTATATCGTCATTCGCTGTTGGCTAAATCCGTCTTTGGCACCGCCAATATCTGAGGCTCTAGGCCCGCAAACGCGTGGTGGCGTAGCGGTCATGATCCTGCGCAGCTTTGTCCCACCTGTCATCCTGATCGGCATGGTGCTTGGCTCGATCCTAGGGGGTGTGGCAACCCCGACAGAGGCGGCTGGCGTTGGGGCCTTAGGCGCGATTTTACTAGGGTTCTTCAATCTGGTGATCCTGCCCTCGATGGGCGTTAAGGACTTCACACTTGAGGGGCCAGATGCCAGCACGCAATCTGCCACCGCTGTTGTTACATCTTTGTGGAGAAAGCTGGTGCAGTTCGGACGCACGGTGTCCGGCGTGGTCGACAGTACGGCACAAACCAATGCGATGATCTTCGGCCTGTTCGTCGGCGCGACCTTCTTTAGCTACATCTTCCGCGCGCTTGGAGGTGATGATCTGGTGATCAGCACTGTTGAGGCGATGGGTCTTGGCCCATGGGGTTTGTTGTTCCTGCTGCTTGGTTTGGTCTTTGTGTTGGGGTTCTTCTTTGACTGGATCGAGATCACGCTGATCGTGCTGCCCGTCTTCGCACCCATCATCGCACAACTGGACTTTGGCGATCATGTCTCGCGATTTGATGTCGTGTATTGGTTCGCAATCCTGATTGCCATCAACCTGCAAACCTCGTTCTTGACGCCGCCCTTTGGTTTTGCGCTCTTTTACCTCAAGGCTGTCGCGCCGCCGGAGGTAAAGATCCAACAGATCTATCGCGGCATCATCCCGTTTGTGATATTGCAGCTGTTTGGTCTGACACTGGTGATCCTGTTTCCAGAGATCGCGCTTTGGCTTCCCAGAGTGTTGCTCAACTAAATATATGATATGTCATATTTGGCAGGTGCTGCACCTTTGCGGCACCTGCCTTGTTGTTTGTGAGAAAGCTATTGATAGCCGAAACTCTTCCATTGTTTCTGTTTGTACTGGCTGGGTTGTTTTCGCCTGGCCCGAATGTCGTCATGCTGACCGTGTCGGGTGCAAGGTTCGGGTTCAGGGCAACGGTTCCACACCTGCTTGGCGTTCCGTTTGGGACTGGAATATTGGCCGCCGGAAGCGCACTTGGGCTGAGCACACTTCTGCTGGCCTTACCGGCACTGAAACTGCTGTTTCAAATAGGGGCCGCTCTTTGGATTTTGTGGCTGGCATGGCAGACAGCCTTGGCAGGGCGCGCCGAAAGAACACAAGACCGTGGGCGCCCATTTACTTTTCGTCAGGCAGTTCTGTTTCAGGCCGTAAATCCCAAAGTCTGGGCGATCACGCTCGCGGCCTCAGCAGGATTTGGCATTGGGCTTGCCCCCCATCAAGAAGCACTGCGCTTGTTCGTTGTTTTCGCGGGCATCAATCTGGGTGTGTGCCTGTTTTGGACAACACTTGGCCATTTGCTTTCTGATTTCTTGCGTTCCGAAAATGTTTGGCGCGCTTTTATGACTTTGATGGCCGCATTGATGGCCAGCACAGTCATTCTGATATTTGCCTAAAACGCGACATCGGATCAGCGCATGATGAAGGGATTGGCGACCTCGGAAGCCGTTGAAATCATAACGCTCTTGGTTTGTAGATACTGGTAAATCGCGTTCTGGCCGTTCTCACGACCCAGTCCGGAATTCTTGTAACCGCCCAGCGGGGTCATGTAGCTGATCACGCGGTAGGTGTTTGCCCAAATGGTCCCCGCCTGAAGTCGTTCTGAGAAATGTTTGATCTTGCGAATGTCCTGCGTCCACACCCCCGCAGCAAGGCCATAACTGCTGTCATTGGCGATGCTCAGCGCTTCATCAGCGCTGTCAAAGGGAATGACAGACAGAACCGGGCCAAATACCTCTTCCTGTGCAATGCGCATGTCGTTGCGTACCCCGCCAAAGATGGTGGGTTCAACAAACCAGCCATTGCCCAACTCTGGCCGGTCGGGTCTGCCGCCGCCCATCAGGGTCTCCGCGCCTTCGCCTTTGGCGACGTCGATGTAGCCCAGAACCTTTTCCAGTTGTTGCTCGGTCGTGACCGGACCCACCTGGGTGTCGGTATCCATCGGGTCACCGATCCGCGCGGTTCTGGCGAGCTTCAGTAATTTGTCGAGGAACGCGTCATGGACACTGCGCTCGACCAACAGGCGTGATCCGGCGATGCATGTTTGGCCCGAGGCGGCGAAAATGCCCGAGATTACGCCGTTAACAGCATTGTCCATTTCAGCATCGGCAAAGACGATATTGGGGGATTTTCCACCCAGTTCAAGCGTCACCTTCTTGAACGTCCGCGCGGCGACCTCTGAGATAAGCCTTCCTGTCTTTTCAGAGCCGGTGAAGGCCACTTTGGCGACATCTTCATGTTCGACTAGGCTGGCACCGACTTCTGCACCAAATCCTGTCACCACGTTGAACACACCTTTGGGCAGGCCAACCTGATCCACGATCTTTGCCAGTTCCAATGTCGAGGCCGAGGTGAATTCCGACGGCTTCACGATAAACGTATTGCCAGCCGCCAACGCCGGAGCGAGTTTGTAGGCCAACAGCAACAACGGCGAATTCCACGCGGTGATGCCAACACAGACACCCAGAGGCTCATAACGGGTGAAGTTCAGCATATCGGGTTTATCAATCGGGATTACGCTGCCTTCGATTTTGTCGGCAAGACCCGCGTAGTAATAGAACCACTCGGGCACGTATTTCAGCTGAAAGAACATCTCGTTGAACAGCTTGCCGTTGTCCTGAACTTCAGTACGGGCCAGCGCCTCGGCATTATCAGCAATCAGATCACCGAGTTTGCGCAGCATATGCCCGCGATTGCTGGCAGTCATGCCCGCCCAATCATCCGAGCGAAAAGCGCGCGAGGCCGCAGCAACTGCGCGGTGTGCATCCTCTCGCTGCCCACGAGGGATCATGGCCCAGGGCGCACCCGTGTAGGGGTTCTTGCTTTCGAATGTCTCTTTGCCCGCGGCATCGGTCCACGCGCCATCGATATACATCTGGTAGGTTTTCATGTGTTCTCTCCTATTGAAAACCCGTCAGAAGTCCGCGGGTGTAACTGTTTTGCCTAGGATCATGTCAGCGGTTTTTTCTGCGACCATCATCACAGGTGCATTGGTGTTGCCCGACGGCATGACAGGCATGACCGAGGCATCCGCAACGCGCAGCCCCTGCAGACCACGCACTCTAAGCTGGCTATCGACAACCGCGCCCGGATCGCCATCCGGCCCCATCCGGGCCGTTCCGATCATGTGATAAACCGTGATGCCTTCGCGGCGCGCCCAATCCAGAAGCTCGTCATCGCTTTGCAGATTTTGATCTGGGTTTGTTTTGCCTGTCAGCCAAGGTTGAAGTGGCGCTGTTGTCATCAGCTTTCTCGCCAGCCGGATTGAGCGTAGCAGGACCTGCTGATCGCGCGGATCAGATAGGTAATTCGGGTTGATTTCTGGCGCGTCAAATGGATTGCGTGACACTGGGCGCACAAACCCGTGGCTTTCAGGGCGCATTTGCCAGACGCCAACCGTCATACCCGGTACATTGTCCAAAAGGCCAACGGTACCTTCGCGGAAGCTGGCGGGCGTCATCACATATTCAAGGTCCGGTGTTTCCAGCGCGTCCGATGACTTCCAAAACAGGTGCGTGAGCGACGGGCTAACTGATAGCAGGCTGGGGCGCCCCAAAAGCCATTTCGCAATCTCAAGACCCAACGGAAGGCCCTGCGCCATTGAGTTGAAGGTTTTGATGCCATTTAGTTGCGACACCATGCGCACGCCGTAGTGATCGCGCAAGTTATTGCCAACGCCGCACAGATCAGCCCGCACCTTAATGCCCAGATCGCCCAGAACCTTAGCTGGGCCAATGCCTGACAATTGTAGCAGTTTAGGCGTGTTCAGCGCCCCCGCACATAAAATTACCTCGCGACGTGAGTGGACATTGATCGTGGAGCTGCCTTGCTTGCCTTGATGATACCGAACGCCATTTGCATGGGTCCCGTCAAAAATAATTTCAGTCACCTGCGCATTGGTACGAATGTCGACATTGGGCCTTTTGCGCGCCGGGTATAGGAATGCCTTGGCCGCGCTATAGCGATAGCCCTTGTGGACAGTGCGCTGAAAATATCCGGTCCCGGCCTGATCGCCACTGTTGTAGTCGGGATTGCGCGGGATGCCCATTTGGGCGGCACCTTCTATGAAAGCCTCACAGACGGGATGGATTAGATCAAGATCGGTGATCGGCAGCTCACCTTCGCGCCCGCGCACAGCGTCATCGCCCGGCCCAATTCGCCGCTCTGAGCGTTTGAAATAAGGGAGTACTTCGTCGTAGCTCCAGCCAGTGTTGCCCATCTGCGCCCAGTTGTCGTAGTCCGCTCTTTGACCACGCACATAGTTCAAGCCGTTGATCGAGCTTGAACCGCCGAGCACACGGCCCTGCGGCACGGGGAAGCTACGGTTGGCTGTTGCCGAGTTCGGTTTGGATTTAAAACCCCAAGTCAATTTTGGTGAGTAAATGTTCTTGATGTAGCCGGCAGGAATATGGATGAACGGGTGCAGGTCCTTGGGGCCTGCCTCAAGCAGACAGACCGAGGCACCATCGGCACTCAGTCGGTTTACCATGATCGACCCGGCAGTGCCACCGCCGACAACTATATAATCAAAGGTATCTGCCTTACTGGCCATGATGGCTCCTGATCATGACATTTGCGGTGCTCAACCTGCTCATTTCAATAATTGTTCTTCCATGCTGGTGCGCAGCTTATAGGCATCCGTGGTTCTGTCTATTTTGATGTCATCCCAGGTGATTGCTGCACCTTCCTTTACGGCCCGGATCAGTGGCACATTATGTGCCAGTCCCAATGGCACATTGCCTTGCCGTACGGAAGATACTGCGGGCCGCAAACCGCCTGATACCGTATAGCCGCCTTCTCCGTCCAGCATCTCGCCCACGGCCAAATCGCGCTTGGCAACTGCGGCACAATCGGCATTAAAGCAAATTGCGGCGCCTGTTGCCTCTGCTCTCAGCGCCACCGACGCAACCGACACAGCGAGTTCCAAACCAATCATATGCCAGCGCTTGTAGAGCGTCATATATTTTCCCGAGGGATCGGTCACGACCTTGTATTCCTCGAAACAGTTTTTCAGATATTCGGTATCGGCCTCGAACACGACCCAGACGCCTTTGCGGATATCATAGGGGATCTGTTTGCCTTCGCGGGTCAGACAGGACACGACGTCAACCAGTCCCTTGCGCTCCAACACGCCCCCTTCTGATTTTGGCCGCATCAGGGTGGGGATGTCGTCGATTCCACCTGGAGGGAAGATCAACCCGTTCTCGGGTGCTTCCAACCCGGTCGCATTGGCAATTGCAGCAGATTCAATGGCCGGTTTCGACCCGTCAAGAAAGGCGTTGAACATCTTGGGGTTCAGGCGTCCACGTTCGGCCTGTTCACTAGTCAGGCCCCAGTGTTCCCAAACCGTGTCGGGTGTTGACTGGCGAAAATGCGGCAACCATTTGTGGCCGCGGCCAGCAGCCACTACGCTAAAGCCACAGGTGCGCGCCCAATCGACCAGATCACTGGCCAACGCAGGCTGGTCGCCATAAGCCATTGAATAAATCACGCCGGCCTCGGCCGCTTTCTGGGCCAGACCGGGACCGCAGAACGCATCCGCTTCGACGGTGACGTTGATCACGTTCTTGCCCTGCGCGAAGGCTGCCAGACAGTGCGTCACAGCGGCCAGCGGATTGCCGGTTGCCTCGATCACAATGTCGACTGCCGGATGGGCAATCATCGCCTGCCAGTCATCGCCTACATAGGTTTTGCCCGAGATCGCAGCGTCATTAAGGCTTACCGCGCTGTGGGCCTCATCGGACCAGCCAGCCAGCTTCATGTTGGATTTTGCGTTTGCCGGGATGAGGTCAACCACACCCACGATGTGAATGGCAGGGATGCGCGCAGCTTGCGCCAAAAACATCGTGCCGAATTTCCCCGCCCCGATCATGCCAACCCGAATGGGGTTGCCAGATACTGCGCGTTCCTGCAACTTCTTAAAAAGATTCATGAGTTTACCCTACTTTCTGGATTTTCCGGATTGCGTGAGGAAATCAAAATCACAACCCGCAGGGGCCTGAAGGACAGTCTGTTCATAAAGCGCGCGGTAGCCGCGCTTGTGTCCTTCGACCGGGGTAAATTCACTAAGCCGGTTGGCAATGTCCTGATCTGACATCAACAGGTCAATGGATTTGTCTTTCACCGACAGGCGGATCCGATCACCGTTTCGAACAGCCGCCAATGGCCCACCTGTGCCTGCTTCGGGAGAAATATGCAGAACGATGGTGCCAAAGGCGGTGCCCGACATCCGCGCGTCCGAAATGCGCACCATGTCCTTGACACCAGCCCGGGCCAGTTTCTTTGGGATCGGCAGATAGCCCGCCTCTGGCATGCCAGCAGCAACTGGACCGGCACCTTTCAGCACCATAATGTCGCTCGCTTCAATATCGAGATCAGGGTCATCAACCCGCTTGGCAAGGTCTTCCAGACCCTCGAAAACGATGGCGCGACCTTCGGTTTCAAAAAGAGCCGGTGTTGCTGCCGCACGTTTGAAAATGGCCCCATCCGGGGCGATATTGCCTTTGAGCGAGATCAACCCGCCTTGATCCGAGACAGGTTTGTCAAATTCTCGGATCACCCGGCGATCGACCCATTCCATTTCCGGTTCCAGTCGATCCCCCAGAACCTGACCGGTCACATCGACCGTATCAAGATGCAGCAGATGGCGGATTTCACGCAAGATTGCGCCCACTCCCCCGGCTGCAAAGAAGTCTTCCATATAACCGTCGCCTACGGGTTTCAGGTCCACCAGCACAGGCGTCTCATCTGAAATCTGGTTCAAACGCGCGTTCGGAATGCGAATGCCCAAGCGCCCGGCCACCGCGGTCAGATGCACGATCGCATTCGTCGAGCCACTGACGGCCATCAAAACCCGAAAGGCGTTTTCGACCGATTTCTCCGTAATGATCTCGCTGGGCAGGCGCGGATTAGTGATCAGATCGACTGCTGTTTTACCGCTGAACTCAGCCGCGACCAGCCGATCCGAATGCACTGCCGGGATTGCTGCACTTCCAGGCAACGACATACCGAGCGTTTCTGCAATGCAGGCCATTGTGCTGGCCGTACCCATGACCGCGCAAGTGCCGGCAGTTGTCGCCAAACGCCCTTCGACAACGTCGATTTCTTCGCGCTCGATCTCGCCTGCGCGGTATTTGCCCCAAAACTGGCGGCAATCTGTGCAGGCACCCAGCCGCTCGCCCCTGTGGCGACCTGTCATCATGGGGCCTGTAACTAGTTGCACAGCTGGGATGTTGGCCGATGCGGCACCCATCAATTGAGCGGGCACCGTTTTGTCACAGCCACCGATGAGTACAACAGCATCCATCGGCTGCGCGCGCACCATTTCCTCGGTGTCCATGGACATCAGGTTGCGATAGACCATGCTGGTGGGGTTCAAGAAAACCTCACCAAGGGATGTTGTGGGAAAGGGTCTTGGCAATGCGCCCGCCGCCAGAACACCCCGCGAAACTGCTTCGACAAGCTCGGGCATTGTGCGATGGCAGTTGTTGAAACCTGATCCCGTTTCGGCGATGCCGACAATCGGCTTGCGCAGCATTTCCTTTGACAAGCCCATGGACCGCGCAAAGGACGAGCGCAGGTATTCGGCAAAATCCTTATCGCCGTAATTGGTTAATCCGCCGCGAATGCCGTGTTCTTCACTCATGCTTTGTGTTCCTTGAATGTGGTCGCGCGAAAATCCGTACCGAGCAAACGCTCAAACACCAGGATCATTCCACCTTTGTCCTTGTCGCCATGGCCTTCCAACAGGGCCTGCTGATAGGTTGCCGTCGCCGCGGCCAAAACTGGTGTGGGGAAGTTGTGGCGTGCAGAAATCTCTGAACCGCTGATCAGGTCTTTGTAGGCAGCCTGCATGGGGTAACCCTTGCTGAAATCGCCTTGCAGGATATTTGGAACGAAAAACTCCGAGGCATAGCTCCGGCCGGTTCCGGAATTCACCACCTCTGTAACCTGCTCGGGATCAATCCCCAATTTAACCGACAGAGGCAGAATCTCTGCGAGGGCCGCCGCGTTGATATCAAACAACAGCTGATTGACCAGCTTGGTCAGCTGCCCTGCACCCGCATCGCCCATGTGCAGAATCTTGGATGCCATAGTGGAGAGCGCTCCCTGAACCTCTGCCAGATCGCTTGCGTCACCACCAACCATCATAGTCAGCGAACCGTCCTCGGCTCGTTTTTGCATGCCGGAAACCGGCGCGTCAAGAAATCGGAGGCCAGCAGTCTGTAGGCGGTCCCTGATTTCCAACGTTGCGCCATATTCAATGGTGCTGGTGTCAACAACGACCGTGCTTGGTTTCAAGTGTTGCACCAATCCTGTATTTGAATCGAACAGCGCACTATCGACGATCTTTGCAGCAGGAAGGCATGTAATCAGGACATCGACGTCAGAAAATTGGTCGAGCTTGTCTGCTCTTTTGGCACCACATCGCTCAACTTTGGCAATGGCGCTTGCGTTTTGGTCATAGGCCAATACATCATGTTTGTGAGCTAGGTTGATCGCCATTGGCGCTCCCATTTGTCCTAATCCAACAAAACCAAACCTCATCGATTACTCCTCTCTATTTATGACGTGTTTGTACGCTATCATCACTTTCGGTTTTACAAGGCATACCGAATGGCGACCCCCCCATTCGACTCTTGTGGGTTCACATTGAGAATTTTTCATAGTTGGGAGTGGTCTCGAATTGACCGTGAGTTGTCTGATAAAATCAAAAAAGATATAAATAAAAAATCAGTTCGTTGGCGTTTTAAAATGAATCCACTTAAGGCGCGCAGGATGGGTTTGCATCCCCGTCTAATGACGAAACACTCTCCATTTCGCTATTTTAAACCCGGCCCGGGGTT